>OFHA01000889.1_pt1 | contig 23573 bp, 18 predicted proteins | sample 1521891 | NCBI WGS metagenome assembly OFHA01 (sample SAMEA3504089, study PRJEB24116) | mouse gut metagenome | biome: mouse gut; feature: mouse-associated habitat; material: faeces | place: Denmark | collected 2011
GATGTCATTGTTGATATCCTTGTTCTGATAGCGCATCCATCCTCCCATAATTGCGTCGGGATGCAGCCTTCCATTGTACGTTGTAAAGAAATTGCTCACCGGCTGGCCGACATCAAGCGTGGTCACCAGGTGCGTCAGAATCTCTGTCCCGTCAATCCCCCGCCAGAGCATCGTGTCATACGGCACTTTGTTAAACTGATTCCACGCCAGCTTGGTCGTCATAAAATAATCGATCCCGCATTTTTTCATAATCTGTGGAAGCGCTCCGGAATATCCGAATACGTCCGGCAGCCATAAAATACGATTGTCTACGCCAAACTCTTCTTTAAAAAACCGTTTTCCATGCAGGAACTGTCGTACCAGCGACTCTCCTGAGGTCAGATTGCAGTCGGCTTCCACCCACATGCCGCCTTCCGGCTCCCAGCGGTTTTCTTTGATACGATCTTTGATTTTTTCATACAGATCCGGATAACGTTCCTTGAAAAACGCGTACAGCTGCGGCTGACTGGACATAAATTTATAATTCGGGTATTCTTCCATCAGCTTTAATACGGTAGCAAAGCTGCGGCCGACCTTTTCTCTTGTCTGCGCCACTGTCCACCACCATGCCACATCGATATGCGTATGTCCGATACAGGTCGCTACGACGTCCTGCCATCCGGCCATATCTGTATACAGCGCTTTGTCGATGTAGGCAGACGCTTCCTGCAGCGTTGCATAAAACGCGTCGGAATACGGCGTACGCAGATCCAGGAAGTTTACAGTCGTATTTAAGATCTCCTCTATATCTCTGCGGTTTTTATCATCCTCTTCCATTCTTGTAAACGCCTGCAGCGGCACCCAGAGATCATAATACAGTTTTTCAATGTCCGCGTCTATTTCCTGCATTTCCACAATCAGATGAAACTCGGTATGCAGCGTACCTGTATATGCGATCAGAGCAAGATCCAGCTCTTCTCCTGCCACCGCCTGCGGACGCAGAAAAACATCCCGGTGATTCATATCGATACCCTGTACCACCTCACCGTTTACATACAGCAAAAACTGTGGATTTTTGGCGTCGTCCCACTCATCGATCTGTGTACAGACATGCATCCACATCCGTTTACCGTCCAGTTCCGTTGGTACTTTCCAGGATGTCTGAAAACAATAATGGCGGTCTTTTCCATACCAGTGCATACTGCGACAGTCATAATCTGCCCACGGCGTCTGATCTGCCTGCGCTTCTTCCGGGCGAATATAAGTTCCTTCTTTATATTTCCACTGATCTAATGGAAATTTTTGTTTTACTTTTAATTTTTTCAGTTCTTCACAAATAACGTTTACCCTTTTGTCCAAAAAATGCATAAAAGCCTCCTGATTCCGCCCAGTGTGCGGGCACTCCTGCTGCCGTGCGGCATAATGATTATTATTATGATGTCTTACTTACCCATACTGCGGAATGTCCTGCCAGTATTTCAGTGTGATCCCTGCGATAAGGCGGATACTGGTAAATACTCGTCTGATATTTTTCTGGCAGTATATAAGGTTCACTACGGTGATTCACAATTACCATACCGTTTTCAAATACTCCTGTTTCTATTCCTCGCTCGCAAATTCCGCTGACGGGTACGAGATATTTCTTTAAAATGTCTTCCACAAGCGTCGTTTTGGATAACACAAACGGATACATCTCCCGGTTTCCATATCCATATGGAACATGCGGTATATTTTTGGCTGCATACGACGCTCCGATTTGTACCCCAAACGCATATACCGCTCCCTGAAATCGTTCCGGCCGATCCTGTTTGTCTTTCTGCCTGTTGTCCTTTGTCATTTCCGCAAGTATGTCTCCTGCATATTCTGCCACACAGCAGCCTGCACCGTCAATATAATCTGAGACAGATTTTCCGCCGTAATACCTGCAGAACGCTTCTCCCTGCGGAATAATTGTTGTTCCATACCGATACGGGATTTTTTCACACGGATCTCCTGTAATGCCAAAACATGACTGCGCCAGTGCGTCGCCCGGGCCGTGCAGGAGTATGCCGCCTTCCTGCACCCATGCCGCAATCTTTTCTTCTGACTGTCTGTGCTGTGCCGCCAGATAACAGTCATTGGCCGGGACGATTAAAATCCGGTATTCTTTTAACGCATCCTGTTCGATCTGGCGCGTACTGATCACATCGACCTGATATCCGAGATCACAGCAAAGCCTGTACCATCCTAAAAGATCCAGCCGTCTTATTTTATTGCTGCCTGTCTCAAACGGCTCAAGCAGCGCCATCTCTGACGGAAACAGCAGCGCGATTTCTTTTTTTCGCGAGCCCTTTCGTATCGGTATGACTTCTTTACACCAGATGTTTCCGCGTCTTAGAGATTTCAAAAATCCGGCGTCCATCCGGTTCAGCACTCCGCCGTCATCCAGGCCGTTTACCCCGTAACAGGTATAACCGTCTATCCCACATGCCGTCATTGTGCCAAGCATCTCTGCCGGAGTCAGAAACGCATACAGATCGTTATAAATAAATCTGCCCCAGTAAATACCGCCGATGACCGGCTTTCCCTCGTTCATTACCCGCATCATACTATGCTGACACGATACGACATAGGCATCCGGATATCCGTCCGGCGTTACCGGAACGGTAATAAAATGACAGCTGTCCAGCCAGGGCGCCAGGGCATACGGATCGATACCGCGTACCGACGTATCCCACAGATCGCTGAATTCATTGTCTGCGTCTGCCTGTATGCGCCCGTAGATATTTAAAAAATATCCCCACTGTGACAGATCCGGACAAAGAAACAGCTCCGGATGTTTCTCTTTTAAAAGCGTCTGCATTTGCTGAAAATATAATTCCAGCTCCCGTGCCTTCCACAGCGACTGATCCCGCCAGCGGTAATACTGCGGCGTCTGTTTCTTTACATCCTCCTCCGTAAGAAATCTGACGCCGTATTTTAATTCATACCAGTATTCCTCCGGTTCCAGCTGTGAAAAATCCTGTGCCGCCGTATGATAGCTTCTGTTCAGCGCACTGATATCGTCGTCATAGAGCATACGAAGAAACTCCAGATACCGCTGCTTTCCTTCCCTGTCAAAGCTGGGCGCCACGACCGGATCCCACATACTGCACACCGGGATGACTTCTTTTACTTCCGGATGCGTTCCGTCGTTTGTCATACACCGCTCGCAGCCGCCGCCATACAGCTCCATGATCCGCTCTACATGCTCTTTCATGGACTGTCTGGCTTTCGGCGACCAGTACTTATACCATTTGCCATTCGTACCGTCCGGACGGACCGTCTCTTCCCCGTATATCGGCGGGCTGAACCGGATATGCGGATAGAGGTTATCCCCGTTTAGGTATAACAACAGGAAATTGTAGCCAAGCCCATGCTCCCTTGCAGATTTTCCCATATATTCCTGCATCTTTACATACTGGCTCAATGCCCCCGTATCGTATCGCTCCCTGAAATCTTCCCACGCCTTGGTGTCAAACATGATACTGTTAAATCCAAGCTCTTTGATCTGCTGCATTGTTTCATCGATAAATGCCTCGTCATCAAAAGCCGGACTATAAAAATTGCCAAAAATTACATTGATATACGGCCCGTTATCCGTCCTGCTGCGCAGCATATGCATCCTCCGTTTTTACGATTGTTCTGTAATTTTTTCTGTTACGTTTCCTGTCTGTTTCTGCAGCGACTGCTTGTTACGTCACTCCATATATTCGATTAACCGGTCGACCGTCGTAAATGCCAGACCCGTCACGGTATCTGCGCATCCGTAGTAAATGGCGATTCTGCCCGTAGCCGCGTCTGCAAGCGCTGCACACGGAAATACCACGTTCGGAACGTCTCCGACACATTCATACAGTTCGTGCGGTCCCAGTATATATTTTTTCGTACGCTTTAGCACTTTCCATGGCTCGTTCAGATCCAGCAGCGCGCATCCCATACGATATACAAAACCGTTGCATGTATTGATGACTCCGTGATAAATGAGCAGCCATCCTTCGTCTGTCTCTATCGGGACGCTTCCGGCCCCGATTTTCGTACACTGCCATGCAGAAGCGTCTCCCTTAATGGTCCCCATGACATACCGGTGGCATCCCCAGTATTTCATATCCGGACTTTCACTTAGAAAAATATCCCCAAACGGCGTATGTCCATTGTCGCTCGGACGGCTCAGCATATAATAATTGCCGTTAATTGTACGAGGAAACAGCACGCCGTTACGGTTAAACGGCAAAAACGCATTTTCCAGCTGATAATACGTCTGAAAATCATACGTATAGCCGACTCCGATTGTCGGATATTCATGATAACCGTTGCACCAGGTCACATAATATTTATCCCCGATCCTGCACACCCGCGGATCGTAGCGAAAATCTCTTTTCGCTACTTCCGGATGCGCCCCCTGAAAGACGATCGGATCATCCTGAATCTCCCAGTGAATGCCATCCTTGCTGAATCCGGTAAAGATATCCATACTGATGGATTTGCTGTCACAGCGGAAGACGCCTGCGTATCCGTCGCCAAACGGCACTACCGCGCTGTTAAAAATACTATTCGAATTTTTTGTTGCAAACCGTTCTATAATCGGATTTGCGTCATACCGCCATACAGGCAGTACTTCTGTCCCTTTTGGCTCCTGCCATGGAATATTCGGCAAATCCTCCCCAATTATTCTCGCCATACTATCATCCCTGTCTTTTATTTTTTATTTGCCATAAAATCATCTACCTGCCTCTGCGCTTCGTCCAGAATATCCTGGAAACCAGCCGCCATCAGCTCTTCTTTGATCTGCGGTACACAAACTGCCGGATCCTTTACGCCAGTCATAACCTCGCTCTTATAACGCAGCCAGATTTCACTGCAGTTTGCCAGCTGATCGTATATCGAAGACGTATCAAAGGTAAAACCAAGCATCACTGAAGCTACCGCACCGTCTGTCAGCTTTTTGATCTCGTCAAACTGACCGTATTCATCGGTATCTTCCTGTGTTACCGTAAAGTAACAGCCGTTTGTATAACCTGCCATCGCCCATTGGATATCAGTATTTTTGTGTACCTTGCCGTCTTCCGTATATTCAAAATTCACGCCTTCTTCGCCATAATAGAACATATCACGCAGTTTTGTATCTGTATTTACAAGATTTAATAACTGCAGACATTTCTCCGGATACTTGCTGTTTGTAGATATCATATTGATCGATCCGCGTACCGTATCGTTGGAAAGAATCGAATCGCCTACTTTTGTTACTACGACCTCCTTGCCCATCTGCGGACCCCAGGAAGTATAAGCAGCTGTTTCCCAGCCCTGACCGATTCTCCACATATTGTAGGCACGCGCCTCGGATAATGTCGCGGCGTCCGGATTAATCAGCCCTTTCTGGTTCCAGTCATAAACGGTCTGCAGCTGTTTGTAAATATCCGGCTCTTCCAGCGTAAAGCACACTTTTGCATCCTGATCGTCATATCTGACGCCAAGAATCTGCGTACCGGCTCCGATCTGATCATAAGCGTCAAAAATAAAGTAGATTCCATCGTTTTTCGAATAAAACGGATAATCGTTTTTATCTGCTTTCAGCTGCTCGAACACCGGTGTGAGCTTATCCATCTCGGTCAGACTGGCAATGTCCAGACTGTATTCATCCACCAGCTCTTTATCCCAGATCGCATAATTCGACACCGCGATATCCTTGTAAGTCGGCACCCCGTAAATCCTGTCGTTGACTTTTACTGCCGTCCAGCATTCTTCCGGCATCATCTCGTGTAATTCCGGCATATTCGCTTCGATTAAATCTGTAATATCGCAATAGGCTCCAAGATTGATGTCAGAAATATAGTTGCCGCCATGTCCAAAGATAATATCATATGGCTCGTTCGTGCTGACGATAATATTTCTGCGGCTGTCCCAGTCTGCCCAGCTTACAATTTCCATCTCCAGTCTTACGCCGACTTTATCTTTGATGTAATCATTGACTTTTGTGATCCAGGTATCGTAGTTTTCCGGCATACCGTTTCCGATAATGACCCATTTCAGATCTACCAGTTCCCCGCCGTCCGAAGCGTCGGATCCTTCTGTCTGCGTACCGCTTCCGTTGTCAGAAGACGCTTTCTGATCGCCTCCGGAGCTGTTCCCACAGCCTGCCAGAGCGCCGATAGTCATAACTCCTGCCAGACCTGCTGCCAAAATCCTCTTAAATTTCATTTTCATTTCCTCCTTTATTTTATATTGCACATGCTAAGTTACTCTTTGACCGAACCAATCGTAAGACCGGAAATAAAGTATTTCTGGAAAAACGGATAGGTCATCGCGATCGGCACAATAATTACGATTGCAATCGCCATACGTACGCTCTCTGTCGGCATCGATGCCTTGTACTGCTGCATGGACAGACCGCCGTATGGATTATTCGCCATATACTCGATTCCTTTTTGCACATTATTCAGCAGCGACTGCAGCGTCTGCAGTTTCTTGTCATCCAGGTATAAAGACGCCTGGAACCAGTCGTTCCAATACCCGAATGCGGCAAACATCCCGATGGTCGCCATAACCGGTTTTGAGATTGGAAGAACGATCTGCGCCCAGATACGGAACTGTCCGGCCCCGTCGATCTTGGCTGATTCTACAATTGCATCCGGTACCGTCGTACGGAAAAACGTCCGGCAGATTGTAACACTGAACGAAGAACAGGCCAGTGGAAAGATCAGCGCCCAGATCGTATCGCGCAGACCCAAAATATTGTTTACAACAACGTAGCTTGAGAGCATACCGCCGTTAAAGATCATCGGTACAAAGATAATCCATGTATAGATGCCTTTTAACTTAAAGTTTTTTCTGGAAACAACATATCCCATCGTAGTCGTCAGCGCGATTGTAATAATTGTACCGATCACCGTCACAATCACCGACATAAATACAGCGCGGAAAATCATTGTTCTTTCATTCCACAAAAACTCATATGCGGCTGCCGAAAATTCCGGCGGTATAATCTGATATCCGCCCGAGCGAAGCGCCTCTTCGCTTGTAATCGAGATCGAAAAAACGAACAGCAGCGGAAAGACACAGGTCAGTCCCAAAACCAGAAATATAATATTGAACAGCACATTGGTAGACGGTTTAATCTGATTCGTCGTAGATGAGCTCTCCAGGTCTTTATTCTTTTTTCTCACTTTGTACACCTCCTAAATGATATCAAATAACATCAGACTAAATCAGACTGTTTTCTTTATCGATCTTTCTGACAATCTGGTTCGCTAATATAATCGTAGCACAGCTGCAGATCGCCTGGAAAAACGACGCTGCCGCCGTCCGGCCAATCGGTGTTGCCGGAGACTTGATCGCCTGGTAGATATACGTATCAAACGTCGAAACCGTTGAATACAACGATGCCGGAATTCCTCCGGTTACCTGATAAAACAGCCCGAAGTCTGAGTTAAAGATCTTACCGCAGTCTAAGATCAGCATCATAATAAATACCGGCTTAATCGAAGGAAGTGTAATATGTATCGTCTGCTGCCACTTGGTAGCTCCGTCCATCACCGCCGCCTCGTATAACGACTGATCGATACCCGTAATACTTGCAAGGTACAGCACCATGCCATATCCCATACCTTTCCAGGTATTCAGCAGTACCAGAATAAACGGCCAGTACTTCGCTTCCTGATACCACATAATCGGATCTCCGCCCATCGCTTTGATAATCCCGTTCAGATATCCTCTTTCTGGTGTCAGAATCGCATACACGAAGTAGGTAACGACTACCCATGACATAAAATACGGCAGGAACATCATCGTCTGATAGATTTTAGACCCTCTTTTGTTACGCATGTTGCTTAACATTAAAGCGCCTCCTACCGCCACGCTGGCGCTGATGATAATAAACGCGATATTATAAAGAATCGTGTTTTTCAGCAGCATCGAAAACGCGTTTGAAGAGAAGAAAAACGAAAAGTTGCCGAATCCGGCCCATTCACTATGTAACAGATTGTAAATGAATCCGTGTCCGCCAGGCTGCAACTTGTATACCTTAAATGCGATAATAATACCGAACATCGGCAGATAGGCAAAGATTGCATACCAGATCAACGTAGGCAAAGACAACAGAAATAATTCTGTGTCGTCTTTTGACCAGCGTTTTCTCGGCGCTTTCCCTTTTCCATGAAGCATTTTGTCTGTCTTCATTTTGTTTGTCCTCCTTGTTTATTTTTGTTAAGTTAACATTAACATCATATGAAACAAATGTCAACTTCATATGTTAGTTTCATCATTATCGCTAATTTTTAATATTGTTTTTAGTATATTTTTACCAATATTTTATATTTTCATCACTTTAACACTGCACAATAAACATTTACTAAAATAAACTCCTTATGTTAACAAACAAAAAAAGCCGTCTGATTTACAAACGACTTTTGCGATATTCCGCTTATGTTTCAAACGTTTACGTAGTTAACGAATACAGATATATATGACATAAACCATATATTCAGCCAGCATAAGGATCCCCTCTGTCCTTCTTATATCATGGTCTTTCCTGCAAAAGAAGTACGCCTGTACGCTCATTATAATTAAAATTATTGTATCCGCTGCGTTTTCCATATGAAAGCTCATCGGACGAATAGCTGCAGCAAGCCCAAGTATAAGCAGAATATTAAAAATGTTAGAACCAATTACATTTCCCAGCGCCATATCCGATTGTTTTTTGCGTGCCGCGGTAAAAGAAGTTACCAGTTCCGGCAGGGAAGTGCCAAACGCTACAACCGTAAGTCCAATCAGATTCTGACTCATGCCAAACGATTTTGCAATGACAGAAGCGCCGTCGACGACCCAGTCTCCGCCCAAAACAATCGCCGCCAATCCGCCCGCAATATAACATATACACCTTATCACGCTCAATTGTTTTACCTGTTCCGTCTCCTGCGCCGTATGCTGCCTCGATTTTTGTGCGGAACGTACCATCCAAAATAAAAACAAAGCAAATATTGCCAGCAGCAAAATCCCCTCCATACGGCTAATACGCATTCCTGTCAGACCCGCTGCCAGCAGCAAAACCGCCACCAGCAGCGAAAACGGAAATTCTTTTTTAAGTATATCTGTCTTAACCGCCAGAGGCGAAACAATCGCGCACATCCCACATACGACCATCAGGTTAAAAATATTGGAACCCACCGCATTACTGACTGCGAGCTGATTATTGTCTTTTATCGCCGCTGTAATACTAACCGCGCATTCAGGAGCGCTTGTACCCATCGCGACAATTGTCATACCGATAATAAATGCCGGTACCTTTAATTTCCCCGCAACCGCCGCAGCTCCTTCCACAAAAAAATCTGCTCCTTTCGTAAGCAAAACAAATCCCGCTATTAAAATTGCATATGACATCCAGTAAAACATTTTTCTCCTTCTTTCATCGCTATATTGCCAAATCATTCTTCGGCGTTTACAGTATAGCAAATCTCAAAAAAATAGCAAGTAGTACTTCCCTGCATATCCCGCAAACGCGCAAACCGTACTACACCGTTACATATTATGCCATATATTTAACATTTGTAAACCTGATGTGTTGTATTTTTCTTTCATATATGCTATACTCAAATCGCAACAAACTATTCATCAGCTATAGGAGCCCAACATGGAAAAAGTCACAATGCAGGATATCGCAGATGCTCTTAATATCTCAAGAGTTACTGTCAGCAAAGCCTTTAATAATCAAACCGGAGTATCCGACTCACTACGCGAACTTATATTTGAAAAAGCGCGGGAACTGGGTTACGCCAAAGTTCCATATCTGGCCATCGAACAGATGCAGATACAGCAGGACGAGCGCCCCAGCCGCACGGTATCTCTGGTTGTCTCACGGCCGGACTCCGCCGTATTTTGGACCGGTATTATACACCGTATGGCGCAGGAGCTTTCCAGTTACAATATTAACCTTCTGTATACATATGTACCGTCCGTGTATACCAGGTCATTCAGCCTGCCGCAGGTACTCAAAAGCGCATCCGGTATCGACGGTTGTGTTATTTTAAACGTATACGATCCGACAATTCTTGGAATGGTAAACGATCTGTCTGTTCCAAAAGTCTTTCTGGATACGGTACCCGCGTTATACCGGCTTCAGTTAAACGGCGATCTGATCTTAATCGAAGGATACCGTACCGAGTACGACATTACCGAGTCGCTGATTCAAAGCGGCCATACCAAAATTGGTTTTCTCGGAGATATTTATTATGCCCAGACGAATCTGGAGCGTTACCGCGGCTACTGTGCCTGTATGCAGGCGCATCGGCTGGACATTCATGAAGATTGCTGTCTGACTGGAAGTATTGGCATCTTTTCTTATGGAAAAGAATTGTACGACTTTTTAAACAGCCTGACGGACTGGCCTTCTGCTTTTGTATGCGTCAGCGATTTCGTGGCGCATTTTGTCAGACAGTATATGGATGAAAATCCGGACCATGTGCCGCATCCGGTAATTCTGACCGGATTTGACAATTCTGAAGAGTATAAGAATGTTGCGGGTCGCATCACGACTGCCAATGTCCCGACTGGTCTGCTTGGAAAGCGGCTCGCGCTGCAGCTGTTATTTCGCACGCAGCATCCGGACGCGCCATATGAGCTGACGTTTGTACGGCCTTCGATTATATTTTAGCCGCTGCTTTGGATTGTATCCGGATATTACAAAAGCATTGACACTTCGCCGGTTTCCTGTTATAATCCATACATACCAGACGAATGTATGTGGGGGTGATCCGTATGGCAAGAAATAAATACCCTGAAATCACCGTAGACAAAATATTAGAAGCCTCGCAGCGGCTGTTTCTTGAAAAAGGATATGACAATACGACGATTCAGGATATCGTCAATGAACTGGACGGTTTATCCAAAGGCGCCATTTATCATCATTTCAAGTCAAAAGAAGAGATCATGTCCGCTTTGGGAGACCGGATGTTTTTTCAAAACAATCCGTTTGAAAAAGTAAAGCAGCGGACGGACCTGAACGGACTTGAAAAAATGAAGCTGGCCATACTGCTGAATCAGTCCGATGAAACGCAGATCGGACTGACCAGACAGGCTGTGCCGCTATTGAAAAATCCGCGTATTCTGGCTGAAATGATCGCAACCAACCGCCGCCTGCTATGTCCTTACTGGATGGAGCTTCTGGAAGAAGGGCAAAAAGACGGCTCTGTAAAGACGCCTTATACCAAAGAACTGGCAGAGTTTTTAATCTTAACGGATATCTGGATGATCCCTTCTGTTTTTCCGGCTACAAAAGAAGAGCTGCAAAAACGTCTGCAGTTTATAAAAGAAACGCTGAAACATATGGGGTTACCGCTGATCGATGACGAAATAGAACATCGCGTCAGCCAACTGCCTTATTTTGAATAACGCTGATAAAATTGTCCTGCTCATGGGCAATTTTATTATAAACATATACATACGTTTGGTCGGTATGTAAAATAAAGAAAACGGAGGTATACAATATGACAACCTATGACACGGCCATTACCGTATCCGGCTTAAAAAAACGTTTTCAGGATAAAGACGTTTTAAAAGGTATCGATTTTTCCGTCACCCGCGGGACGATCTATACGCTGCTTGGATCAAACGGAGCCGGAAAGACGACAACGATCCGGATACTTACGACTCTGCTGACTGCTGACAGCGGGACGATCACAATCGCGGGATACGATGTAAAAAAGCAGCCGCAAGAAATACATGCGTCGATCAGCCTGACCGGACAGTTTACAGCGTTGGACGATAGTTTAACCGGAAGAGAAAATCTGATCCTGATGGGCCGGCTGTATCATCTTCCTTCGCCCAGACAAAAAGCGGAAGAATTATTATCTTCCTTTGGATTATCGGATGCCGCGGACAAAGCCGTTTCGACCTACTCCGGCGGCATGAAGCGCAGACTGGATATCGCGATGAGTCTGGCTGGAAATCCGCAGATCATTTTTTTAGACGAACCGACCACCGGGCTGGATCCGCAGAGCAGACGCAGTATGTGGAATATGATTTGCGGACTGCGCCATCTGGGAGTCACTGTGTTTTTGACAACACAGTATCTGGAAGAGGCTGAACAGCTGTCTGATATGATTGCGATCCTGGATCAGGGCCGGATCATTGCACAGGGCACTCCGGATGAGCTGAAAGCATATCTTCCGCAGGGAATTATGAGACTTTCCTTTCAGAACGGAAAAGACCTGGAACAGGCAAAATCCCTCTTGCAGAATTATCGGATACATGTCGTCCAGGATAAGCATGCGGCGTCAGAAATAGCTGACTGTTCAAAAGAATATGAATTATTATCCATACATGAAACGACCGCCGGCTGTAAATCTTTTGCAAAGAAGGAGCAGCGATCCAAACACTTTGAATTATCGGTCGTTACAGATGGAAAGGCTGATACGCTGGCCAAAATTTTAAGCATGCTTTATCAAAATCAGGTAAGTATTCAGGAGTTTGAACGGGTGACGCCAGACCTGGAAGATGTGTTTCTAACGATGATTCAGTAAAGAAAGGAGATCTGAATGAAAGTTTTATTACAACCATACAAGGACACTGCAGCGATCGCAAAACGCTGTATGCTATGCTCCAAAAGAAATCCGGATACGTTGCTGACAAGCATTCTTCTTCCGGCCCTTATGATGATTTTATTTGTTTCTCTGTTCGGAAGGCTGATCCGGATAGAAAATGTTTCCTATGTGAATTATATTGTTCCCGGAGTCTTATTACAGTGTATCGGCCAATGCTCCTCTGTCACTTCCATTATGATCAGCAAAGATATGACCGGCGGAATGATCAGCCGATTTTGCACCTTACCGATCCGGGCATCCTCTGTTTTGCATGGACACATCCTGGAAGCTCTTGTCCGCAGCTCTGTTGCCTCGGCTGTCGTTATGCTCGCAGCATTTGCGCTGGGCGTGCGTCCGTCCATGGGCTTTGCAGACCTTTGTGTATTTCTGATTCTGCTTTTGGGCAGTATTTTAGCGATATCGTATTTTGCCGCCATCGCAGGAATGACCGCAAACAGCGCAGAAGGAGCCAGCGCCTTGTCGGCGGTTCTTATAATACTGCCCTATTTAAGCTCCGGGTTTGTACCGACGGAAACGCTGCCCTCTGTCATGCGCATTTTTGCAAAATACCAGCCTATGACACCAGTGATCGATACGATGCGAAACGCGTTATCCGGAAAACCTTTGGATATCCATACGTTTTTCATTTCCTGTATGTGGTGCATGGGACTGTGTGTGTTGTCTGCGGTTGTATGTGCGGCATTGTTTCAAAAAAAGATCCAAAGGTGACGCACATTTAAAACCGGTCCTGATGCGGTTATTATCCGATTTCTATCCAATTTCTATCCGGTCTGCTGCCAGCACGCTTCCGCCTGCCTCGGAACGTATCGTAACGTGATTGGTTCCTTTTTTTAACTCTGCGGGAACAGCGACTGGCTGAAAGCAGTCGGCCGGATACACCGGAACCGTAAAGATCTCGTCGTTTACTTCCACCTGAATGCCGGTCTGATCATGATCGCCTGTAAATTCCATGATTTTTAAATAAATATGAAGTACGGCATTTTTCTGCTCTTTGCATGGTATTGTAACGGACACGGATTCCTGTGTATCTGCAAATCCGACGGCTGCCTGCGCGGATACCGTTCCCGGTTCTTCCTGCAAAACGATTCCCTCACCCGCTTCAAACGTATCGGACAAAAAGACCTCGCGCGCCGGTTCGCCGGCAGGAGGCGGCAGCAGCTGATCCGATGCAGCCGGTTCCATACTTAACAGTTTTCCGGACTCGTCAAAGTCTGCATATCCAAACCGGACCGAACGGCTCCACCCCGCGCCCTGCCATCTGGCTGCATGGTAAATCAGCACCGTCTGCGAACCGTCCGGCGACACGGTAAAGCTGTTGTGCCCCGGTCCCCAGACCCCGCTGCCGGAACGAAGAATCGGCGTTTCCTGTTTGTGCCATGACTCCGGCTGCTTTACATCGGACTGCACATCCGCGGTCAGCAGACCCAGACAATAATCGTCTGTCCAGCTCCCGCTTGCAGAATAAACCAGATTAATGGTCTGCTCTTTGATTATAATTTCCGGCCCCTCGTTGACCAGCGGTTCGCCCTGCTTTTCCCAATCATACTCCGGAACGGACAGGAGTATTTTTTCTTCCATCACTTCTGTCGGAGAATTCATCTCTGCCAGATATAGATCCTGACGCACATTTTCATATCCTTCCCATCCGGACCAGATAAAGTACCTGCCGGAGGCAAGCTCCAGCACGGTCCCGTCGATGGCAAATTTATCGTCCATCCCCGCCATCGGACTGCATTCCCAGCTGCCGGCAAACGGATCTGCATTTTCATTCGACAGCACATACATCTGATGCATCGGCTCTCCCGGTACTTTTGCCGCAAAATACACATACCATACGTCGTCCAGATAAAACAGCTCCGGCGCCCAGAGACTTTCCAGCTCAGATACCGGTTCGTACAATACGCAGCTTTCTCCCGCGGCAATATTGGTCAGACGGTCTGAACGATACAAAATCACGCGATCTCCGGCTGTTTTCGTATAATAATACCATTCTCCCTGCTTCATTACATATGGATCCGCGCCCTCCTGATCGATTACCGGCGAGATTCCTTCTGCCATCGTTTGTTTCTCCATCTTTGCGCACCCCGTAAAAACAACCGCCGTCAGTATTGCAATCAGACCGGACAGACAATGTTTCCAAAAAATATTTTTCATTCCGCAACCCTGCTTTCCCTATTTCCGTTCGGATATTTTCCCGTTACTGTTCGCGTCAGGACTTTGCACGCGCGCGGTCTGCGACGCTTAGATTTTGCATTTTTTATGAAATGCAAGATTGATTTCCTGAATCTTTTCGAGACTGCATTTCGGCTGTCGGTCATAGGTCAGCAGGCCGTTCATCTCCTGTTCCACATCCGTCAGCTGCGTATAGCAGAAACCGCTCAGACCCTCGGACGCGTACACGGCTTCCATAATCCGCCTGTAATCGTTTAGAAAATCTTCTTCATTATCGACGGACGTATATCCCCAGGCGCCTTCTCCTGCCAGCTCAAATCCAATGCCGCCAAACTCGGTCAGCAATATCGGTTCTCCCTGATACGAGAATCCTCTCGCGTAAATATCCCAGTCTGCAGATGGCCGGCTGATCAGATTTTGTCTGGTAGAAAGCGTTTCTTTGTATGCGGCAAATTTGGCAGCTTCTTCCTTTTGTCCATGCGCATAATTATGTATGGCGCAAATATCTGTTCTGGTCATCTCCCAGCCGTCGTTCGATACCACCAGCCTTGTATGATCCAGCGCATGCAGATAATGATACATCGCCTGAGAAAAATGCTGTTGTCTGGCATCCTGATGTATATTGGGTATCCCCCAGCTTTCATTGAGCGGCACCCATACAATGATGCACGGATGACTGTAATCCCGTTCCAAAATCTCTGACCATTCCTGCATCAGACGTTTCGCTGCATGCTGTCCGTACATCGGCGCAGAAGCGCATTCTCCCCACACAAGAAATCCGAGCTGATCCGCCCAATACAAAAATATCGGATCTTCCATCTTCTGATGCTTGCGGCAGCCGTTGAAACCCATCTGTTTGGCCAGTTCAATATCTTTTTTATAATCCTCATCCGACGGCGCGGTCATCAGTCCGTCCGGCCAGTACCCCTGATCCAGAACCAGACGCTCATAATACGGTTTGTTATTTAAATATACCATACCGTTTTCCTGATGTACTTTACGAAATCCAAAATAACTGCTTACCTGATCCGCCACATGTCCGTCCGCCGTCCGAAGTTTCAAGGTAACCGTAAACAGATTGGGATGCTCCGGTGTCCAGGACCAGCCGTCATCATGAAAATTTGTCCGGAAAATATGCTGCTGTATCAGATCTGCATCCCAGGTCAGTACCGGACTGTAGCAGGCGATCGTTCCCGCACAGACGCTGCCGCCCTGAAAACAGATCTCATATTCTGTCAGACACCCCGTATAATCTCCGGCTATCGTACAGCTGATACATTCTTTTCCTTCATCATACAGGGACGTAAAGCGAATGTCTGAAAAATGCCGTTCCTCCACACATTCCAGCCAGACCGTCTGCCAGATACCGGTAGAACCGGTGTACCAGATCCCCTTTGGTTTTGCTTCCCAGCATTGCTTGCCCCTTGGAATCATCTCATCCGACTGCGGATCGTAAACCCGTACCGCCAGAATCTGTTCCTGTCCTTCTACAAGCGCATCCGTAATATCAAAAGAAAACGGCGTGTGTCCGCCCTGATGCTCTCCCGCCAGACACCCGTTTAAATATACCATTGCATGATAATCCACTGCGCCAAAATGTAAAAACACACGCTGTCCTTCCGTTTTTTCTATTTGAAAGCGTCTTTTATACCACACAGTGTCATGACAGGACGTATCAAAAATCCCGCTCAGTCTGCTCTGATAGACAAACGGTACCTGAATCTGCTCTGCAAACGGATATTCCTCCTGATACCAGCGCTGTTTCAGCCCGCAGTCGTCATCATCGAAGCAAAACTGCCAGGTACCGTTCAGATTCTGCCAGTTTTCCCGCACAAACTGCGGCCTTGGATAAAAATTTCTTGCAGCCATGTGCAATTCCTCCTGTTTTCTTCTATCATTCAATCCTTCTCACCAATTATACCACAATCGCACTCTACACGCACCCTTTCGGTACTCACGCCCGACTATTTAATCCCGCTGTTTAACGCCATCGACTGCATAAAGCTCTTTTGCGCAACCAGATACAGTAAAAATGTAGGAATCAGCGCAAGAATCGCTCCCGCTGTACCGACGCCCGGATAGGTCATATACTGCCCCTGCAGCAGCTGCAGTCCCGGCGTAATCGGCAGCTTGTCAATATCATTCATAACGATGGACGGCCACAAAAAGTCATTCCACGCTCCGGTAAAGCTGAACAGCGCTACCACGGTCAGCACCGGCTTTGAAAGCGGCAGAATAATATGCCAGAATATCTGAAACCGGTTTGCGCCGTCTACAACCGCCGACTCGTCCAGTTCCTTTGGAATGCCGTCCATAAACTGTTTGACCAAAAACAGATTATAGACAGACGCCGCTCCCGGTACAATGACCGCCAGAAACGTATTTGTCCAGCCAAGCGAATCTACGATCTTAAAATTCGGAATCAGATTCAAAACGCCCGGCAGCATCATCGTTGCCAGCAAAAATCCAAACAGCGCATCCCGATATTTAAAATTCAGCCTTGTATAGCCGTAAGCTGCCAGTGACACAAGTACGAGTACAAGCAGCATATGTCCAATCGCAATAATCATCGAATTGATAAACCATTGCAGCACTGGAGAAGATTCGTTGCCGTCCAGCAGCTGTTTGTAATTATCCAGCGTCCATTCTCTCGGCCACATATGAAATCCCATGCTCTGAATCTCCAGTTCCGACTTAAAGGAGGTCAGCAGCGCCCAGAGCATCGGGAATACCCAGACAGCACATATCAGCGTTAATATAACAAAAAAGATTATTTTTTTCGTGCGTTCACTCTTTCCCATTGTGTTCCCTCCTATGCATTCGATCTACGGTTCATAAAAAACTGTATACTGGAAAATACCATAATAATCAGCCCGAGCAGCACTGCCATCGCAGCCGACATGCCCGCTGTCGATATCCCGGTGCCAAACGCATTCTGCTGAATATACATCATCAGCACTCTGGTAGAATTGTTCGGGCCGCCGCCGGTCAGCATCAGCGGCTGTCCATAAATATTAAACTGTGAAATCGTTGTCATTACTGTCGTAAACAACAGCTGTGAACGGATATTCGGCAGTATAATTTTAAAAAACCGGGCGACATTCCCCGCTCCGTCCAGCTGCGCCGCTTCCAGCTGCTCTTTTGGAACCGCATTTAACGCCGCCACATAAATAATCATATTGCCGCCGGCGCCCCACCAGAGCGTAACGACTACAATCGCAATCCACTCCCACGGCTGCGTCGCCGTCAGATTCACATCCAGTCCGAACCACTCCTGAAACGGTCCGTAAGATAAGCTCAGCTGAAATCCCCAGATAATCATCACTGCCGAAATTGCAAACAGCGTCGGCAGATAGATAAGCGACTGATAAAACTTGTGCATCATCGGCCTTGCAGAAAGCATGACCGCCAAAAACAAAGGTACAATAATACACAGAGGTACTTCCATTGCTACAAACAACAGCGTGTTTCTGACTCCGTTGAAAAACTGTTCGTGATAGATCGATTCCGTATCCGTTAAAATCGTCTTAAAATTGTCAAGACCTACAAATACGGGCGTGCTATACAAATCCCAGTCGGTAAATGCGATGCAGACGCCAAACACGGCAGGAGCCAGAAAAAATATCAGAAATAATATCAGATGAGGCCCAATAAACAACCCCGGCCAGAAATTGATCTTCTTTTGCTTCATACTCTCTCTCCTATGATAAAACCACACAATGCGTTATAGTCCTGCCGCAGCTGTCCCATAACGCATTGCCAGAGTCCTGTAACAGGTCAGACACCCTCCCCGTTACGCGTACCGCTATATCCTTTCCTTCTCTTTGAATCCCTGAATCTTTGATTACTTCATCTTTTCGTTTACAATTTTCTGAATCTCTTCAAATGTCTGTGCAATGTCTGCTTTTCCTGTAATCATATCCCATGCGCGTGCGTCGTATTCATTAAATACATATGTCAGTCCTTCTGCGGCATTGATGTTAATCGCTGCACGTCCTTCTTCGGTCGTTAACAGGAACGACTGCGGCATCGCAAGATATTCTTCATTTTCCAGCATTGCCAGCGAACTTGGATTTGCGCCTGATTTTACCCATTCCAGCTGATTGCCCTGCAGCCATTCAAGGAATTTTACCATACCCTGCACCTTCTCTGCCGGACGTTCCTCACTGGATTTAAATACTGCAAACTGATCGGCGCCGCTGCACTGTACGACTTTTGAAGCGTCCCACTGCGGTGTAAATGTCTCGCCCCATGCAAAATCTTTGATCGCTTCCATATTGCTGAGCATCCAGGTACCTTCCGGCAGGAAGATGAGCTTCTGATTCATAAACATCTTATTTGCATCCTCACCGTTTGGAACCATATATCCCAGATCATTTAATTTCTTTAATTCTTCTACAACTCCGACCGAAGCCTCGTTGTTAATACTGATCTTTCCATCTGCGTCCAGCCATTCTCCGCCCATCTGCAGATACAGATTGCTGTAATTTTGCATGCTCCATGTATTGGCATAGCTATAGATGCCGTCTGCCTTTGCCGCTTCTCCGGCAGCTTCTATTTCTTCGTAGGTGACATACCCGTCATCCATTGCTCCCGGCGCATATTTGTCCATCAGATCTTTATTATAAAACATGACCCAGGAACCCATCGTTGCAGGAATGCCGTACTGTTTTCCATCCAGATTTCCGACTTCCCAGGCGCTTTCCACATAGTTTTCTTTCTTTAATTCCGTACCTGCGATCGCATCGTCCCATGTTTCCAGCATTTCCTGCGTATTGTAAGTCGGAAGTGCTTCTGACGCGACAAGCGCCAGATCCGGCACACCTTTACCGGAACGTCCTGCAGTTGATAATTTTGTATTAAACGTATCCGCCTGCATCGATACAAATTTTACTTTATATGCAGGACTTGTCTCATTGTAAGCGTTAATTGTCTTCTGAATACGCTCTCCATCCGGCCCTGTCGCTGACGACCAGAGCAGAATTTCACTGCTGTCTGCCTTACTGCTGCTGCCGCCATCGTTGGCTTTTCCGTCTTTTGTACCGCCGCATCCTGCGATAGTCCCTGCGCACATCACTGCAGCCATTGCAATTATTAACATCTTTTTGATCTTCATACGTTTCCCTCCCTGAAATCTTTCCGCTGTTCAGACGCTGCTTTCGATTCTGCCGTCTGACGCTTTGTGTCCTTTGATCTGCCAGCGGATTTATACACTGTTTTTAGTTCGTTATTCAGTTGTCTTTTATTTCTCGTTCCTGTAAATAGTTTACTTATATATTTACTAATTTTCGTGCTATATTTGTTCCAAGGCCTTTTTACAAATTTTTTAGCTGAATTTAGTATAGCAGCCCCCACAAATATTGTCAACTATTTTCTATACTATTTTTCTTTATATTTTATTAAAGTATATATTTTAGTTAACTATTTTTTGTTTCTTGATTTTTCCATCTATTTTTTGTATACTGTTTTTAGAACTATCCGGCCAGATACAAAACGGCTCAGATTTATTCTTCACGGAGGATACGCAAATGGAACTATATCTGGATGACGCCGGGCTTACCATCTACAAAGCGCTCGCTTCTGAAACACGCCTGGACATTTTAAATCGCCTTGCCAGCGCGCCAGCCACTTCCAGCGAACTGGCTCATGCGCTTGGGCTGAGCAAAGCCATTTTGTCCCGTCATATCAAAATACTGGAAGAAGCGAAGCTGATACATAAAAGTCTGACTTTCGAATCGCCAGACAACCGCAAAAAAGTCTACACATTAAAAGTAGACCGGATACAGATTAATTTTCCCCAGAAAATCTATCTTCCATTTAAAAAGAAGACAAGCGAAATCCGGCTGGGATTTTTTTCTGACTTTTCCGTTACGCCAACCTGCGGAATTGCCAGTACGCAGTCGATCATCGGAGATGTGGACGACCCTCGTTCCTTTGTGCTGAACGACCGCATCGAAGCCGCTCTCCTCTGGTTTTCCGACGGCTACATAGAATACAAAATTCCGAATCTTTTAGACGAGAATGAAAAACCGGAGCTGATGGAGCTTTCCCTGGAACTGTCCTCCGAATTTCCGGTTTCCAACAATAACTGGCCCAGCGATATTACATTTTTTATTAACGATATCGACGTAGGGACCTGGACATGCCCGGGCAATTTTTCCGATGTACGCGGCAAGCTCACGCCTTCCTGGTGGGACAGCAGCTACAGCCAGTACGGCCTGCTCAGACATCTGCGCATCAACGACAAAGATACCGGTATCGACGGTCATAAACTGTCCGATATCTGCCTGAGCGATCTGCACCTTGACGATTCCCCGTTTATCCGGCTCAAAATCGGCATAAAAAAAGACGCCGCAAACAGCGGCGGACTGACAATTTTTGGCGCAGGCTTTGGCAACCATGATCAGAACATCCTGCTTTCCCTGTATTATTCGCAATAGCAGACTCCCTCTGAAGAATTTTTAAATTCTTTAAAAACTGCTTGCTATCTGAATTTTTTTCCTGTATAATATCTTCGTGATGCGGATATGGCGGAATTGGCAGACGCGCCAGATTTAGGTTCTTCCCCATACCCCACATGCGGAATTGATGGAATTGGCAGACATGCAGGATTTAGGTTCCTGTGGGCAACCGTGAGGGTTCAAATCCCTCATTCCGCATAAGACTCCTTGTAAATACAGCGTTTACAGGGAGTCTTTTTCTATATTTTAACGGATTTTTGCTCCTTTTTCACTCGTTAGATTTTCGGTTGGCAAAGCGAACAATCTAACGAGGGGGAAAGGAGCATATTTATGACTAAAATATCTTTTCAGAACACGAGGGATTTGACGGTAGCTGAGGCTTTCGGAGACTTCCTTGAACACTGTAAAATCAAAAATCTGAGAGCCGACACCATCAAAGGCTATAAGGGACACTTCGCCATTTTCAATCGGTTTCTGGGGAATGATGATATGCTGATTTCTGAAATTAACTATCAGACGGTAGGACGCTTTGTCCTTGAACTGCGTTCAGACCGCCATAAATGCAATGAAATCACGGTAAATTCCTATCTCCGTGGGGTACGGGTATTCCTTTATTACTGTATGGATATGGGGTATCTCGACCACTTCAAGATTACGATTCCAAAAGCGGATAAGAAGCTGAAAGAAACCTACAGCGATGCCGAATTAAAGGTTCTGCTGAAAAAGCCTGACCTGAAAAGCTGTGATTTCTCTGAATATAAGGTGTGGGTATTCTCTAACTATCTGCTTGGAACTGGAAACCGTATCTCTACTGCGCTGGACTTGAAGATTGAGGATATTGACTTTGTAAATGGACTGATACAACTGAACCATACCAAAAACCGCACTTCCCAACTGATACCGCTGTCCCCTGCCCTTGATAAGATACTGAAAGAGTATCTGCGCTATCGGAAAGGAGAGCCGAAAGACTATGTGTTCTGTAATAGTTTCGGTGGTAAATGGGATAAGCGTACCTGTCAGGAAATGCTTGCGGCTTATAACCGTGGGAAAGGCGTGGAGAAAACATCAGCCCACCTATACCGCCATACCTTTGCTAAAAAATGGATTTTAAACGGTGGGGATATATTCCGGCTTCAAAAGGTCTTGGGACATTCGGATTTAGCCGTGGTAAAGGAATATGTTCAGATGTTCGGACAGGATTTGGCTGTGGATTTTGACAAATTTAATCCCCTTGACCGTACTGTTGCCCCGAATGGTAATCGGAAACTGACGATGACGCTGTAGGAAAAGGTGGTATCTGTGGATAGAGCGATAACGGATTTGATTTACTGCCGGACGGTAAAGGAAAAGTCTGCCGAAGTGGAACTGGCTGTGTATAAAATGTATCATGCTATTTCTGCCTGTACGACTGATACGGATTTTGTAAGACTGGAGGAAGAACTGAATACGGTGTACTCTATGGTAGAGAAAGAATTGTTTTACCGTGGTTTTACTGAGGGAATACGGTTTCTGATGGACTTGATGTAAAGCGGTGATACGGTGATACCGGAGATAAAAACGAAAACTTTTTAAAATATAAGAAATAGCCTTTGCTTCGCAAAGACGTCGCTTCGCTCCGTCTGTATTTTTTTAAGAAAAAAAGTCCACAAATAATCTAAATTTTTGTGAACCAAAATATATTTTAATAGAACTTTTGTAAGTTCTTACATTTGGGGCGGTCTGGGGTAGTGTGCTTATCACTACGTGCTACCATTACACCATATCGCCGCAAACAACTCCCAGACCTAAAAATAAAATTTTCATAAAATCATTCCTTTCTTTAGAAAATGTAAACTGGACAAATGCGTCATATACAACACCAGAAGCGATAGAATTTATGAAAAAATATATAAAGGTGGCGATACTTGGAATTGAACCAAGTCCTGTTGCTAACAAGTCTTATATATAGAATATACGGGATTTATCAATAAGTCAAGCTTAAAATTATAAATCTACGAGCAAAGCGAGTAGTTAAGAGGGGCGAAAGCCCCTCTTAAGGAAATATTTTCCGAAATTTCCTAAATTCTATCCCCGCTATCGCCGGAACTACGAGAGCCTTTACCGGGATAGGAAAATAAAAGTTTCACCATATGAACGGCTAATTCCTTTTCTTCCACAGTCCTACCACTAAAAAGCTGTCTAATCAGGTCAAGGCTATTATCGTCATTCGGGGTAAGGTATTCGGCTAATAAGAAATCCACGCTTACTCCCAGTTTATTCGCCAGAGGTATCAGCTTATCCAGCGTAACACTCCGTTCCCCACGTTCTATCTGTCCGAGATAGGCGGTTGAAATATTGACTTCCTCCGCCA
>OFHA01000890.1_pt1 | contig 23572 bp, 24 predicted proteins | sample 1521891 | NCBI WGS metagenome assembly OFHA01 (sample SAMEA3504089, study PRJEB24116) | mouse gut metagenome | biome: mouse gut; feature: mouse-associated habitat; material: faeces | place: Denmark | collected 2011
TTTCCTGTAACGGAAGACCCACTTCCTGCGGCGACCAGCTTGCCAAAGCCTGCCGGGCTGCCTATGAAGCAGCTCAGAAATAGATGCTTCATATCAGAACAGATGAATAACAGATGAGATACATTCCCGCGTTCCATTCTGCTTTCAGGCAGAGGGGAGGCGGGTTTTTGATGCCGGAAATTCTGAATCCGGTTTGCCTGCGGTTATTTTTGTATTAAGACGACCATTCCGGAATGAAACTTAAATTTTCAGAATATTCTACAACTTATTTCTATTATTTCATTTATAAGCAGCTTTAATATAAAATTTTAAAAATAATTGTTGACATTTTAAAATTTATTAGATATAATAAACTCACAAAACAAAAACAACACAGACAGCAAACAAAATTCAGAGAAGGAGGTACAGACCACCGAAAACAGAATGTAATATCTCATAATTCAGGAAAGAGAGGTACGGACCACCAGAATAAGAAAATGAAATCTTCTCAGTTTATAAGCAGAGGAGGTACAGGACAGACAGAATGGAAATCTTTCCGATAAGGAATTTTGGAAATGGAGAGACGGAAGTTGATTTTCCGGAACAGAATTATTTTCAGAAGCTGAAATCAGAAGTTGAGTTTTCGGAATGGGAAATTATAGTAAGGTTATTATCCGGACTGTTGATATTTAATTTGGATGATTCCAGACGGTTCAGACGTGAACCGGATATGAGCAGAAGCGATAACATCCGATCTTATATTTTCGGAATGGGGAAACAAAATAAGACAGAAGCGGATACGAAATGTTTTGTACTGGATTTAACTGAAGATTTACAGATTCAGAAGTCCGAAGCAGAAAGATTTTAAGAAAAAGAAGAAATCAGGAGGAATTTCAAGAGAAGCCCTGAGTTAGCAATCAAAGAAGAAACAGCGTATGATATTCCAGTGCGATTCGTTCATATATGGATACATACCATTTGACTCAGAGGTAGCAAAATTTCCAGGAAAGGAATCAGGATTTCAGAAAGAATGAGGTAGAGTCCCATGGACAACATAGCATAGAAGGCTGCACCAGATGAAGTTGATATCGGTGCAGCCTTTTAGTTGTTGTACAGGTTCACTTATGCAAAAGGAAAGAGCCGCTCAGGCGGAGAATCCTGCTTTGCAGGATTCTTTGTTCTGTCATTCTTAATAGGCTTTTCCCCAGTAAATCAGTTTATGTGCAGGCTTTCCGCAGCAAACGCATACGTCTGAGACAGCTTTCTGTTCTTCCAGAGGCATACAGCGGGAAGTGGCTGTTGTGTCTTCTTTTATTTTATTTTCGCATTCCACGTCACCGCACCACATGGCCCGTATAAATCCTGGTTTATGTTCCACAGCGTCTTTAAACTCATCGTAGGAGGTTACATCTGTAACATGAGACTGCTGGTGTTTTTTTGCCCGTTCAAACATATCTTTCTGAATGGTTTTCAGCAGTTCCGCTGCAGTTTCTGCCGCATTTTCCAGGGCACATTCGATTTTTTCTCTGGTGTCCCGGCGTACCAGCACACATTTTCCGGCTTCCATGTCTTTGGGACCAAGTTCAATACGGATGGGAATACCGCGCATTTCCTGTTCAGAGAATTTCCAGCCGGGGCTCTTGTCACTGTCGTCCATTTTTACGCGGAAGCCGGACTGTTTCAGCATGTCTTTTAATTCAGCAGCTTTGTCCAGAACTCCTTCTTTATGCTGCTGGATGGGAATTACCATAACCTGAACCGGTGCAATTTCCGGTGGAAGCACAAGGCCGGAGTCGTCGCCGTGTACCATGATAATTGCTCCGATCAGCCGGGTGGTCATTCCCCAGGAGGTCTGATGGACGTACTGGAGTTTGTTGTCTTTGTCTGTGTACTGAATATGAAAGGCCCTGGCAAATCCGTCTCCGAAGTTGTGGCTGGTGCCGGACTGGAGCGCTTTGCCATCGTGCATAAGCGCCTCGATGGTGTAGGTTGCTTCTGCGCCGGCAAATTTTTCTTTCTCTGTTTTGCGTCCGCGGATGACCGGCATTGCCAGCACTTCTTCACAGAAATCTGCATAGAGATGCAGCATTTGAAGGGTCCGTTCTTCGGCTTCTTCTGCAGTTGCGTGAGCGGTGTGTCCTTCCTGCCATAAAAATTCTCTGGAGCGCAGGAAGGGTCTGGTTTCTTTTTCCCAGCGGACAACAGAGCACCACTGGTTGTAGCATTTGGGCAGATCACGGTATGACTGGATATCATTTGCGTAGAAATCGCAGAATAAAGTTTCTGAGGTGGGTCTGACGCACATTCTTTCCTGCAATGGATTCAGGCCTCCATGGGTTACCCAGGCTACTTCCGGGGCAAACCCCTCCACATGATCCTTTTCTTTCTGCAGCAGGCTTTCCGGAATAAACATGGGCATATATACGTTTTCTACGCCTGTTTCCTTAAATCTTCGATCCAGTTCTTTCTGGATGTTTTCCCAGATGGCATAACCTGCCGGTTTGATTACCATGCACCCTTTTACACTGGAATATTCAATTAATTCTGCTTTTTTTACCACATCCGTATACCACTGTGCAAAATCCACATCCATGGACGTGATGGCTTCCACTAATTTTTTGTCCTTTGCCATGATTTATTCTCCTTTTCTTTATGGGATATAAACAGTTATTTTTTGACACAGGGAGACAGATTCGCTGTGCAGAAAGGATTTCAGGTACAAGAAAAGCCGGATATCCAATCCCGTCAGGGACCGGAAATCCGGCGGTACCACCCTTATTAACAGCAAATCTGCTGTTCTCTCAATTGCCTTAACGCGGCAGTACGTCGTATTTTCATACGCGGCTCAAAGGCGGGTTCCGGGCAATGGTATGGGAAATCTTTCACCGTTGATTTCTTCTCTGTACATCTTCCTGTCCGTACTGATCCTTTTCTTCGCCAGTTTTCTGTTTTTACTGGTAATGGTTATTCTAAGACAAATTGTGGGGATTGTCAAGTAATCAGGTATATTTCCTTTATCAAAATGTAGGAGAGGGGGCCGAGAGCAAATCCCCACAGGCCGTAAATTTCCAGTCCCACATACATGGTGATTACCACAGCCAGCGGATGCATTCCCAGCCTGTTTCCCAGAAGTTTTGGTTCCAGAATTTCCCGCATCAGAGTGCATATGGTGTAGATTACAGTATAAATGGCTGCCAGCATGTATTTCCCCTGCAGCAGCTCAATGATCGCCCAGGGTACAAAAATGGTTCCGGTTCCCAGAAAAGGCATGGCGTCGCAGATACCAATGCCGCAGCCGGCCAGCAGTGCATATTCATTGCCGGAAAAGTACAGTCCTGCCACACAGATTACAGTGATGATAATCATGATGATTATCTGGGACCTGATATAGGCGCCGCCTGCCTCGTAAGTTCTGCGGCAGACTTTCAGGGCCATATTTCCTACCGGGTGGTGTTCCAGTGTCTTACGCATGTTTTTGTAGTCCTTCAGAATCAGAATGGTGCTGATGATCACCACAAAGCAGACGCCCAGGAATACAAAGGTGTTTTTGGCATACAGAATAGTTCCGTTCATTACGGTGGGGAGCATGTTTGTCCTGGCGTGATTCATAAGCAGGGGTATCTGTTGTTCCACTCTGCTCTGAATCAGTTCTGCTTTGATGCCGGTGATGCTTTCAATCCGGCAGCAGCATTCTTCCCAGAACGTGCCGGCCTGCTGCCTGTAAACAGGAAGATGTTCCGTTACATTCTTTATCTGTTCTACCAGTGTTTTCAGGAAAAAAAAGACTGCAAGGCCCAGCAGCAACAGCAGGATTCCCACCAGCAGGGAGGCCCAGATACTTCTTTTCAGTTTTAGTTTATTCTCCAGTTTTTCTACCAGCGGATTCAGGAGCTTTGCCAGCAAAAATGCAGCAAAAAAGGGAATTACCAGCGGAAACAGCCAGCGGAGGCCGGCGTAAACTGCCAGAGTAATTCCCAGAACTTTTCCTATGCTCCGCATACTTTCTTTTGCTTCTGTTTTCATGAAATCAGTATGCGGTGTTTTCTGTCTTTTATGCGGGAAAAACAGGTCTGGTTGAATGTTCCATAACAGGCATTTGTCAGATCAGAGAGGCAAACAGTTTTCCCGTGGGCTGAACGGTGAATTCCACAGACTCTCCTGTGGTGGGATGATGAAAAGAGGTTCGGACAGAACACAGCCCTACCGGAAGATATCCAGGCGGACAGTTCTTATTGTATTTTTTATCGCCCAGAAGGGGATGACCGGCATGAGCCATCTGTACCCGAATCTGATGATGGCGCCCTGTGTCCAGACGAATACTTACCAGGCTGACAGGTCCGTCTGATAAGTCTGTCTCGGAAATTGTTTTTTTAACCTCATAAAAGAGCTTTGCTGATTTGGCTCCTTTTGTCCCTTTGGGGACAACCTGAGAAGTGTTGGTTTTGCCGTCCCGCAGAAGAAAGTCTTCCAGGATACCGGAGGGTTCCGGAAAAATGCCTTCTGCCAGGGCGAGGTATTCTTTTTCCACGGTTTTTTCCTGCACCTGCCGGCTCAATATGGCTGCTGTCTGCTGATCTTTTGCAAATACCATAATTCCTTCCACAGGCTGGTCCAGACGCCGGATAATGAAAACGTCTGAGGATTCTTTTTTATCTGCAAAGTAGTTCCGCAGCATGCTTACCATGTCCGGCTGTCCTGTTTTTGCAGTCTGCACAGGAATGCCCGGCATTTTATGACAGACAATGATTGCCTGATCTTCGTAAATTATTTTCAACATGGATTATACCTTAAACCGGTAACCTACGCCCCAGATCGTCTCGATGTACTGGGGTTTGGTGGTGCTGAACTCAATTTTTTCCCGGATTTTCTTAATGTGTACGGTGACGGTTGCAATATCTCCCACCGACTCCAGATCCCAGATCTGGCTGAACAGTTCTTCCTTGGAAAATACATGGTTGGGGTTCTGAGCAAGGAATGTCAGCAGGTCAAATTCTTTGGTGGTAAACTGTTTTTCTTCGTCATTGACCCATACGCGGCGCGCTGTCCTGTCAATTTTCAGGCCTCTGATTTCGATAACGTCATTTTCCTGGACGCTGCTGTTGATCAGACGTTCATAACGGGAGAGATGGGCCTTTACCCTGGCTACCAGCTCGCTGGGGGAAAAGGGCTTGGTAATATAGTCGTCTGCCCCCAGTCCCAGTCCCCGGATTTTATCTATATCATCTTTTTTGGCAGATACCATCAAAATAGGGGTGTTTTTATTTTCACGGATTCTTTTGCAGATTTCGAATCCGTCGACGCCAGGCAGCATCAGGTCCAGAATAAACATGTCAAATTCCTCGCTTAATGCCCGTGCAAGCCCCTGATTTCCATTGTTTTCAATTTCCACATGGAAGCCGCTCAGCTCCAGATAATCTTTTTCCAAATCGGCGATTGCCACTTCATCCTCAATAATCAATACTTTGCTCAACTTATTACCTCCTGGTATTTCCGGATTACAAAATACATAATAGTTCCGGTCTCTTCTTTGCTGTTGGCCCAGATTTTTCCGCCATGGTCTTCGATAATTTTCTTCACAATAGACAGGCCGATGCCGCTGCCTCCGGTGGCTGAATTCCTGGATGCGTCCGTACGGTAAAAACGGTCGAAAATATAGGGCAGGTCTCTGGCGGCGATTCCCTTTCCGTTATCTTCAATTTCCACCTGAATGAAATCTCCCACATCACGAATGCGCATATTGATAAAGCCCTGAGACTTGTCCAGATATTTGACAGAATTTCCAATAATATTGTTAATCACACGCCGGAGCTGTTCCGGGTCTGCAATAATCAGTACGTCCCTGTCTGCATAATTGATATAGGTGAGTTTGATATTTTTGGCCTCCAAATCCAGGCCTACTTCCTCCACACAGTCTTCAAAATAATCTGCCACGTTGATTCGGTTGAAATTGTAGGGTATTCGATTGGTATCAATTCTGGAATACAGGGTCAGCTCGTTAATCAGCATATCCATTTCATTTGCCTTGTTGTAAATGGTACGGATGTATCTGTCATGTTTTTCCGGTGTGTCTGCCACTCCGTCCATAATGCCCTCCACATATCCCTTAATGGCGGTAATGGGGGTTTTTAAATCGTGGGAAATGTTGCTGATTAAGACTTTGTTTTCTTTTTCTCCCGCCACCTTCTCCTCTGCAGATTCCTTCAGACGGAACCGCATTTCTTCAAAATTCCGGCAGAGTTCTCCAATTTCATCTTTTCCTTCTGCTTCGATGGTGAAATCCAGGTTGCCTGCCTTGATATTCTGGGCGGCTATTTCCAGTTTCCGGATGGGGTTGATAATTCCCTGATAAATCCAGACCGTAAGCATTCCTGCAGTAAAAATCAGAATCAGGAATACCGAGATCATCAGATCCAGCAGGACGCCTTTGATGTCCGGCAAAATCCGTTCCATGGATGTGATGATAAAAATGCTTCCGTTTTCTCCATCCTGAAAGTTAAAATCAATCTGCTTGATCAGGGCCTGTTCCTCCCCTTCTATATAGAAACCGGAGGCCGCACTCTGGATGGCGTCACTGTCATATTCCGGCAGGTCCTTTTCCGGAACAGGTTCAGAACCGGTATTTCCGTTGTATATCAGTTCCTGCCCTTTTCGCACAAGCAGATAGGAATATTTTTCTGAAAGCTGACGGTTGACTTCTTCCAGGTAGGAGAGGTCTTCAAGTTTTTCCGGCAGGCTTTCCGATACGTCCTGCAGGTCTTCATAGGCTGATTTGGTAAAGCGGCTGAGCACTTTAAAAGAATTTACAAAATAGTCATAGGCGTTTCCGTCTATGTTATAAATCTGACGTACCGCTTTCATCTGGTACTGTCCGAAGCCCCATATGGTGGCTATTGCCAGAAGTACCGGCACAAATATAATAATACAGAATGAAATGATTAATCTGGTTCTTAATTTCATAATAATCGCTGTAACCTCCGACAGCTTATATTATACCAGTTTTTGTAGAAAATCATATGGAAAATTTATAAAAATTTATAAAATTTGTATAAATTCATTCTCTGTATGGAGTTCGGGTACCAGGGGGCGGAAAGGGAGCTGATTTTGATATCTGAATTATGAGAGGAAAGAAATGACAGCATAAAAAGCTGAGCAGCTTCTGGTTTACAGGCCGCTCAGCTTTATTTTTAAAATTCTGTTTAAAGATGCTTCCAGACGTTACTGGGTGACGGTTCCGTTTCTGACCGTGATTAAAGTCCCTTCACAGGTACTGTGGAAGTCCCCGGAGAATCGTATACAGCATGAGCCTCAGCTTACCTTAAACTGAAACTTCTGAATCTCTTTTTCTGTGCTTACTTTTTCAATCTGGGCTCCAAGGCCTTCCAGTTTGGTCTCAAAAGATTCGTAACCTCGCTGGATATAGTGGATATCGTCTATGATAGTAACGCCTTCGGCGGAAAGGCCTGCGATAACAAGGGCTGCTCCGGCTCTTAAATCCGGTGCGCTGACTCTGGCTCCGGTGTAACCTTTTACACCATTAATAATAGCAATATTGCTTTCCACCTTGATATCAGCCCCCATACGGGTCAGTTCATCCACGTATTTGAAACGGTTTTCAAAGATACTTTCGGTTACGGTGCTGGTTCCCTGGGCAATTCCCAGTACCACAGACATCTGAGGCTGCATATCTGTGGGAAATCCCGGATAGGGCAATGTGGTAACCTGAGTATGACGCAGCGGTTTTGAGGCCACCACGCGGACAGCGTCGTCAAATTCTTCCACTTCACAGCCTGCTTCCAGCAATTTTGCTGTTGTGGCTTCCAGATGCTTGGGAATTACGTTCTTGACGGTAACATCCCCCTTGGTAGCTGCTGCCGCAAACATAAAGGTGCCTGCTTCTATCTGGTCCGGAATTACAGAATATTCTGTTTTATGGAGTTTTTCCACTCCCACAATACGGATAACGTCGGTTCCTGCACCGCGGATATTTGCCCCCATACTGTTCAGGAAATTGGCCACATCCACCACATGAGGCTCTTTCGCCGCATTTTCAATGGTGGTTTTTCCTTCTGCCATGGCTGCTGCCATCATAATATTAATGGTGGCGCCCACGGATACCTTGTCTAAATAAATGTGGCTTCCGATTAGATGATCTGCTTCTGCCGCAACTGCGCCGTTACGGATTTCCACATGGGCTCCCAGAGCGCGGAATCCCTTAATATGCAAATCCATGGGGCGGCTTCCGATATTGCATCCTCCCGGCAGAGTAACCTCCGCCCGTTTGTATTTGCCCAGCATGGCGCCCAGCAAATAGTAGGAAGCTCTGATTTTTTTCATAGAATCATAGTCTACCGGAATATCTTTTACAAAAGAACCATTTATTTTAACGGTGTGTGCGTCTGTTCTGTCTATTTTTGCTCCAATGTCTCCCATTGCCTGAAGCAGAGCATTAATATCCCTTACATCGGGTAAATTATCTATCGTTACGGTTTCATCCGTCATGATGGCAGCTGCCAGAATTGCAAGGGCCGCGTTTTTGGCTCCGCTGATTTCCACTTCGCCGACTAACGGATTACCTCCTTTAATCACATACTGTTCCATATTGCACCTCTATGCTATATTTTTCGTACAGGAAGTTATCATAGTAACATCTTTTTGCCTTTGTCTGTTTTTGACAAAAAAATCTTTATGTACTATTATAACACACTTTGTCGATTTGTAAATCTTTCCTTTTCCGGGTTCACGTGTCAGCACCGCTTTTTCAGCCGCGGGCTGTGGGTATCAGCTTATCTTATTTTATGCTGAATTACCTGAACTGTGCATGACCTTTCTGAAAATAACTGTTTTTAGTATGGGCGTTTCCTGGAAATTCATGCGCCCTTTTCCGGCAGAAAGATTTTTATTCCGCAGAAAATTTGCCTGTGTTTGTCCAATTTAAAATTATACAGCGCTGAAGCTGTAATACAGGCTCCGGTTGTTATCTTACCACATTTCTGTCTGAATTCCTACTGTTTTTTTATATTACAGGAATTTCCTGCAATATAACAGAGTGTTGCCTGCCCATTTCTGCGTACCAAAGGACAGGAAAGCAGCGGATTTCACCTGTGAAACAAAAAACGTGGTATCATTCGAATACCACGTTTTTTTCCAGATATTTTGTCTGTATTACAATATAGGGCCAGGATTTTACATGATTGATTTTTTCGCCTTTGGAGGGGCCGATTAATGTGGTGTCAAAATAAATGGCATTTCTGGTCAGGTAACAGTCGTTGATGGAAATGCTGTAACCGCCTGTTTCCTGTACGCCATATCCCACTGCAATGTACAGATATTCTTTATCTGTGTAGGTCAGTTTGAAAATTGTTTCTTTTTTCTCTTCAATTACCGCCAGAAATTCTGCCGGAATGTCTTTTTCTTCCAGAATTTCGTAGGAAAGATCTTTCAGTTTTTCCGTGTCTGTTTCTTCCACTCCGCATCCCGGCAGGAGGGGCAGGCACAGTAACAGCAGCAGGAGGAAAAATTTGCGGATGAAAATGTTCCGATACATTTTTTTCATAAGATGTTCCCTGTTTTTTTACATTCTTCCTGAATTTTATGAAAAAATTCTGTTATTTATGATTGTATTTCCGGTTTCCACTCTGTATAATATAAAAAGTGAATCATCAATAAGGAAAAGGTAGAATACTATGATACGAATAATTTTGGTGGCTGTTTTTTTGATCACTTTCCTGATTCTTTCCATACCGGTTATGATTGGGGAAAAGATTCTGAGGAAATTCAATCCTTATGCTGCGGATATCAGCAGTCTCAGGATTGTCCAGTGGGCTTTTAAAGTGGTGCTGTTCATTGCGGGAACGGAGATTACTGTGATCGGGGAAGAACATGTGCCGAAGGACCAGCCGGTGCTCTATGTACCGAATCATCTCAGTTACTTTGACATTGTGATTACTTATTCCAGATGTCCGGGGCTTACGGGATATATTGCCAAGGATAAAATGCAGCGATATCCTCTGCTTTCCACCTGGATGAAGATGCTGTACTGTCTGTTTCTGGACCGGAAGGATATGCGGGAAGGGCTGAAAATGGTTTTGACCGGAATTGACCATATTAAACATGGAATTTCCATATGTATTTTCCCGGAAGGTACAAGAAATCCCCATCCGGAAGAAGGCATGATGCCTTTTAAAGAGGGAAGTTTGAAAATGGCTGAAAAAACGGGATGTCCTGTGATTCCTGTGGCCATTTCCAATACCCATAACATTTTTGAAAGCCATATGCCTTTTATCAGAAAATGTCATGTGATTGTGGAATACGGGGAACCTGTTCTGATAAAAGAACTGGATAAAGAGCAGCGAAAGTTTTCCGGAGCCTATACACGCTCTAAAATTGAAGAAATGCTGAAAAAACATCAGGATATGCTGTAGGAAGTTTTTATGGGCTTCCTACAGCATTAATCATTATTTAAAATGTTCCCGGATGGCTTCCACGACTTTGGGATAATCCATAAAATGGGAGGCTTTTACCAGAACGGTATCGCCTTCCTGCAGGTATTCCAGAAGCTGAGACTGCATTTCTTCCAGGGAATCAAAGTGAAATACTTCGCACCAGTCGTTGGTGTCGCAGGCGCCTCTGGCAGTTTCTCTGGAAAGAGGACCTGAGCAGAAGATGGTGTCAATCTGTTTTTCTGCGGCGTAAGCGCCGATTTCGTAATGAAGCTGTTTTTCATTTTCCCCCAGTTCTCCCATATCGCCCAGTACAGCTACGGTTCTGGCAAGCCCGTTGCTGAGTACGTCCAGAGAAGCCCGCATGGATACGGGATTTGCGTTATAACAGTCATCTATGAGAATCAGGCCCCCTGTTTCAATGAGATTTGAGCGGCCGCCGATTGTTTCCACGGATTCAATTCCTGCCCTGATTTTTTCCAGGGGCATGTGCAGAGCCAGTCCTGCGGCTGTGGCTGCCAGGGCGTTGAAAATGTTGTGTTGTCCTGGAATGGGAATGTGCACGTTTATGCTGCCAAAGGGAGTGTGAATTACCGTTTCCACTCCCTTTAAGCCCAGGTTTTTGATGTTGTCTGCATAAATATCCTGCTGTATGGTCTGATTTTCTCCAAAGCCATAGAAAACAGGGCGGATGCCTTTGATTTCTTTCAGGGTGGCCAGTTTGTCATCCTCTCCGTTTAATACGATTTTTCCTTCCGGTTCCAGAAAATCGAATATTTCACTTTTGGCTTTCAGAATGCCGTCTCTGGTTTTGAGGTTTTCCAGGTGGCAGATGCCGATATTGGTGATGATGCAGATATTCGGACGGGCCATTTCCGCCAGCCGGTGCATTTCTCCGAAATCGGAAATGCCCATTTCCACAACAGCAGCTTCATGGTTTTCCTGAATACGCAGCAGAGTGAGAGGGAGACCGATTTCATTGTTGTAATTTCCGGCTGTTTTCAGCACTCTGTATTTTTCAGAAAGCACAGAGGCAATCATTTCTTTGGTGCTGGTTTTTCCAACGCTTCCGGTGATACCGATAATGGGAATGGTAAGGTGGCTGCGGTGAAATTTTGCAATATCTTTCAACGCCTGTTCTCCGGACTTTATTAATATGTAGGGTTTCTGACAATTTTCGAGTCTTTTTTCAGAGAGGACTGCGGCGGCGCCTTTTTTCAGTACATCCGGGATAAAGTCATGGCCGTCTGCCCGCGCTCCTTTGATGGGGATAAAGAGGAATCCTTCTTCCACCAGCCGGCTGTCTGTGACCGCGCCCCGGATTACGGTATTTTTTTCTGATTCTTCACCAACATATATGCCGTTGCATGCTTCTGCAATGTGCTCCAAAGTCAAATGTTTCATAACTTCCTCCGTTTATTCATATTTTTTCATGGAAATCTGAATAATCCGTTCGCAGAGGGATTCAAAATCCATGCCGACTGCCAGGGCTTCCTGAGGAAGCAGGCTTACAGATGTCATGCCGGGAAGGGTATTTGCTTCCAGACAGTAAATATTTTCCTGCTCATCCAGCAGGAAATCCATACGGGCGTAAGTTTCCAGATTCAGAACTCTGGCCACCTGTTCTGCGTAACCCTGCATGGCTTTTGTAATATGGGAGGGCAGCTCTGCGGGGCAGGTTTCCACTGCGCTGCCGGCTGCGTATTTGTTTTTATAATCGTAAAATCCCTCCAACGGAGCGATTTCAATTACCGGTAATGCCTGAAAATCTATGACTCCTACGGAAAATTCCCGTCCTTTTATATAATCTTCGATAATGATTTTTTCTTCCCAGCGGAATGCATCATCCAGTGCTTTTTGATAATCTTCTTCCGTGCGTACAATGGATACCCCGATACTGGATCCCCCGCAGCAGGGTTTCACCACACAGGGCAGTTTCAGCCCGGTCTTACTGAAATCTGACAGGCAGTTGTCTTTGCTCATGGAAATACCTGCAGGCGTGGGGATGTGATTCGTGAGGAACATGCGCTTGGACAGTTCCTTATCCATGGCCAGAGCACTGCTTAAGTATCCGGTTCCGGTATATTTGATTCCATATAAATCAAAGGCTGCCTGAATTCTGCCGTCTTCTCCGTTTTCCCCGTGGAGAGCCATAAATACCATGTCCGCCATGCGGCACAGTTCAATTACATTCGGGCCGAAGAAACAGCTGCTCTGATCTTTTCTGCTTTTCTTTACCGCCTCCAGGTCCGGTGTCTCTGCGGATATGCCCGTTACGGATGCACTGGCTTCTTCGCAGCGGTCAAAGATTCCCGTTAAATCTTCCGGTTCGTCTCCATACCCCATAAAGACGTCCAGTAAAATAACGTTATGGTTCTTCCGCCTCAGGGCATCCGAAACATTTTTTCCCGTCACAAAGGATACGTCCCGCTCAGTGCTCAGTCCTCCTGCCAATACTACAATATTCATTTGAAACCTCCCTGAATTCAATATTCTGTGGCTATCTTATACTATTTTATTCCCTGTGGCAAGGACTTCTGACCATTTCGGCACTTTTTTCGAATATTACGCACTTTTTGACATCTGAGTCTGTCTGAAAGCAAAAAGGCAGATCCGGAGGAATTTCCTGCAGAAAAAAAGAACAGGGGAAAAGCATCTGTGGCGTACTGTTTTCCGACTGTTCTTTTAAATTCCGTGTATGTGATTTCTTAAAATTCCGGCTCGATCAGGCCGTAGGTATTTCCCTTACGCTTGTACACTACGTTTACCTCTTCTGTCTCCGCATTCTGGAATACAAAGAAGTTGTGTCCCAGAAGTTCCATCTGGACGCAGGCGTCTTCGGGATACATGGGCTTCATGCCGAAACGTTTGGTGCGGATAATCTTTACCTCCTCGTCGTCATCGGTTTCTTTTTCAATAAATTCCTGCTGGAAGTTTCCGGCTGCCTGCTGCTGGTCGATAATCTTGTTCTTGTATTTCTTCAGCTGTCTCTCAATTACTTCTTCTACCAGATCTATGGAAACATACATATCATTGCTCACCTGTTCGGAGCGGATGATATTTCCTTTTACCGGGATGGTAACTTCGATTTTCTGACGTTCTTTTTCCACACTCAGAGTTACGATGATATCTGTCTCCGGTGTGAAATACCGCTCCAGTTTTGCCAGTTTTTCCTCTATCGCTTTTCGCAGTCCGTCTGTTATGTCGATATTTTTTCCGCTGATTGTAATACGCATGGTGTCCAACCCCTTTTCCGTTTATTTTTAGGTGGTATAATTATACCATACCTGAAATATGAATACAACAAATCTATGGGAATTCCTGACATTTTCCGTCGGATAGTATGAAAATTTATTTTGTGTGTATAGTCGGAAATTTCAGAAGATGTTATACTTAATCTGGAACAGATACCTTTTCCGGCAGTCGGAAATACAGAACCAGTTACTGAAGAAAGGAATTTGATATGAAATCGAAAACTGTTTTTATTACCGGCGCCTCACACGGCATCGGCCGGGCCATCGCGGAAGAATTTGCCCGCAGAGGGTATTCTCTTGCCATAAACTGTAAATCTTCCGGTGAGGAACTGCATTTATTTGCAGAGCGCCTTTCGGATGCTTTCCAGGTGCCCTGTCTGCCGCTGGTGGGGGATGTGAGTGATGAGGAATTTGTGGAACAGGCTTTTGGAGAGATTCAGCAAAAGTTCGGTATGGCGGATATTTTAATTAATAATGCGGGTATTTCCCATGTGGGACTTCTTACGGATATGAGTCTGGAGGAATGGAACCGGGTTCTCCAGGTCAATCTTACTTCCATGTTTTGCTGCTGCAAACATGCCATTCCCCCCATGGTACATGAAAAATCAGGCAGGATTCTGAATATTTCTTCTGTATGGGGCAATGTGGGAGCTTCCTGTGAAGTGGCCTATTCTGCTTCCAAGGGCGGCGTCAATGGTTTTACCAGGGCGCTGGCAAAAGAACTGGGGCCCAGCGGCATTACAGTGAATGCCATTGCATGCGGCGTGATAGACACCAGGATGAATCGGTGCTTTTCAGAGGATGAGAGACGGCAGATTTCAGAGGAGATTCCTGTGGGACGGTTCGGGCTTCCGCAGGAAGCTGCCAGTCTGGCGCTGTCTCTGGTCAATGCCCCCGACTATCTGACGGGACAGGTGATTACGCTGGATGGCGGCTGGCAGTAGCAGTGGATTCACGTTTGTGAATACAATTCGCGATTTGAATAATTCCGTAATTTTCCAAATATTTTTTCGTAAAATATTTCTATCGTATTATGATTTTATGTGATAGAGTTATTTTACAAAAGAGGAATGAGTATAATTATGAAATTATCCAGCAGACTGGAAAATTTGTTAGAGGAGCACAATCTTACTCAGAAAAAATTATCTACGGAACTTCATATCGCACCGTCTACCCTGAATGGATACCTGAGAAGAAACAGAGAGCCGGATTTTGCAACTCTGATTAAACTGGCCAAATATTTTCAGGTGTCCACCGATTACCTTCTGGGTGTTACAGACATTCGCCGGCCATATAATCCTGAAAAATTTTATGATGATAATGAGGAAGATTTACTGTATACATACCGGGCCCTTGGACCACAGGAACAGATTTATCTGATTAAACAGGCGCATATATACTGTAATCATGATTTGAGCTTCCCTCAGAAGAAATAAAAAATACTCAAACTGCATGGATGAAATTTCAATCTGCGTATTTCTTTTTTTACTGAGGCATATTCTATTAAGATAAAGGTATTTCAATTATCTGAAATGGAGGTGCCCTTATGGATTTCTATATCCGCCTGGAAAATCTGCTTGAAGAAAGAAATCTGACACAGAAGCAGCTGTCTCTGGATCTTCATATCGCATCGTCCACTGTAAATGGATATGTCAATAATAATCGGGAACCTGATTTTGCAACACTGGTTCGTTTTGCGCAGTATTTTAATGTATCCACAGATTATCTTCTGGGTCTCAGCAGTGAAAAGAAGCCTTCTCCTTCTTCCTTAAGTCCTGCAGAAGGAGCTTTGATACATCTGTACCGTTCTCTGCCGCAGGAGCGGCAGGAGTTAATTGTAGAGCAGGCAAAGTTTTATCAGAATCTTGAACTGAAACGACAGAAAACCTCCAAAACACGTTCCGGCGCTCATTCCTGAGAAACAGGAAGAGCTACCATGAACCTGCAGGGACACATCTGTCCTTAAAACAAAAATCAGCCTTCATAACGAAAAGGCTGATTTTTGTTTTAAGGCATTTCCAACAGCTTTTTTACAGCATTTTGCATTTCCGGACAGTCTCGATACCGCAGAATCAGTGTGCGTTCTTCTTCGGAAAGGAACATATTATCCATAGAATCATTATAGCCAAAAGTACCCAGAATGTTATCAATATTATATATTTTACAGAGGATCAGCAGCGTATCCGCATCTGGCTGCGTCTGGCCGCTTTCCCATCCATAAATCGTTTTCGGGGCAACAGGCAGATTATGATCTTCCAGCCTTATTACCAGGTCATTAACGGAAAAATTGTTTAGTTTGCGATATGCCTTTAAAACTTTGGAAATATTCGGATTTTTCATGCGCTCACCTCTTTTCTAATCATAGACTACCCAAAAATCCGCGTCAATAAATTAGAAAAAATTCTCTTAATCCAAGTAAATGAATGATTGAAATTCTTTTTAAAAGAGAATATAATAGATAAAAAAAGGGAGGGGCAGTATGGGGGAACAGGCGAAGAGATGGTTGGCAGAGCAGATGAGGGAAAAACACATTTCAGAAGAGATTGTTGCAAATGTGCTGGGAATTCCGGCAGAGAAATTTTATGTGGGAACGGGTGAAATTCTGGAGGCAGATGAATTCCTGCGGATATGTGCCTATCTCCATATTCGTCCGGAGAATATACCTCTGGATGACTGAATATATTTAAAAGCTGTATATGAATTAAGCTGCGGCTTTCTGTTTTTTTGATTGGATTCTTTTCTATTCCGGGTATCCGGTTCTTTTTTGAGTAATTTCTGTTTTTATCCAGATATGTTTTTATTTTTGAAGAATTTGCCATGGAACGTGTGGCAGATTATTTTGTGGCGGGCGAAAGGGCGAATGTAAAAGAAACAAAAAACGGAACCGGAAAAACAGGAAAAAGATTGAATGAAAATTGGTAAATTGATATAATAACGTCAGGGCCGGAACATAATCCGGCACCATAATTCAGACATGCAGCAGAAAAATGCTGCATAACGGGAGAAATAAATTCCAGGACTGTCTCATGAGCATTTCGCTTATAATATTGCTGATAAAAAATAACAGAATGAGAGGATGATACATTATGAGCAAAAGAACAGGCATGTTTTTTGTAACTGCTGTACTGGCTGCTCTGTTGTTCGGATGTGCCGGAGCAAAAGAAGACAGGGTTGCCGATTCTGATACTGGACTGCAGAACAGGGATGAAAGCATGGATGAGGCAAAAACATTGCAAAGCAACGAGGATGTGGAACTGGTGGTTTGGGGCGCCGAAGAAGACCAGGTGCTTCTGCAGCAAATTACGGAAAGTTTTCAGGAAGAATACAAAGGACAGGCAAATTTCAATATTACATTTGCCGCCCAAAGCGAAGCCGGCTGCAAAGACGCTTTACTGGCAGATCTGGAAGCCGGGGCGGATGTCTTCGCCTTTGCCGATGATCAGCTGAATGCCCTGGTAGCGGCAGGGGCTCTGGAACCGGTAGAAAATGCGGACCGGATTAAATCAGAAAATCTGTCCGGAGCCATAGAAGCCGCTTCTGTGGAAGACGTGCTGTATGCTTATCCTTTAACGGCGGATAACGGCTATTTCCTTTATTATAATAAGCAATATTTGAAGGAAGAAGATGTAAAAACCTTTGACCGTATACTGCAGATTGCGGAAGAAAATCAAAAAAGAATTACCATGGACTGGTCTTCTGCCTGGTATGTATACGCTTTCTTTGGCAACACCGGTCTGGAAGTGGGATTAAACGATGACGGAATTACGAATTACTGTACCTGGAACGGGACAGACGGAGACATTAAGGGAGAAGATGTTGCCAGCGCCATGCTTTCCATTGCCGACAGCCCTGCTTTTCTGAGTACGGAAGAGTCTGGTTTTCTTGCAGGGATTTTGGATGGCTCTGTCATTGCCGGAGTCAGCGGCATATGGAATGAGGTTGCCATGAAAGAGGCCCTGGGGCCAGATTACGGCGCCGCCAGACTTCCTTCCTATACCTGCGCAGGACGGCAAATACAAATGGCTTCTTTTTCCGGCTATAAATTAATTGGCGTTAATGCCTATTCCAGGCAGTATGCATGGGCATCCAGACTGGCAGAATGGATTTCTAATGAAGAAAACCAGCAGCTTCGCTTTGAAATGCGTGGGCAGGGCCCCGCAAACACAAAGGCTGCGGCTTCTGCCAGTGTGCAGAATTCTCCTGCCATTACGGCTTTGCTGGAACAGTCGGAATTTTCCTGTCTGCAGCGTATCGGCAGCAACTTCTGGGATCCGGTATCAGTATTTGCCACGAACATGGCTGCCGGAAATCCGGAAGGAAAAGAATTGCAGGAACAGCTTGATATAATGGTGGAGGGGATCACCGCACCATAAAGAATATATCTGTTTTGTCTGGAGGATACAGGGATTATGAAGAAAAAATGGAACATTAAATATCGCTTAATATTACCCATTGCTCTGCTTGGGATTGTAGTGCTGATATCAAATCTCCTTGCAGTTTCCAATATTAAAAAGGTCAATGATAATGCCGCCAATATTGCGGATAATTATATGGAAGGAAAAAACCAGCTGGCGAAACTCCGCCAGTCTGTGATGAACATACATAAAATGGCGTTATCTCATATTGTGGCCACAGATTACAGCACGATGATTACCCTGGTAAATGATATAAAAGAAGAAGAAAAAAATCTGGACGATTTGCTGACGAAATACGAAAGCTATATCACTGAGGACGACAGAGAGACTTATAATGCTCTGCTTTCTGATTATGATTCGTTAAAGCACGCTCTTGTTTTTCTTGTATGTGCCAGCGCATCCGGCAAAACACAGGATGCTTATGCCTGCGCCAACGGTGATGTGGCATCTTTCAGCGCGGCGGTGGAAAACAATATCGCTGTTCTGGACAGTTCTATCAGCAGCCGTACAACTCAGGCAAGAAAGCAGCTTTCTTCTGTTTATCTCAGTTCCATGATTACGAACAGCGCCTCCACTCTTGCCTGTGTTATACTTGTATTTTTTACAATTTCCCTTATCCTGAGATCTGTGGTCAGGCCCATTAAAAATATTCTGGAAACACTTCGAGGCTGCTCCGGGCGTATCAGCGGCGTGGTGGACGAGGTTTTGTCGCGGACACATACTTCCAGTGAAAGCGCGGTAGATTTATCTGCCCTTGCTGAGGAGCTGTCAGCAACCATTCAGGAAGTGGCTAACAATACTTCTCACATCAATCAAAATGCCAGAAATGTGCAGCAGGATGCGGAAAGCATGGCGGAGGAGTGCGAAAAAATCACCGCCTACTGCAATGAAATGAACGTACGGGCTGAAGATATGGGACAATCTGCACAGGAAAGCCTGAATAATACAAGTGCCAAAATGAAGGAAATTTTAGATGTTCTGAACAGAGCTATTGAAGGGAGCCGCAGCGTGGATCAGGTAAACAGCCTTACCCATGCTATCCTGGAAATTTCCGCTCAGACGAACCTGATTGCTCTGAATGCCTCCGTGGAAGCGGCAAGAGCCGGAGAAGCGGGAAAGGGCTTTGCTGTAGTAGCAGAAGAAATCCGTCAGCTTGCATTCTCCAGCAGTGAGACTGCAAACCGAATCCAAAAAGTGAATGCTACTGTGACCAATGCGGTATACAACCTCTCCGAAAATTCCCAGAGTCTTGTGAATTACATCGAGGAATCTGTTTTAAAAGAATTTCTTTCTTTTGTTGCCTGCGGGCAGCAGTACCAGGAGGACGCCGCATATATCCGCCAGACTATGGCTGCATTTAACACCAATACCGACCATTTGAAGTCTTCCATGGCAGAAATCGTAGTATCTATTGATACCATTACAAAAGCCATTGACGATGGGGTTTCCGGTATTTCCGGTGTTGCAGGCAGCGCTCAGCATCTGGTAACAGATATGACGGAAATCACAAACCGCATGGACATAAATCATAAAGTTGCGGTGGAACTGGAAGAAGAAACGATAACCTTCGCCAATTTGTGATAAAGGAAGGCAGTGAATTTTCCTGCATGAAGGGAAAACACAGGAAACTCGGATTTCATAAAAGTACAGAACAAAAGTTTGATCTTGTCTGTACTTTTTTGATTTATATACTATAATGATAAACCAGATAAGGGGATAATACTATCGGTACCGGCTGGCGTTATTCCGTGCTGTTTTCGGGTAAAAACAGATATGACAGGGGGCGGAAGATGATTTGATGACAAACAATTTGTGAAAAAACTGTTGAATCAATACCGAGCGCTTAAATTAGTATATTCTCGTTGGAATAATGATACTGGAAAATTATATTGGGGCTTAACAAATAAGGGATGTAAGGTGAGAGATGATTTTATTTTGATTAGAAATATAGAAAACTGAAAATGCAGGAAAGTGTATTAAAATGAATTGGCTACACATGTGTAGCCAATTTGACGGAGAGAGTATGAGAAACAGAGATGAAATGATAAAACAGGAAAAATATAAATTAATAGCAGGTTTGGAGCAGCAATGATATGATGATGTACGTCTTATATTGAAACGCGCGAGGGAGCAGGCTTACGATAGGGCTAATGGAATCATGATACAGGTATATTGGAATGTGGGACGGAGAATTGTTGGCAGGAACAATATGGTGAAAGAAAGCGAAATATGGTTCTTATCTGATAAAAAATCTATCGAAATAATTATCAGACGAATTTGGGACAGGATTTTCAGTGGCAAATTTAAAAAATTGCAGCCAATTTTATCTGGCATTTTCGGAGGAGTCATATGGATTTGCAAAAGCTGGAAAAATTCCATGGTCTCATCTAAGAAGTATAATGCGTATTTCTGATGAAGAAGAAAGGAACTTTTACTTAAATGAAGTTTTGACTGAGAACTGGTCGGTAAGAGTTTTGGAGCGTAATATCAAGAGTGGATATTACAAAAGAATGTTCTCTGCACAATTGCCTGATAAAGAGAATAAAGTACTGGAATTTGTGAAAGATCCATTTGTATTTGAATTTATGAGTGTTACTTCAAATTACCAACCAATTAGAAAGCGATTTAGAAACAGCTATTATAAATTATCTTCAAAAATTTCTACTGGAAATGTGAAAAGGGTCTCGTTTGTGGGAAGGCAGATGAGGATGTGTACAGAAACTACAGATTTCTATATAGATTTGGTTTTTTATGATATTTGGTGTTGTTTTGTACCGGAAAGTAAGGATTTTGTGGACAAAATGGGTGATTGCGGACCAGGCAGTATTAGGCGGATAAAATTTGTGACTTTTTGCAGTGAAAATTCATAATGAGATATGTTTATAAAATGGCAGAAGGAGAAAGATGTGCCGTGCCAGTTGCTTACTCTTGGAAAATGAAAAAGATCTTAATTAATAAAATCGGAATAGAAAAAGATATAGTTGAAAAATTATACAATTGCTGTACGTTAGATTATTCTGCCATAATACCTAAAATGCCTAAGCTGAGAATAGAAGTCACAGCATCAGATATGGATAATACTATAACAAAAATTATAATGGCGATGGCTGAGACATATAAGCTATATGTAGATTGGACTGGATAATATTATATGGACATTTAGTGAAGAGAAATTTTGAGAGAGTAAAGTGATGAAAAAGAAATATCCATTTTGTGTTCTTTGGCAGCAGAGTATTTGACGTTTATTACAGCTACTGGTAAAAGTGATGTAAATGCAATATATTTTGACGAAAATGTCTGGCTTTCCCAGAAAACAATGGAGTTACTTTATAATGTGGAAACAAATACCATAAATTACCATTTGAAAGAGGTATTTGCAGATGGTGAATTGGATGAGGCATCAGTTATTCGAAAATTTCGAATAACTGCATCAGATGGCAAAGTCTATAATGCAAATCACTACAGTTTAAAAGCTATAATTGCGGTAGGAAATAAAGTTGATTCAGAACGGGCAGTGCAATTTCGTAAGTGGGCAAATGGGATTATAGAGGAATTTACCATTAAAGGATTTGCAATGGATGATGAACGACTTAAAAATTTTGGGACAATTTTAACAAAGGATTATTTTGAAGAGCAATTACAGAGAATCCGTGAAATTCGGTTATCGGAACGGAGATTTTACCAGAAGGTTACGGGTATATATGCCACAAGTATAGATTATGATCCGAAAGCACAGACAACCAGACGTTTTTTTGCAAAAGTCCAAAACCAACTTCACTGGGCGATTCATGGGGAAACTGCGTCAGAAGTAATTTACCATAGAGCAGACAGTGTGAAGGAGCATATGGGGCTTCAAGCATGGGAAGATTCACCGAATGGGAAAATTCAGAGATTTGATGTGGTTGTAGCGAAAAACTATCTGGCAGAGGATGAATTATCTGCAATGGTGAGGATTGTTAATGCTTATTTAGATCTTGTGGAATTATTTCAGCAAAAATAGCAGAGCAGCATGCGTTGAGTGAATTTGAAAAGTACCGTGTGAGGCAGGAGCAATTGTACCAGAGTGATTTTAACCGTATGTTGTTAGAAATGGAGGAGGAAAGCAATGAAAAATGAAATTGCAGAGATTGTATATTATTGTTCTCTTGAAGGGGTTCTAAGTATTATTCAAAATAAGTGAAGAACCAGGTGATTCAATGCTAACATATGTGGCATGTTTTTCCGAAGGAAAGGATTGTCTTTACCAATGGAGATGATGTGAAAGGGATTGGACTGGCAGGGATAGAATGGAATACGAATTGTATAGAGGAATTTGTTATATATAAAAATTCATGATTGTCTGATTGGAAAGGCGTAAAGTTGAGGAGATGTTTACTATGAGTACATATTTTGAAGATAGATTTAGAGGATATAGTTGCAATTTTAATCTTTTAGAAAAACTGGTAAATAATAAATGTGAAGCAAGTGATTATTATGCATGGGTTAGGGATACATACAAGCAATATTATGCAACAGCAAATGAAGAACAGAAAGGTAGATTTATTATTAGATATTATAAATCGAAAAAATTAATGTATTCATCTGCACAGATGTTAGTGGAAGCAAAAGTTGCTAAAAGGAATGAGTGCGTTGTTGCATACTATTACTTAATATATTATGCATTATTTCAGGCTATGCAAGCTAATTTGATTATATGTACTGCATATGATGATGAAAAAGTTTTACAGTTATCACATGAAAATGTAAAAAAATTTTTTGATGAACAATTTTGCAAAACAAAAAAATGTCCTTTAGATGGGGATATTGTTGTTCAGTTGGAAAAACTTCGTGAATATCGAGAATACTATTCTTATGCAATGCCATTTAATCTTTCTAAAGATGCGGTGATTGATGAAGATGTGTTAGAGGAATATATTAAGATTTGTTACCAGTTTTTGAATTTACGCCTGTTTATATTTTCGGAAGAAGTGAGTAAATCTGTTAAACTTGATATTTCATGCAAGGATAGTGTTAGAGAATATATGTATAAATCATGTAATAGAATAGGTGATACAAATGTTTTTCAAGATGATGCGGATCAAAATTTTTGGTATGAGCTAGAGAGGTATGGTGGAGCGGACATTTTACCAATTACGATGGCTTATGATCATGATTTTGATGAGTATGGAACTTATGATTATGAGGTATATGAAAAAATAAATATGCCACGCACTCAATATATTGTAAGAGAAGCACTCTCATTAATATATTCTATACTATGATAATCTTATTTGGTGCATGAATTATACTGGTCGGGTGATAGGGGATAATTTTAACAATGGGTTTTTGAAAGAAGTTTTGTTACAGGTTACGGAAAAATTTCTTTATCGGGGACCCCAAATGTATACAAATGGTGATTATCATTGTAGAGTAGATGGTGAATTTGTTTGGTTTCAAGGATATGAGGATATTTTTTATTTGGATGAGAAAATTTATGAATGTTATT
>OFHA01000892.1_pt1 | contig 23554 bp, 17 predicted proteins | sample 1521891 | NCBI WGS metagenome assembly OFHA01 (sample SAMEA3504089, study PRJEB24116) | mouse gut metagenome | biome: mouse gut; feature: mouse-associated habitat; material: faeces | place: Denmark | collected 2011
CCGTTTCCGTTATACTGACTCTATCCCGCCTGGAAATGAGGAAAAGTATGGAATGTATTGCGGAAATAAAAAATGTGAGCAAAAAATTTGGCGATGAGACAGTGGTCAGAGAGGTTTGGCTGTCTCTGGATGCGGGAAAAATATATGGAATAGCAGGCAGAAACGGTTCCGGAAAAACCGTATTATTTAAGATGATCATCGGTTTTCTAAAGCCGACCACAGGAAAAATTTTTGTGAATGGAAAAGAGATCGGAAAGAATACGGACTTCGCGGAGGATACGGGCATTATCATTGAGACACCCGGATTTCTGGGCGCATTCAGCGGTTATAAAAATCTGGAATACCTTGCCGCCATCAAGAAGCAGATAGGAAAGGATGAGATCCGAAAAAGTATGGAACTTGTAGGGCTTGATCCGGACAGCAGAAAGAAGGTAAAAAAATATTCCCTTGGTATGCGGCAGCGGCTGGGTATCGCCCAGGCGATCATGGAACATCCGAAATTTCTGGTGCTGGATGAACCGATGAACGGGCTGGACCGGGAGGGAGCCGCTGAGATCAGAGAACTTTTTTTAAAATTGAAAAAGGAAGGCACCACGATTCTGCTGTCGAGCCATCACAGGGAGGATATGGAGGAACTCTGTGATAAGGTTTTTGAGATGGAGGACGGATGTCTCAAATGTTTAAAAAATCGTGCCTTTTAACGCCCGCCAAATACTTTCCTGTATTCCCGGGGCGTTTGGTTATGAAACCGTTTAAAAGTTCCGGCAAAGTTGCTGGGGCTGTCGAAGCCGCAGGAAGACGCGATATCGGAAATACTGCACTCCGGACAGCATAAAAGCATCTCGGCACCCTGCATGATGCGGTATTTTAACAGATACTGGACAGGAGAAAGCTGTATGGTTTTCTGAAAGCAGCGCAGGCATTCCCGCTCTCCGATATCGGCGGACTTTGCGATATCCGACAGGGAAATGTCGGCAGAAAAATTTTTGTGGATAAATTCCAGCATTTTCCGGATGCGCAGGTTATCCTGTCCGGGAGCAGGACCGGAGGCGTTCAGAGTATCTTCAAACTCTTTTGCCAGAAAAAAACAGATCCGGGACAGATTTTCCCGGACCGTAAACTCAAACCCGGCGGGTTCATTCCGCATTGCCTCAAATGCGCATAAGAACCACTGCAGAATATCTTCCTGCCCGGTGCGAAAAAGGGGCGTGGCGGTAAAACTGCTGCAGGATACCAGCGGCTGTATATATTTCCGGGCAAATACGGAATCTTCATTGCCGGAGATAAGCAGAGGGCTGAAAACAAGGGAGTACAGGTGGCAATAGTCCGCGCCGATGCCGTAATGAAGGATATTTGAATTGATGGCAAAAGCATCCCCTTCTTTCAGATAAAATGCTTTGGAAGGTATTTTCAGTTCCATGCGCCCTTCCACCATATATATGATCTCCAGGTCTTCGTGCCAGTGCCACGGTATGGCATGTTCTTCGCTGTCCGTATAGACGGAAGAATATCCGGCGCAGGGAAAAGCAAGAGTGCCGTGGGGGTTCAGTTCTTTTAATCTTTGATTCTGATGTAATGTACATTCCTGCAGTGCCAAGTGATTTCTCCTTTTTATGTGGGTGGTATAAGATTTGAAAACCGACAATGCCATAACACGGTCCGTGTTAGTCGGTTTTTTTATATTATATGTCCAAAAACAGATTGTATCAAGGCGTAAATGTCGATAAACTAATGACAGTAAAGAAAAGTAAAGCGAAAGCAGCGGATGCTGTCAAGGAGGTCAAAATATGTTTCAGTTACTGTTAGCTATTATTTATCTGGCATTTATCAGCCTTGGGCTGCCGGATTCCCTTTTGGGTTCGGCGTGGCCGCTTATGTACCGGGAGTTTTCCGTACCGGTTTCCTATGCGGGCGGTATTTCGATGATCATTGCCGCGGGAACGATTGTTTCCAGTCTGCAGTGTGACCGTCTGACAAAAAAACTGGGGACGGGAAAAGTGACGGCGATCAGTGTGCTGACCACCGCCGCGGCATTATTCGGTTTTTCGATAAGCCATTCCTTTGCGGCATTGTGTATCTGGGCAATTCCCTACGGCCTCGGCGCAGGCTGTGTGGATGCTTCCCTGAATAATTATGTGGCGCTTCATTATGCGAGCCGCCATATGAGCTGGCTGCATTGCATGTGGGGCGTAGGGGCTTCCTTTGGACCTTATATCATGGGATTTGCGTTGTCAAACGGTCAGAGCTGGAATATGGGTTACCGTTACATCGGCATTTTGCAGATACTGTTGACAATGATCCTGCTGATCAGCCTGCCGCTGTGGAAACGTCAGGGCGCCGCAGGAGCGGATTTCGGAGATAACGGCGCCGGTGGATCATCACAAAAAGAGGCGCTTTCTCTTGCGCAGATCATCCGTATTCCGGGGGCAAAGGAAGTGATGATTACCTTTTTCTGCTATTGCGCGGTGGAACAGACAGCGGGGCTCTGGGCAAGCAGTTACCTTGTACTGCATGGCGGGCTTACGTCCGAGGCGGCGGCAGGTTTTGCCAGCCTGTTTTATATCGGCATTACCGCAGGGCGGGCGCTTGGCGGATTTTTGACAATGAAATTAAATGATACACATATGATAAGGCTTGGGCAGGGCGTGATCCTGCTTGGTAATGTATTATTGCTATTGCCTTTTGGCGGAAATGCTGCCCTTTTGGGACTGATTATGGTAGGTCTTGGATGTGCGCCGATTTATCCGTCCATCATTCATTCAACACCGGAGCATTTCGGAGCGGATAAATCTCAGGCGGTGATCGGGGTTCAGATGGCGGCGGCTTATGTGGGAACCTGCCTGATGCCGCCGGTTTTCGGGCTGATTGCAAACCATATCAGTGCATCACTCCTGCCGTTGTATTTACTGGCGATTCTGGGGATGATGGTGTTCATGCATGAAAAGTTGCTGAAAAAAGCAAAACAGGTAGGATAAAGGAGGCGGAGAATGGTTGATCTACATATGCACAGCAGTTACAGCGACGACGGCGAGTACAGTCCGCAGGAACTGGTACGGAAATGTTTTGATGCAGGTATAAGAGTGATGTCTGTTACGGACCATAATTGTGTACGGGCGAATGCGGAGGCGGAGGAGGCCGCCGGGGCAAAAAATATCCGTTATATCCCGGGTGTTGAGATAGACTGTATTTTTCAGGGCATAAATTTTCATGTACTTGGCTATGGAATAGATTATAAGAGCCATGACTTTGAGGAAGTGGAACGAAATATAGAGAGGCAGAGCTTTCAGGCATCTATGGAAAGGCTTACCCTGACACAGGCACTGGGGTTTCATGTGACGGAAAACGATATGTGGGCGTTGGCAAAGGATCGCTATCAGAAGGATATATGGACAGGAGAAATGTTTGCGGAGGTCCTTTTGAGCAGGCCGGAATATCAGAATCATCCGCTTTTAAAACCGTACCGCCCGGGAGGTTACCGGGGAGATAATCCCTACGTCAATTTTTACTGGGACTATTATGCTCAGGGAAACCCTTGTTATGTCGAAATAGAATATCCGAAAATGAAAGAGGTTATCGATCTGATCCATGCAAACGGAGGATTTGCGGTATTGGCGCATCCGGGAATAAATCTGAAAGAAAAATTATACCTGCTGGATGATATTATGATTTTGGGCATAGATGGAATAGAAGCTTTCAGCAGTTACCATACAAAAGAGCAGGCGGAATTTTTTTACGCCGCGGCACGGGAAAGGCATCTGGTCACAACCTGCGGGAGCGATTATCACGGGAAAACAAAACCTGCCATTCGGGTGGGAGAGCATCATTGCAGGTTAACATATTTCTGAAATCAAAAAATCAGGCGCGCTTAAACTCCTTCCAGAAAGCGATCGTCTCCATCAGGTCGGCTTCATCTTCAAACAGATCCAGAGCCTTTGCCGTTTCTATTGCAAAGTCAACGTAGGCATTGGCTCTGGCGGTAACGATATTTTTATCCAGAACGCAGTCAAAAGCGTCTTCTCTGGTGGAATGAATATTGTGCAGCAGTCCCGCTCTTTCCAGAACATCTACTCCGGCACAGATTCCGCCGATCAGTACGCCCGCTTTTTGTAAAGTTTTCAGGCAGTCATAGACGATATCCTGATCAATATTGGATATATCGCCGCCGGGAACAATAAAGCTGCGGACTTCAGATAAACTGATTTCGGAGAGAGCCGCATCGGGGATAATGGTATAACCTTCCATTGCCGTTATGTTCCGGCCATCCAAAGAGCAATAAATAAGATTGCTTTCCGTTGCTTTCAGAAAATAAGTCAGAATGGTAATTTCGTAGATACAGCAGTTTTCATACAGTAAAACGATATCCTTCATGTGGTTTTTCCTCCGTTATATTCACTCCACTCTTCCGGTTTTTCATAATATAAAAACAATTCCGCCGGAATCCTGACGGTGTCGGGCGGCACTGCCGTCTGCATAATGCAGCCTTTTAACAAAAGTCCGTGTATTCCTTTTTCCTGATCGGGCTTTAAGTGCATCAGAAAGAAGGAGGCACTTCCGTTTTGGCTTTCAGGATAAGAATTTAAATATTCTTTTGTGTAAAACTGTAACTGGTAATCTTTGCTGCATTCATATTCCACTCCGATATAACACATTCCCTTACGGCAGCTGCGTTCAAGCGCTTTATAACAGTGCTCTTTGATTTCCCGTAATTGTTCCTGTGTAACCTTTTTTATAAATCCGGGATCGCTGAACTCCTTTTCGGCATCGTCCCAGACATCAATCAGAGCAACCCGGTTAATATGACACCATACATCCTCGCCGGTATGATCCTGAAAACAAAAAGAGCGTTTTTTTCCCACTGTCAGCGTAAGCGTTTTTTCGACAAAATGACGTTTGGAGTCGGGCCTGTGTACGATGGTTATGGGCATATCCGGTGCATATCGGGGCAGTTTTTTCCGGTTTGCAACGGTTAAGGTGACCAGTTGGAGATTGTCCCAATCCTCATTTTTCAGCCAGTCGGGTATGGTCCAGCCGGCACGCATCATATCAAGGAACAAACAGATCGTTTGGTAATCCTGTTCGGAATGTTTTAATGAGCCGGCATTGCCGCCCTGCATCTTTAATTTTGTGTTCCCCAGATAAAACGTACTGCAATGCAGGTAACTGTCCGGACGGATTCCCGGTTCCTTTAGCTGGTTTCTGTGACGCCTGCGGCTGTTTCTGCGCACGGGCGCTTCCGGCTCATGAAAGGGTTCGATTATGTAGAGCCTGAGTTCACTGCCGGCGCTCATGCCGATAATATGGTACTTTTTCTTATCCCTTTCCATGGTTCTTCCGATGACAAGGACACGCTCCCATTGGGTGGGGATTTCTTCCAGACAGGATAGATTCATATGTTGAGTTCCTTTGCGTATAAGGTAAATTATCTGATAAAATGAAATACCCGAGACAAAAGGCAACGGTATTTATATAAATTATAGCATGAAATATGTTAGATGTGTCAAGCTTTTCGCTTTGCCGGGCATCCATTGCAGGGGGTTCCCAAGTATCTCTGCGATCGGACTTTTATTGAGGCTGACGGTTATTGCTTGATGATGAAGAATGTCCTCCGGCACTGATTTTCATAATATCATTATAATTCTCACTCGGATAAACATAATCATCCGGCTTTATTGTTGTTTCATAGGTATCTCGAACAAGATCATCTGCCAACTCATCTATCTGCTGTTCCACCAGTTCCACTGCTTCTTTATGAGGATTGACAGCAACAGCCAATGCCTCTATGCTGCTTGTGACTCTACCAATTGTCATTTTGCACACCTCCTTCCATCATACATTGTCTTTCGGAATAATCAGCACCTCTTTTATAAAAACTTCCGGCTCAGGCATATGCTTTGACAGCGTAATAAGGTTCTGCTTATTCCGTCCATTTCACGTCACTTCTCCCAAAGCCGCCGCTGTAAGGCTGCATCATACGGATAATTTATATTACCTCAAGTTTTTTCTAACAAATACTTTTCCGTATATCCATCAAACAGTTCCTTATACAGCTCGTTCCTCTCTTTGACATTCCGTGCATATTGATGCAATGCGTACTGGTCCGTTTCGGATGCCATCTGTTCCTCCGCTATGTTGGAGCAATGCTTCGCAATACGCTCCAGGGAAGTGACCATATCTGTAAGCGCCAAACCAAGTTCCACAGAGCATCTCCCTTTCTCCAGCCTCTTGCTATGGTTTTTTCGGATATCTTTTTTTACCTGACTGATCACATCGGCAAGCGGATCAATACGAAACGCCATCTCTTTGTCCTCGTGTATAAAACCGGAAACCGTACATTCTACGATCTCGAGGGTTGCCTCATAGATCAGCCTTGCTTCCGCAGTCGCTTTCTTTGAAAATTTTTCTTTGCTCTTATACAGCTTCTTTTGCGTATATGCGATGCCTTTTATATAATCGGATATCCTTTCAAAATCCGTAATGCACCTGCTGAATTTATTGGTGGTTTTACTGTCTTGTTCAGAGAGTGGTTTTGTGGAAAGTTTTGCCAGATAGGACGATAACTCATCTTCCCTGACATCTACTTCCTGCTCAATTTCCATAATTGTCTGCACGGCGCTTTCATCATATTTTTCCTGTGCAAATACACATAAACTCATTGCCTTTAAGATAAGCTGTGCCATATCACATACCACATTTTTACATTGCGCAACCGCAAACGCAGGCTTTTCCAAAAATCTTTCGTCCAGCACTTTTCCTGTCGTTTCCAATGTTTCATCCTCTGACTGCGGAATGGTAAAATATGCGAGTTTTACCAGCAGTTCGGAAGCAGGAAGCAGCAAAAGTGTCGAGACAATATTAAACACACTGTGAATCACTGCAATGACTGCACCGTTTGCCGTATCCGACAAAAAAGCAAACCGTACAAAATGGTTTATGGCATAAAATACCGTCATAAACACAATCGTACCTATCAGGTTGAAATAAAGATGTACCAAAGATGCCCTTCTTGCATTTCTGTTTGCCCCGACACCGGAAAGCAGCGCTGTGACACAGGTTCCGATATTCTGTCCCATGATCACCGGAAGCGCGGCTCCCACCGTGACGCTTCCGGTGGCGCACATCGCCTGCAAAATACCGACGGAAGCAGAAGAACTCTGAATCACCGCAGTTAAAACCGCTCCGACTATCATGCCTAAAACAGGGTTTTCAAATGCCGTAAAAAGTGAGGTGAATTCCGGTACATTTGCAAGCGGTTTTACGGCGCTGCTCATAGTTTCCATTCCGAACATAAGCACTGCAAACCCAATCAGAATTGTTCCCACATCATTTTTTTTCGCATTCTTGATAAATATTAACAGTATCACACCGATGAGTGCCAATACCGGAGAAAAAGACGAGGGCTTCAGAAGTTTTACAAAAAAATTCCCACTTTCGATACCGGAAAGGCTTAAAATCCACGAGGTAACTGTCGTACCGATATTTGCACCCATAATCACGCCGACTGCCTGTGACAGCTTCATAATACCGGAATTAACAAACCCCACTACCATAACCGTTGTGGCGGAAGAAGATTGAATCACCGCTGTCACGCCTGCCCCAAGCAGGACAGCCTTCGCAGGATTATTAGTCATACGCTCCAGTACTTGCTCCAGCCTGCCGCCTGCCATCTTGGACAAGGCATCTCCCATTGTTTTCATTCCATATAAAAATAATGCCAGCCCGCCAATCATTGTCAGCAATCCAAAGAAGTCCATCTGACCATAATCCTCACTAAAAATTTTTTCTTATTAAATGGTATCCAATCTATGTAAAATCTAAAATGTTATTTATGTAAAATCCGTGTAAAATTTTATGGATTGTATTTATAAATATACAAATAATTATATTGTGGTTATTTTATAAATATTGCTTATGAAAAGGTTGACAGGGTGCTTTACAACAGAGGGAGTGTATCGGAAGAAAGGTTTATGCTCCGGCACATATATAGCATTTTTTTGTCATCTGCATATATATGACAGCAAAAAAATCCAGACTTGTGCATGTTGACAGGAAAAGTCCATAAAAAAGTGAAGAAACTGACAAATAAATGCTACCAAAGGTGTGTTAAAGTAAAAAATGTAAGAGGCATTTTGTGAAACGGAAGATTTTTTGCGGAGTGAAAGATTTTCCAGAGGCAAAAGCGTTTTACATAAAAAAAGAAAGGGAGGATATATCAATGTCCAAAAAGTTACTTAGTGTTTTACTTAGCACAGCAATGGTAGCAGCTCTTCTTGTCGGATGCGGTAATTCTGCAGCAGAAGAACCCGCAGCAGCAACAGAGGAAGCAGCTCCGGCAGAAGAAGCTCCTGCAGAAGAGGCAGAAGCACCCGCAGAGGATGCGGAAGAAGCACCCGCAGCGGCAGCAGGAACCAAGGTTGGCGTTTCCATGCCGACAAAGGATCTGCAGAGATGGAACCAGGATGGCGCAAACATGCAGGCTGAACTGGAAGCAGCAGGTTACGAAGTTGACCTTCAGTATGCAAACAACAGCGAAGCGGATCAGCTTTCTCAGATCGAGAACATGATCTCCAGCGGTGCAAACGTACTGGTTATCGCAGCAATCGAGGCTTCTTCCTTAGGTGAAGCTCTTGATATGGCAAAAGCAAACAATATTCCTGTTATCGCTTATGACCGTCTGTTAATGAACAGCGACGCAGTTTCCTACTATGCAACATTTGATAACTACAAAGTAGGTGTTACACAGGGACAGTACATCATAGATACTCTGGATCTTGACAATGCGGAAGGTCCTTTCAACCTTGAGATCACAGCAGGCGATCCGGGTGACAACAATGCGCCTTTCTTCTACAACGGTGCAATGGATACTCTGAAACCTTACATTGAGTCCGGCAAACTGGTAGTAAAATCCGGTCAGACTGAATTTGAAGAAGTTGGTACACCGAAGTGGGCAACAGAGACAGCACAGTCCAGAGCAGATAATATCATCAATACTTATTATGCGGACGGAACCAACATTGACGTATGGCTTTGCTCTAATGACTCCACAGCATTGGGCGTAACAAACTCTCTGGCAGCTAACTACACAGGAGAATATCCTATCGTTACCGGTCAGGACTGCGATATCCAGAATACAAAGAACATGATCGCCGGCAAACAGTCCATGTCCGTATTCAAAGATACACGTACTCTGGCATCCCAGGTTGTTAAGATGGTTGGTCAGATCTTAAACGGTGAAGAAGTAGAAGTAAACGATACGGAGACTTATGACAACGGAACAGGCATTATTCCTTCATTCCTTTGCGAGCCCGTATTCGCAGATGCTAACAACTACAAAGAGCTGCTGATTGATTCCGGTTACTACACAGAGGATCAGTTGAAATAAGTAAGCTGCAACAAAAGGACACGGACGCCCGTGAGGCGTGTGGCCGTCGTCCGAAACAGCATAAAGAACAACATACAGGCGGGTTATCATACCCGCCTGTTCTAAACTGACAAGGCTGTTATGAGAGTAAACTGTAATGATTGGAGGGAGTTATTTTGGCAAAAGTATTACTTGAGATGAAGAATATTACCAAAACCTTCCCTGGCGTCAAAGCCCTTGACAACGTGAATCTGAAAGTGGAAGAAGGCGAGATCCATGCTCTGGTAGGGGAAAACGGAGCAGGAAAATCCACGTTGATGAATGTTTTGAGCGGCATTTATCCTTATGGTACTTATGAGGGAGATATCATCTACAACGGTGAAGTCTGCAAATTCAATAAGATCAAGGACTCGGAGCAAAAGGGAATCGTTATTATTCATCAGGAACTTGCACTTGTTCCTTATATGTCCATCGGCGAGAATATGTTTCTCGGCAATGAACAGGGGAAAAAGGGCGCGATTGACTGGGATAAGACTTATGCGGAAGCGGACAAATATCTGAGAATGGTGGGGTTGTCCGAATCTTCCAAGATACTTGTAAAAGAAATCGGAACCGGTAAACAGCAGCTTGTGGAGATAGCGAAAGCTCTTGCAAAGAGCGCAAAACTGCTGATCCTGGATGAGCCTACGTCGTCTTTAAATGAGACCGATTCCAAAGCCCTGCTTGATCTGATGCTGGAGTTCAAGAAACAGGGTATGACAATGATCATTATAACTCATAAATTGAACGAGGTTGTTTATGTGGCGGATAAGATTACAGTTGTCCGTGATGGTTCCACGATCGAAACCATGGATAAACATACCACGGAGATTTCAGAGGATAGAATTATAAAAGGGATGGTCGGCCGTGAGATCACTGACCGTTTCCCGAAGCGCCATAATGTGAAGATCGGCGATGTCAATATGGAGGTAAAGGATTGGACGGTATACCATCCGCTTTATCCCGAGAGAAAAGTAGTGGATCATGTGGCATTTAATGTGCGCAAAGGGGAAGTGGTTGGCATATACGGTCTGATGGGTGCAGGACGTACGGAACTTGCCATGAGCATTTTCGGACAGTCCTACGGCACAGGTATCACAGGGACTTTAAAACTGGACGGGAAGGAAGTACAGTTGAAGAATCCCCAGGAAGCGATCAAGAACAAACTGGCGTATGTGACAGAGGACAGAAAGGGAAACGGGCTTGTACTGTCCAATTCGATCAAAGTCAATACGTCCCTTGCTAATTTAAACAGCATCAGCAGCCATATGGTTATCGATAAAGACAAAGAGTATCAGGTGGCGGAAGAATACAGGGGGAAACTGAAAACAAAGTGTCCCACCGTAGAACAGAATGTGGGCAACCTTTCCGGAGGAAACCAGCAGAAGGTGCTGCTTGCGAAATGGATGTTCACAGATCCGGACGTGCTGATTCTGGATGAACCTACAAGGGGTATCGATGTCGGTGCAAAATATGAGATCTATTGTATCATCAATGATCTTGTGGCGGCAGGGAAGTCGGTTGTTATGATCTCATCCGAACTGCCGGAAGTACTGGGTATGAGCGACAGGATTTATATTATGAATGCTGCGAAGATCGTCGGTGAATTAAATGCGGAGGAAGCGACACAGGAGCTGATCATGAGCAACATCATAAAATCGGGAGAGGGGGTATAAAAAATGGCAAATATAAAAATTTCTGATATATTAAAAAAATATACCATGGTCATTGCCCTGATTCTGGTCCTCATATTTTTTCAGATAGGGACAGGGGGAAAGATCCTCTTTGCGCAGAACGTCAACAGCCTGATCTCCCAGAATGCTTATGTGTTTGTTCTGGCGACAGGTATGCTGTTATGTATTCTGACCGGCGGTAATATCGACCTTTCGGTTGGTTCCGTTGTCTGCTTTACGGGCGGTATCGGTGCAGTGCTGATGGCAAAAGGAACAAATATGGTGGCGGCGGTTATCGTTATGCTTGCTATCGGCCTGCTGGTAGGCATGTTTCAGGGGTTCTGGATCGCCTATATCAAAGTGCCTCCTTTTATCGCGACACTGGCAGGTATGTATGCTTTCAGGGGGCTGTCAAACGTGGTTTTGCAGGGCTATGCGGTTTCCGTGACCGATGTGGCATTTTTAAATGTATTCGGCGGCGGCGCTGATTGTTACATACCGGATTTTCTGGGCGGGGAAAATATGAATCTGACCTGTCTGGCGGCGGGGATAGTGATCGCGGTGATCTATGTTCTTCTCACGGTAAGGACCAGAATTTCCAGAAAGAAAAAGGGATATGAGACGGGCGCTCTGGCTGGCGAAATCGTGAAAGTTGTTCTGATCAGTGTCCTGATTATCTGGCTGTTTTATAAACTGGCAAATTTCAAGGGTATTTCGGCAGCGTTGATCTGGATCGCGCTGATACTGCTTATTTATTCTTATGTCACAAGAAAGACGACCATGGGGCGTTATCTGTACGCGGTGGGCGGCAACGAGAAGGCAACCAGGCTTTCCGGCGTCAATACAAAGAGGATATATTTCTTTGCCTATGCAAACATGGGACTGCTTGCGGGCCTTGCGGGAGCACTGACGATCGCAAGAGCGGCTTCCGCACAGCCTACTTACGGTCAGGGATATGAGATGGATGCCATTGCGTCCTGCTTTATCGGCGGTGCGTCGGCATACGGCGGTATCGGTTCCATCACAGGGATGGCAATCGGCGCAACACTGATGGGCGTGATCAACCAGGGTATGAGTATTATGGGTATTAACGCGAACTATCAGAGCGTTGTAAAGGGCCTGGTACTTCTGATTGCGATTATCTTTGACGTGATGTCCAAGAAAGAGAAGAAATAGGAGGGAGGATAAAGGAAATGAAAAATGCTGTAACAGTACTGCGAAAAAATACGATGATATTTGTCCTGCTTCTTGTGTATCTTTTCTTTACACTTATGACAAAAGGACAGATGTTTACGCCGCTTAACTTTAATGCACTGATCATACAGAACGCGTATGTCTATATTCTGGCAACGGGTATGCTGATGTGTATGCTGACCGGCGGCAATATTGACTTATCCTGCGGCTCCTTTGTCTGCTTTGCGGGGGCGATCGGCGGGATCTGTATGGTAGTGAAGGAAATGAATGTAGGGCTGTCCATCCTGGTCATGCTGTGCGTCGGCATTATTTACGGTATGGTTTTGGGATTTTTGATCGCCTATATGAATATTCCGCCCTGGATTGCGACTCTTGCCGGATATCTGGCATTCCGCGGCTGGGCGACGGCGCTCCTGAGCGCGAACAGCTCCACCGGCAGTATCGCACCGTTCCCGGACAGCTTTTTAAAGATTTTTTCGGGCAAGCTTTTTGAGACGCCCCTGAATGAGCTGAATATTCCCTGCTTTGCTGCCGGAGTGATAGCAAGTGTTATCGTTATTGTCAGTATTATTATGACAAGGAAAAACAGAGTAAAGAAGGGGTATGAAGTAGGCTCTGTGGCATCTATGGCAGTTAAGATCGTGATTCTGACAGCGGTTATCATGCTGTTTGCCTACAAGCTGGCATTATCCGGCGGTATTCCCACTGCGCTTGTCTGGGTTGTGGTAGTTGTGCTGATCTACCAGTTTATTACATCCAAGACAACGATCGGACGTTATTTCTATACGATCGGCGGCAACAGAGAGGCAACCCGGCTTTCAGGAATCAATACAAAGAGAATCATGTTTATGGCTTACCTGAACATGGCAGTGCTGACATCTATTACGGCGCTCATTGTGGTTGCAAGAACCAGGGCGGCAAATGCCATGGCAGGGACAAACTTTGAGATGGATGCCATTTCGGCCTGCGTAGTGGGCGGCGTTTCCGCATACGGTGGTTCCGGCAGCGTGTTCGGCATGGTAGTCGGCGCTACGCTGATCGGTGTAATCAACCTCGGCATGAGCCTGATGGGCGTTGATGCAAACTGGCAGAAGGTGATCAAGGGTATCGTGCTTTTGGCAGCGGTTGTGTTTGAAATCTTGAATAATAAAGATAAGACGAAGGATTGATTACTCTCATAATAAATCCACAAAAAGGGGCTGCTTCGCTTTGGCGGGGCGGCTTCTTTTTGTGGATTATATGTGGAAAAAAAATACGGGATGTGCTATATTAATGTGATATTAGAATTCTCCGGTTCTGACTTAACGATTCATTAATGCGGCAGGCAGGAGCCCGGACCGGTTAAAACAGGGAAGATTTGCGGAAAGGATTTTATCATGAATACGAGAGAATATAAGACAAAAGAGCTATGGAGTCGGTTTACACCCTATTTCAGAAAATATTACAGGACGCTGGCGATGGATCTTTTCTGTGCGGCGCTGACTACCCTGTGCGAGCTGGTGCTGCCGATGATTATGCGGTATATTACAAATACCGGGATTCAGGATCTGGCTGCCCTGACGGTAGCTACGGTGGCCAGGCTCGGAATGGTCTATCTGGTTCTGCGGATCGTGGACTGTATTGCAGCTTATTATATGGCGAATGTAGGACATGTGATGGGTGCCAGAATAGAGACGGATATGCGGCGGGAGGCATACGGCCACCTGCAGCAGCTCTCCAACACTTACTATAATAATACCAAAGTTGGGCAGATCATGGGAAGGATTACCAATGATCTGTTTGATGTAACGGAGTTTGCCCATCATTGTCCGGAGGAGTTCTTTATCGCGGGAATTAAGGCGGTCATCGCCTTTATTTTGCTGGCAAGGATCAATCTGCTTCTGACGGTGCTCATCTTTTTATGCGTGCCGTTGATGATAGCGGTGTGCATGATGTTCAATTTCCGTATGAAAAAGGTGTTCGGCAAACAGCGCCAGCAGATCGGGGAACTGAATGCCAGGATAGAGGACAGCCTGCTTGGGCAGAAAGTCGTAAAAGCGTTTACCAATGAAGAGGTAGAAAACGAGAAATTTGAGCAGGATAACGGGGCTTTTCTGGACATTAAAAAAGAGTCCTATAAGTATATGGGTGCTTTCCAGACAACGGTGCGGATGTTTGACGGGCTGATGTATCTGTTGGTGCTGGTGGCAGGCAGCGCGTTTATGCTGAAGGGGCTGATAGAGCCGGGAGATCTGGTGGCGTATATCATGTATGTGTCCACACTGATCGCTACGATCCGCAGGATCATTGAGTTTGCGGAACAGTTCCAGAGGGGTATGACTGGTATCGAGAGGTTTTTGCAGATCATGGATGCGGATATAGAGATCTTTGACGAGCCGGATGCGGTGGAACTCAAAGATCCGAAGGGAAATATTGTATTTGAGGATGTGAATTTTGAATACCCGGATGATCATAATCAGGTGTTCAGCCATCTGAATCTGTCCATACGGGCGGGTGAGAAGGTGGCGATCGTAGGTCCCTCCGGTGGCGGAAAGACAACTCTGTGCAATTTGATTCCCCGTTTTTATGATGTATCGGCGGGACATATTACGCTTGATGGGAAGGATATCAAGGTCTTTACGTTAAAGAGCCTCAGAAAGAGCATTGGTATGGTACAGCAGGATGTGTATCTGTTTTCGGGGACTATTTTTGAGAATATCGCGTATGGAAGGCAGGGTGCATCAAAGGAGGATGTAGTGGAGGCGGCGAAGCGTGCCGGTGCCCATGAATTTATTATGGGATTGAAGGATGGTTACGATACCTATGTGGGTGAGCGGGGCGTAAAGCTCTCAGGCGGACAAAAGCAGCGCATCAGCATAGCCCGGGTATTTCTGAAAAACCCGCCGATCATTATTCTCGATGAAGCGACTTCCGCGCTTGACAATGAGAGTGAGTTTGAGGTGGCAAAATCCCTGGCAAAACTGTCCGAGGGGAGAACGACTCTGACCATTGCGCACAGGCTTTCCACGATCCGCAATTCCGACAGGATTCTTGTGCTGACGGAAGAGGGCATTGTGGAAGAAGGAAATCATGATACGCTGATGGAACTTAAGGGAATGTATTATCATTTTTATGAGATGGCAAATGAATTGAAGTAAATTAAATAACGCAGGAGTGAATACCTTTCTTAAATTGGGAAATACTGTAAAGTGTGAGGGGCTGGAAAATCTTCTCACACTTTTATCATTTATGGTAATAAAGTTTGCGGATGACGCAGTTATTGTCCGTGACAGTATAACGGGAAAAACGGGAGAAAGGTATGTATCAAAAAGGCGATTATGTAGTATATGGAACAAAGGGCGTATGCCTGATAGAAGATGTGATGATGCTGGACTGGGGAGCGGATTGTATTTCTTCGGAGAAACTTTGCTATAAACTGACACCGCGCTTTGTGAAGGGCAGTACAATTTATGCGCCGGTGGAAAACGAAAAGACGGTGATCCGTTCCGTAATGTCCGGAGAGGAAGCCGAAACTGTGTTAAACAGGGTGAGACAACTTGAGACACTCTGGGTAAAAGATGAAAAGGAGCGGGAAGCGAGTTACCGCAGGGCGCTGCTCAGTGGAAACAGTATGGAGTGGTCGAGGATTGTCAAGACGCTTTACCTGCGTAAGCGGGAAAGACAGAAATCAGGTAAGCGTATGACCTGTATTGATGAGAGGTATCTGCATATTGCGGAAAGTATTTTATTTGGGGAGATGTCGCTGCCGCTGAAATTGACGGTGAAAGAGGTGGAAGAGAAGTATTTTCAGAAAGTGAATGAAGGTGAATAGTTTCAAATTACGAAACGGATTGCACAATAAAAACGGAGTATCCGGATGTGCAGTTTGTTTTGGAACGATTTTTCTTTGCCGCTTATAACAAAAGGAGGGAAGAAAACTGTTTTCTGTGCGTATACCCACATTTGGAGGTCATTGAAGAGCATCCGTTCTGTATTCGGTGGCCTTTTTCATTTCTATGATACTTTGACTGGTAAGGAACATCTCCCATTAACTTATCCCAATATTGTATACGATATCCTGGTAAATGCAATGATTACGAAAAAGTTCAAATAATGTGCTGCGCCCACAATCCGTTAAACAACAGATGAGGAAAAGTTTAGAAATCTTTAATAGATGTGTCCATTAATTCATGATTCTGTTATTGCTTTATTTTTACAAATCAGCTAGAATCTATACTGACAAGCAATGAAATGTTCCCAATAACGCCGGCTGATGAGCGCTGACGTTTCAGGGAATAAGGAAAAATTCATTGCTTGCGGGTTAACTATTGAGCAAAATGCATATTTTGCGTGTCGGCGAGACAGGAAAGGAGAAAAAGACAGAGGCGGCGGCCTTTGCCCTGAAAGAGAATGGACCAACCTTATCAAAACAATAACAATAACCAATATAATAACGGAGGCGGTTATAACAACGGTTACAATAACGGAGGCGGTTATAACAATAACGGTTATAATAACGGCAACAATGGAAACAACGGAAACGGAGGACCGGGAACACCGGGGCCCGGAAAGGGAAATGATCCGAAGAAGCAGAATATCTTTCTGCTGATGCTTGCCGCAGTCATCACAATGATTTTTATCGGAATGCTGATGCTGGGGATGAGCAGCCAGAAAACAGAGGTGACCTACAGCGAATTTATTGAAATGGTGGAAGAAGATAAAGTGGAATCCGTCATTTTTATTGCTGACAGGCTGGATTTTGCCCTGAAAGCGGAAGAGACGGGGGAAGAAACAGGAGAAAGCTCAGATCAAACGAAAAATACACCGTCATCCGGGACGGAAAACCCCGTGATTAAACAGCAGGAGAAAATGCTTAACATTTGGGGCGTCCCGACACAGAGTTATTACACGATCCGGGTGCAGGACGATGAACTCACCGCAAGGCTTCTCGAGCACAATGTCAATATTAAGGGACAGACCGCAGGGCTGCTTGACTCTATTGTTTCGATTCTTATTTCGGTGGTGCTTCCGATCGTCCTGATGTGGCTGCTTTTAAGCTTCCTTTTCAGGAAGATGAGCAAGAGCGGCGGTATTATGGGTATGGGTAAGACCACTGCGAAGGTCTATGTACAGAAAGAGACGGGCGTAACCTTTAAGGATGTGGCAGGCGAGGATGAGGCGAAAGAGTCCCTTGTGGAAGTGGTGGACTTTCTGCATAATCCGGGCAAATATTCACAGGTGGGAGCAAAACTTCCCAAAGGTGCGCTGCTTGTGGGACCTCCCGGTACGGGTAAAACATTGCTTGCAAGGGCGGTGGCAGGCGAGGCGAAAGTACCGTTCTTTTCCCTTGCGGGTTCGGATTTTATTGAGTTATATGTAGGGCTCGGAGCTTCCCGTGTGAGAGACCTGTTCCGGGAAGCGGAGAAGAATGCGCCCTGTATCGTGTTCATCGATGAGATTGACGCGATCGGAAGAAGCAGGGATTCCAAGTACGGCGGCGGAAATGAGGAGCGGGAGCAGACGCTGAACCAGCTGCTTTCCGAGATGGACGGATTTGACGGAAAGAGCGGCATTATTATTCTGGCGGCGACTAACAGACCGGAGATTCTGGATAAGGCGCTGCTTCGCCCGGGACGTTTCGACAGGCGGATCATTGTGGATAAGCCGGATCTCAAAGGGCGTGTGGAAATCCTGAAAGTACATGCGAAGGATGTGCTGATGGATGATTCTGTGGACCTTAATGAAATTGCGCTGGCAACCAGCGGAGCCGTAGGTTCCGATCTGGCAAATATGATAAACGAGGCGGCGATCAACGCCGTGAAGATGGGAAGAAGCTGTGTCTCCCAGAAAGATCTTTTCGATGCGGTGGAGCAGGTGCTGGTGGGTAAGGAAAAGAAAGACCGCATTATGAGTAAGGAAGAGCGGCGTATCGTATCTTACCACGAGACAGGGCACGCGCTGGTATCGGCGCTTCAGAAAAATTCCGAACCGGTACAGAAGATCACGATTGTACCAAGGACCATGGGAGCTTTGGGTTACGTGATGCAGGTGCCGGAGGAAGAGAAATTTTTAAATACGGAAGCGGAGCTGCGTGATATGCTGGTAGGACTTCTGGCGGGGCGCGCGGCGGAGGAGATCGTCTTTGATACCGTGACAACGGGCGCTTCCAATGATATTGAGAAGGCGACCAATATTGCCCGTTCCATGGTGACGCAGTACGGCATGAGCAAGAAATTCGGGCTGATGGGACTGGAATCCGTGGAGAGCAGATATCTGGACGGCAGGACCGTTATGAACTGCAGCGATAATACGGCTGCGGATGTGGATACGGAAGTTATGAAGCTGCTCAAGGACAGCTATAAGGAAGCAAAGAAACTTTTGAAAGAAAACAGAAAGCTGCTGGATAAACTGGCAGAGTTCCTGATTGAGAAAGAAACGATCACCGGCAAGGAATTTATGAAGATCTACCGGAAAGAAAAGGGATTGCCGGAACCCGAGGAGAAACCGGAGGAGAAAAAAGCGGAGCAGTCACCCGCCGGGCGGGTTGCTCCGGATTTCCGGATACCGGGGAATTACGGGCGGCCTCCGATACCTCCCGTAGGCGGCTTCAGGCAGGGGATGCCCCAGGGGAATCCCTATCAAAACGGTAACCCCCAGCAGGGAATGCCCCAGGGAAACCCATATCAAAACGGTCAGCCGGGACCGGGAATGCCTCAGGGAAATCCGTATCAGAACGGCCGGCCGGGATCGGGAATGCCCCAGGGAAACCCGTATCAGAACGGTCAGCCGGGACCGGGAGTACCTCAGGGGAATCCTTATCAAAACGGTCAGCCGGACGGGGCAGCCCGGAATAACCCTTATCAGAGCGGAAGTCAGGGGACGGAAGAGCCGAGAAACAGCAGAAAAGAGGTGTGGGATGCTCAGTACCGGCAGAATCATTGGTCCAATCAGGCGGAGAATCGTACTCAGCCTCAGGGGAACCCCTATCAAAATGGCCAGCCCGGGGCCGGGACGCCTCAGGGAAACCCGTATCAGAACGGTATACTGGGCGCTTTTTCGGGCGTACCGCAGGACATTGTGGAGAAGCCGGAAGACAGGGAATTTGAACCTTATGAGAAACCGGAAATGCCAAAGGAAAAGCCTGTGGCCGAGGCGGAGAATGTTCAGGAGTCTGCCATTGTGGATAATGAGCAGGATGCGGAAATCGTGCTCGAAGCGGCAGTGGAAGCTCTGAAGCAGGAGGAAAAGGGCGAAGGAAAACCGGAGGCCGGGGATGTGACAGAGGAAGAAAAAGAAGTAATTGTCGGTGAATCCGAAAAAGAAAACCCGGAGGATCGCGGCTAATCGGGTAAAATCCGAATATAGAAAATTTGAGAGTCTCAGAGCCTTCCACAGGAGGGGGCTGAGACTTTTCTTGACAATAAGCTGGCTCGCGAAGCGTGACAGCGTTTGTTTTCCCTTTTTATGTACTATAATAAAAGGCATAATAACCGAAGAGCAATGTTAACTGATTGACATTGAACCAGAGAGGATGCTGAAAACAGATCATGTTTGATATAGAAGAAGAGTTAAAGAAACTGCCGGCAAAGCCCGGCGTATATATTATGCACGATGAGGCGGATACGATCCTCTATGTGGGAAAAGCGGTGAATCTGCATAACAGGGTGCGCTCTTATTTTCGGAAGATTTACGGCAGGGGACCGCAGATCGAGAAAATGGTACAACAGATCGCCAGGTTTGAGTATATTGTGACGGATTCCGAGTTAGAAGCGCTGGTGCTTGAGAATAATCTGATTAAAGAGAACAGCCCGAAGTATAATACGCTGCTCAAGGATGATAAAACCTATCCGTTTATCAAGGTGACGGTGTCGGAGGAGTTTCCGCGGGTACTGTTTTCCCGGGAGATGAAAAAGGACAGATCCCGCTATTTTGGTCCATACACGAGTGCGGCGGCGGTGAAAGATACGATCGATCTGTTGAATAAGCTGTTTAAACTGCGCACCTGCAACAGAGTACTTCCGCGGGATATGGGGCAGGAACGCCCCTGCCTGAACCATCATATCGGACAGTGCCTTGCGCCCTGTCAGGGGCATATCAGCCGGGAGGAATACAGGGAGCGGGTGGATCAGGCGCTGGATTTTCTTGGCGGCAATTATAATATGATCCTGAAAGATCTGGAAAAAAAGATGCAGGATGCGGCGGAAGATCTGAATTTTGAGGAGGCGATCCGCTGCCGGGATCTGTATGAAAGTGTGAAGAGCGTTTCCCAGAAACAGAAGATAACCCACAGCGACGGCGAAGACAAGGATGTTATTGCCATGGCGCAGGATGAGCAGGATGCGGTCATTCAGGTATTTTTTGTCAGAGGAGGAAAACTGATCGGACGGGAACACTACTATATGACAAATGTGTCAGGAGTTTCCGGCAGAGATATTCTGCAGCAGTTTATTCAGCAGTTCTATGCGGGCACGCCGTTTCTGCCCCGGGAACTGATTCTGCAGGAAAGCGTGGAGGATATGGAAGTGCTGGAGCAGTGGCTCAGCAATAAGCGGGGAAGCAGAGTTTATATCAGGGTACCGCAGAAAGGCACAAAGGAAAAACTGGTGGAACTGGCGGGGCAGAACGCGCAGCTCATTCTGTCGAAAGATAAGGAGAAGATAAAGCGGGAAGAAGGGCGGACTATCGGGGCGGTAAAGGAGATCGCGGCGCTTCTTCGTCTGGAACATATCAGCAGAATGGAAGCTTTTGATATTTCCAATATCAGCGGCTTTGAGAATGTGGGTTCTATGGTAGTCTATGAAAAGGGAAAGCCAAAGCGCAGCGATTACCGCAAATTTAAGATCAGGACGGTCAGCGGTCCGGATGATTATGCCTGCATGAAGGAGGTACTGACCAGGCGTTTTCTGCATGGTATGGAGGAGCGGGAAGAACTTACGGCGAAAAAAATGGATACGGAATACGGTTCTTTTACAAAATTCCCGGATCTGCTTTTGATGGACGGCGGAAAGGGGCAGGTCAATATTGCGTTGGAAGTACTGAAAGAATTAAAGATCGATATTCCCGTGTGCGGTATGGTAAAGGATGATAATCACAGGACCAGAGGGCTCTACTTCCACAACCGGGAGATTCCCATTGATAAACATTCCGAAGGCTTTAAATTGATCACAAGGATTCAGGATGAAGCCCACAGGTTTGCCATAGAGTATCACCGCTCTCTGCGGAGCAAAACCCAGGTGAAATCTGTTCTGGAGGATATTCCCGGCGTGGGAGAGGCGAGGCGGAAGGCGCTGATGCGGCATTTTAAGTCCATCAATGAGATGAAGGCGGCAACGATAGAACAGCTTTCGGAAATTCCGGAAATCCCGGAAAATATTGCCAGGGGAATTTATGCGTTTTTTCATCCTGAAGAAGAGAACGGAGGCAATTTTTCCTGTTAATTTCTGGTATGATATGGTATAATATCGGCAGATATTATACCGGCGCCGAGCGAAGCGAGTGTGCATCGCAAAGCGTAGCATGTCGATAGACATGGTATAATATCCACGAAGACAGCGAGCAGCGCACTGCGGCGTAAAGGAGAAGGAGAGAATAATTATGGCAAGTATTCGTCTGACAAAAGTAATTGAAAAGATGAAGCTGGAAAATCTGACACCGGAGCTTGATATTAAAAATGTGAAGATATCACAGCCGGATATCAACAGACCGGCGTTACAGCTGGCCGGCTATCTGGAGCATTTTGCAACGACCAGGCTGCAGGTGATGGGGTTTGTGGAATACAGCTATATGATGGGCATGAGTGAGGAAAAAAGAAGAGAGATCTATGACGGGCTTATCCAGGACGACTGTCCGGGGTTTGTATTTTGCAGAGAACTGGTGCCCGATGAGATCTTTCTGGAAATTGCGAATAAGAAGGGCGTGCCTGTTTTAAATACAAAAAAGGCGACTTCGGCGTTTATGGCGGAGATTATCCGCTGGCTGAACGTAAAACTGGCTCCCTGTATTTCCGTACATGGTGTGCTGGTGGATGTATATGGGGAAGGCGTGCTGATTACGGGAGAGAGCGGTATCGGTAAATCCGAGGCGGCGTTGGAGCTGATCAAGAGAGGACACCGCCTTGTGACGGATGATGTAGTGGAACTGCGTAAAGTGAGTGAAGAGACGCTGATCGGTTCGGCGCCGGATATCACAAAGCATTTTATCGAACTGCGCGGTATCGGCATTGTAGATGTGAAAACGCTGTTTGGTGTGTCCTGCGTCAGGGAGACGCAGAATATTGATCTTGTGATCAAACTGGAAGACTGGGATAAAGATAAAGAGTATGACAGACTTGGGCTGCAGGAGGAATATACGGAATATCTGGGGAATAAGATAGTATGTCACAACATTCCGATCAGGCCCGGGCGGAATCTGGCGATTATCTGTGAGGCGGCAGCGGTAAATCATCGTCAGAAGAAGATGGGCTATAACGCGGCGCAGGAGTTGTATAATCGTGTACAGAGGAATCTGGCGCAGAAGAGGGAAGAAAACTAAGCGTAAAGGAGAAGGACAGAAGATGGGCAATTATGTATTCGGGGTGGACGTTGGGGGAACGTCCGTAAAGATGGGGCTTTTCAATATGGAAGGCATGGCGGTTGACAAGTGGGAGATTCCTACCAGAACGGAGGGGAACGGCGAACATATTCTGCCTGATATTGCAGAGAGCATTCATAAAAAAATAGCGGAAAAACAGTATGGAAAAGAGGAGATTGCGGGCATTGGCATAGCGGTACCAGGACCGGTAAATGGGGTGGGCGTTGTCAATAAAGCCGTAAATCTGGGCTGGAATGTAACACCTGTCAAGGAGATTATGGAAAAACTCAGCGGCATTTCGACCGAGGTTGGAAATGACGCAAACGTGGCGGCGCTCGGCGAGATGTGGAAGGGCGGCGGCCAGGGACATACTTCACTTGTTATGGTGACGCTGGGAACCGGGATCGGCGGCGGCGTGATCGTGGATGGCAGGCTTGTGACAGGTACGGACGGAGCAGGCGGTGAGATTGGGCATATGCACATTATGGACGATGAGGAAGAGGCGTGTAACTGCGGCTGTAAAGGATGCCTGGAACAGTACGGCTCCGCAACCGGTATTGTGCGGTTGGCAAAGAAGGTGCTGGCGGAAACCGATGAACCCAGTGTGCTGCGGGATACGGAGATAACGGCAAAAGCAGTATTTGATGCCGTAAAGGAAGGCGATAAGGCGGCCCGGGAAGCTGCGGAAAGATTTGGCGGGATACTGGGTAAGGGGCTTGCGGTGATAGCCAGTGTACTGAAT
>OFHA01000894.1_pt1 | contig 23534 bp, 23 predicted proteins | sample 1521891 | NCBI WGS metagenome assembly OFHA01 (sample SAMEA3504089, study PRJEB24116) | mouse gut metagenome | biome: mouse gut; feature: mouse-associated habitat; material: faeces | place: Denmark | collected 2011
GAAGCATCGTTAATCTGTCTCATGGTATCGCTCAAATTGCGGTTCATATGACGGATAGATTCAAGCAGCGGTCTGAAATCTCCAATATAGACTTCTTCTTTTGCGTAAAGATTGAAATTACCGGCCGCCATATCATTCAGCAGTTTAGAGAGATCCTGCACCACGTCCTCAAGTCCGTGGCAAGTTGTCTGCACGCTGTCAACCAACGCCCCAAATTCATCGGCTGACTCATATTCAAGCTGCTGCTTCATATTACCGCTTGCAAGTCCCTCCATTGCAGTCTCAATTTCTTGTACCGGCCTAACAATTGTTCTGGTTACTCTTGCACAGATAATCATTGCAAATATAATAGCAACCGCTGCAATCGCTAAAAGGATAATCATACTCTGCTCGGTTATGGAAACGCTCTCCTGCGCGGTTGTCTCACGAATAGCTACGGATTCCTCGATCAGCGTGTTAATAGTCTCGATTACACGTTCCAGCGCAGGTTCGCAATTCGATATAATCTTACCTCCCGCGCTAGCCTGATCATGTCTATCCAGATCCCCAATAATATCTTCTGCGATCGTAAACCAGCTTTCCAGCGCATTAGAAAGCTCTGTAACCTTTTCACCATCCAAAACATCCAACTTCTGAATTATCTCAAGATCTTCATAAATAGTTGCAATATTATTTTCAATATCCTGCTTTGTCTGTGCGTCCGTACTTCCGGTAATTACCATATCGCGCACGTCTTTCGCCGCCATAAATGTATTGATCCGGCAATCTTTTACAGCATCATCTGCAGCCACTACGCCGTCAATAAAATTTTTCAGGTTGCTATTTGCCTTCTGAAGCTGCAGTATCGAATAAACCGATATAAGTACTGTCAACAACAATACAACTCCGAAGGACACCAGTAATTTACTTCTGATTTTCAACTTTTTTAACATCTTTCTCTCCTTTACGTCTCTTTTTTCTTTATAATTTGTATGGCGTCTTCTGTTTCTTCTTTTGCATCCTTCCGTATTCGTTTGCGAACCCTTTCTTTTGCATCCAGTATCTTGACCCGAACCGCAAGCCATATCTTTTTACATCGATTGGAACACATTGTCTTCACAAACCGAAAGTCTCTAATAAACCAACAGAAAACCAGTAAAAAGGGATATTTCCCTAATATCGGAAAGAACTGGAACATATACTCTTTCGGTGGAAACAGCCATTCTCTTTTCTTGGCCGCCCATTCCACATCACGATCACGCCAATAAAAATCCAGCCTTGCTTTTTCATTCGGCAAAAGCGCTTTATCCAACTGTTTATTATCTTGGCCGCGAACTATAATATATTCCTCTAATTCCAACGCAAGTCCATACTCCTGCCTCGCGCCTTCCTCAAACCATAATGCGGCGAGAACCTCTGTCTGACGGACAAACTCCTCCCAACCAGCCTTCGCCACATACTCCGCCGGCACATCCCGACGAAAAGTCTCATCAAGAAGCTTCTGAAACTGCCAGAAATCCAGAATCTCCCTTATTTTCAGCATACCCGTAACATATGACTCAACCAGTCTGCCCACGCGGTATAAATACTCCTCTTCCCTTGACAGGGTATAAATAAAATTATGTTCTGCAACATGCCGGTATTTTCTGACTGGCCCGGAAAAATACCGCTTAACAATGTTGTTCTCAATCGGTACTGTATCGTAAAATACGACTCTGATACCTGGCACCCTTACATACACAGTTCCTTTTTCCAGTCGGTCCTCCTGCTGCTCATAGTCCATATCCCGCATAAATCTGTGTATCTGAGGCAACTGTTTCTTTCCTACAAGAAACTCTATCTGTTCTGTATAGGCCATCTCCGGCTTATCATACAATTCAGCAGCTCCTACACCTGTCAAAAGCAGCGCGTCGATTTTGTGCTGTTCAAGCTGCCATAGAATAACCTCTTCTGCCTTATGGTATGATTCGCGCAAAAGGAGTTCTCTTTTGTAGCCCTGATAGAATTGTAATTTACAGTCCTCCGAAATCTCTTTTTCTACTCCCAGGGATCCCAGATAGATTATATTCGTAATATTATGAAAGTCGGATAGTTTTAAAATTGTTTCCCAACTTACGGCTCTTCTCAGCTTCTGGACCGGATTCTGATTTACAATCGCCGCAAGCAATATTAACATATACCTTATTTCATAATTAATAGCAGTCCCTCCCTCCTCCTGTCTGTAAATCATACCTTTAATATACTATCGGACAACTTACAAAAAAAATAACATTTTTTATAGAATTCTTTTTGCTTCTTGCATAATTCTTCTTTCTTCGAATATATCAGTTGCTTTCATATTATAAATCGAATGCTTTTCATCCGCAACCAAACGCCCGGCCACCAACGTAATACATCTGCGCTTCATAATCGTAACCAGCTCTCTGGCATGACTTGCCACTACGATTGTCATCCCCTGATAATTCAATTCTTCCAGCAGCTGCATTAGATCCCACGCAGAATCCGGATCTAGGTTTGCCGTGGGCTCGTCTGCAATTAATATCTCCGGCCGCACAGATAATGCTCTCGCCAAAAGGATCCTTGCCTGCTCTCCTCCGGACAATTCCAGCGGGTTTGCCTGATATTTCCCTGCAAGCCCCACGAGTCCCAAAAGTTTCATAATCCTAGCGTTCATATCTCCATCGTCGTTTCCTGTGGCAAGCATAGCAAACTGAATATTATCGTATACAGAGCGGTCATTTAGAAGCCCTACCGTGGATGATACAATTCCCAGCCTTCTTCGGTGAGCCGGAATTCGGATTCGTTTCATCGTATCCACCCGCCGGCCTTCAACCGTAATCTTACCGGAGGTCACTTCCTCCTGCTTCATAATCAAATCTAGCAGCGTGCTTTTTCCCGCGCCGCTTTTTCCTATGATAAAAACAAATTCTCCTTTTTCTATTTCAAATGATATATCGCTTAGCACTGCTTTCTTCCGGAATTTTTTTGTCACATGTTCAAAAATAATTTGTGCCATAATTTCCTTCCTTAATTTTTTACAATAATTTCCGATAATCTTATTGTACGTCTATTGAACTTATACCATATAATAAGATATACTCTAACATATACTTTCGACAAGATATGCCTGCCAGAATGTAATATAACATCTTTATCGGTTCATACATGTCCGATAAGCTATACTATACTGTTTTCACGCAAAGCAGTCAATAAAGATTCTCAAAACAGGGAGAAAAAATGAAAAAGAAACTAATAAGCGGCGTTATTATCCTTGTCATACTGATATGCGCTCCTTTTTCCCGATTAGACCTGGCATCCGGTATTATGAAGGTTCCCCTGGCACTTCCGGAACCGGCTCCTGACCCAGAAGAAGTTCCTATCTTTTCCGACGGAATGTATACACTGTCTCTCACCAGCAGCGTAGGACTTCTTACATATTATAATCAAAGCGACGTGCGTTGGGCCGATGCTCTTTACGGCGGTCAGGATCCGATCAAAGGTTACGGCTGCGGGCCTACTGCTCTTGCCATGCTGGTCACAAGCTTTACAAGTCAGACTTATACCCCCGCCGATATGGCAAACTGGGCCGCTTCCAACAATTACTGGTCCGCCGGTTCAGGTACCAAGCATAATTTTTTTCTGGAAGGCGCGGAAGCTTTTGGTTTCCAGGCTGTTTCCTTCCAGAATTTTACTCCGGAAGGTATCATTGCAGAATTAAAAAGCGGTCATGTTCTGGTTGCCCTAATGGGACCCGGGCAATTTACTGCCGTGGGACATTTTATAATTATATACAATTATTGGTCCGGCAATCAGGTAAGCATTGCAGATCCGGCCAGCCTAGAACGCACCCAAGTTCCCTGGGATGTCCAGACGCTGATTAACGAACTTGCCTATGGGGCGAACGGCGGGGGGCCGCTGTGGAGTATTTCTCCTAAGTAATCCCGACCAGAGCTATATTCCCGATACCCGCAAAACAGAAGGCCGTTCTTTTATCTGATTTCGTTTAATTGATTTCATTCTATGATTCATATAGCCAAAGAAAAAGATGGAATAACTGCATCCATCTTTTTCTTAATTTAACAATCACATATCAAGCATCTTGCCAGCATTCACCTTATTTGAGTATATCAATGTGGAAATCAATAAAAACGAAGTCCACCTACAGCAAACGCAGCATATACCATTTCGTGATATCTCCTTATTTTGTTTTCTGATAGTATGAATCCTTACCTGCAACTTTCTGATTGATACTTTTATCAAGAGTAATCGTACGATTCAATACCAGCGCCATCTGATCACTCAATTCTACAATCTTTTTCGCTTCAAAACAATCCGGCTCATAAGACTCCTTGCCGTTAAGCCAAGCTCTCAGCTTTTCCTGCTCTTCCTTCTCTGCTGACTCAAGGAGCAGCCGTACTTCATATCTGGTTTCTGCGGTGCGCTCCATTTCGTCTTGACGCATTTTCATAAGAAGTTGTGCTGATTCCTGATCATTCCTGGCTAACGCATCCCCCAATTCTTTTGTCAGACGTTCAATCTCGACCATCCGAACGCAATTTCTCTGGACACGTCTTAAGATCTCTAACAGAAGTTCGTCTTTTCTATTATCCATATATCCTCCTGACTATACGGCCGCTGTCTTGCTTGCCTCCCTAAAAGCATCCCTCAATTCAGCTACAAGCGGTTTTAACTCCTGGATTACAGCAACGTTTCTCCCGGCCTGCAGTCTGCTAAGCTCATATTGGAAAAATTCGTACATTCTCTTTAATTCATAGCTAATCTGATATTCCATGTTCAAGGTCTGCTCCAGATAACGTACAATGTCTTTTGCTCTCTGCACTGACTTCTCAAAAGAATCATAGTTCTTATCGTCCAGGGCTATCTGCGCCCTGGTAAGACGTTTGAGCAACTCGTCGTAGAGAAGAAGGAGCATCTCTCCATGTGTCATCGTATTTACAGACTGCATTTTGTACTGTTCATATCCATTTTGATACATAGTTTTTCCCTTCTTCGGTTTAATAACCTCCGCCAAACTGAGACAGGTAACTGCTCTGGCTGTTCATCTGCGAAATCAAGGACTCAAGGCTTGTAAACTGCTTGATATAACGATCCCGCTCAGATTCTAGCCTTGCCTGCAGCTTAGTTATCATTTTGTCAATCTCGGCAATCTCCTTGTACATAAAGTTCTCGGTGATACTAAGCGGTGAACTCTCGGATCCGGCTTTCCTTATCAGGATACCCTTTGTCTCCCATGAACCGAGTGTCTTAACATACTTATCCATTACTTTTTCAAGATTCGTTGCAAGACCATATGTGGTGTTTCCTCTCTCATCCACAGTTCCCTTATCTGTAAATAATTTCTCCACCGACTCCGGATCGCTCTCAAGAGCCGCGCGGAATTTACTTTCGTCAAAAGTTAATTTTCCATTATCGGAATAAGTACTTGAAGTACTAATTCCGATATTCTCCAATGCCTGAGCATTTCCCCCGCCGATGATAAACCGTAAGTCAGAACTTAGCGTCCTTAAATCACTGTCTCCAAAGAGCAGACCCGATTTTGCCTTCTCTTCGTATAATTTAATCTCATCTTCTGACAACTCTTTCTTTTGTTCGCTGGTAAGCGGCGTATAGCTGCGATCCGGCTTGGTTGACAATTCCTTATTTACAAGCTCAATGATTGCATTATACTCCTCTATCATTGTCTTAACTGCATCGACAATAGAATCAGAATTTACCGACGCTTCAATTCCTACTTCTTCTGAAGAAGGATCAAGTTCATCTAACGTCTTGCCGTCCGCATCCTTCAAATAGCCAAACTCGCCTTTCACGCTAATGGTAAGGCCGTCAATCGTAAAAGAATTCGAACCTCTTGTTAATTCTACCGTCTCGTCAGATCCCGCATATTTAACAGCTACAATCGCATCCTGCCCCATTACTGTCTGATCAGATGTCCCCGCTCCAAAAATCGCGTTCAGCAAGTCCGCGCCCGCCTGATCATTTCCGGTAAAGTCAATTGTACCGCTAGCGCCATCTTCCTTGGAAGTAAATACAAATTTATCCGCGGCCTCCTGATAGCTCACGGTCACTCCCGCGTCAGAATCATTGATCTTTTCCATTAAAGTATATACGGTATCTTTATTCGTAACTTCAATATCTACACCGTTAATCTTTATCTTCGTCCCTTGCGCAGACAAAGTACCCGCTGGAAGCTTCAAGCCGGACTCTTCAAGCTTCGCATTCAAATTCAGCCTATTAGATTCACCGAAAGCCACATTCAAAGCGCCGTTCTTGCCCACAAGAGCCGTGTCGCCCGATACAAGCGTAAGTGTTGAAGTATTATCCTTTCCTCCCGTCGGGTTCATAGTCTCAAAGCTAAGTTTATTATTATTATCACCTGTTAACTCAACTTTAATCCTATCCTTGCCAAAAGCTTTATTCATCTCTGTCTGAAGTGAAGCCTGCAAATTAGCCAGAACATCTACAGTTCCATCCGCCCCCGCTTTTGTCAGTTCCTCTTCGCTCGGTATTTTAATTGTTGCGGTCTTCCCATTATAGTTAAAGGTCAATTCTTTTCCCGCAATTTTTTCTGCAAAAGACACGTCCCTTAACAAGTCGCTGACTTTTCCGGTGCTGGATGTACCGCCGTCCGCCTCAGTCTTGATTGTGATTGCTTCGTCATCTTTTTTCGGTTCGGCAAACCCTAAATAATTCAATGCGTCCCCGCCTGTTATCTGGCATTTATTGGTATCGTCATTTGATTTTGAGAATGTAATAATCTCATCTGTGTCAGTTCCATTTGCACGATCGCTCTTCTGAACTTTAATAATATCTGCAAGCGTTTTATTGTTTCCAATATCTTCTTCTGCTAAAAGTTTATTGATAGAATCCGCCACATCCTGCGCCGTATTGTAATGAAGTTCTGTACCGTCTTTCGCCGTTGCGCTCAAATAAACAGAATAGGTTTTAGAACCGTACTCAATGGAAATCTTCTTGCCAACAAGGTTTTCGACTGTCGTATCTGCCGTACTAATTTCTCCGGTCTGCAGCGCTTTTGTAGATACCTCTGACTGAGAACTGTATTTGGCTTTCTGCGCAAGCTGCTTCACACCCATAATTGATATGGAATTAGCCGCGGTTGCTGTTCCCGAAACAGAAACAAACTTACTGTTAGCCCCTGTAGTTTTAATGTTCGACCTGCCCCAGAATGTGGAACTGAGCAGATGTGTCTTTGAACTCCAAGATGAGGTATACTTATTCGCAAACGAAACCATCAGATCGGTAATACTCCGAACGGCTGCCTGCTTCCACTCAAGCTGCTGTTTTTTCTGCTGCTGCTGGGTAATCTTACTGGTGGTCCCATAGGTCATACCTTCAATCAAACTATCTCTATCCATTCCGCTGGCGAGTCCGCCATAACCTCTAATGCTGTTTGCTGTCGAACTACTTAAACTACCTATTGTTGTTGACATATCAATCTCTCCTTTTCTATTAAATATCCTGTGGCCTCATTATAAAAACTGTTTCTAAAATCATAATGTACCACTTAACTCCGGCATATTTTCGCCGTGTTTTTACAAATTAAAATTTATCCTGTACTTATTTATCGGCATATAGTATACTTTAAATAATAGTTAAATTCGAGTTTTCGTTATGAATGGAGGAATTATTTTGGCTACGATAATAGCACTAACCAATCAGAAAGGCGGCGTTGGCAAAACTACTACGTCCAGCGCCTTGGCAGCCGGCCTGGTTTCATTTTATAATAAAAAAGTACTGGCAATTGATCTAGATCCCCAGGGAAGCCTGGGGTTCAGTCTTGGACTTAATATTGAAGACTGCAAAACGATTCACGATGTGCTAACCGGACAGGTTCCGATTCAATCGGCAATTCAGATGACAGATTACTGCGATGTGATTACATCTAATATTCTATTAAGCAGCGCCGAACTTGATTTTACATCTCCTGACAGACAACTTCTGCTAAAACGAGCGCTTGCTCCCATAATGGCTAATTATGACTTTATTATTATAGATACTCCTCCTGCATTGAATGTTCTTACGGTAAACGCATATGCCGCTGCGGATCATTTGATCATACCTATGGCTCCCGAGATTTTGAGTTTATTAGGCGTAACACAGCTTATGGAGACAATCAGCTCCGTTCGCGAGAGCGTGAATCCGCATTTAAATGTACTAGGAATTCTCCTTACCAAATTCAATAAACGTACATTACTTGCCAGAGAGGTAAAGGAGTTAGCGGAAAATGTTGCTTCACAGACCGGAACCCAAGTATTTAACACGCAGGTTCGAACAAGCGTTACTGTAGCGGAAGCGCCCGCGCATGGTCTTAGTATTTTTGACCACGCTCCTTCCGGCAACCCTACGGAAGACTATAAGAATTTTCTCAAAGAGGTAATACAGATGACCTCACGTGAAACTAGGAGGTAATTGATATGGCTAGAAAGAGTAATAAGACAGCCCATGTTCTGAATCTTATCGCCGGACACGACGCCCAGAAGGAAACTGGCGAAGAGGCAAATACAGTAGATACCGGAAATGGTTCTAAGAACGTAACTTCTGAAGCTGCGGCTCCAAAGCAAACTTCTACAACTGCGGCGCAGGGTATTTCCGTCATTGATACGACAGAAGAAGATCCGGTTGCAGACCTGATTCAACACAATTTATCCAGCCAGTTTGAAGAACCGGCTGGTTCTTCCGAAGCCGAGAGCATTCAAGACACCCTCTCTGTTTCGGAACCAGAAACTGCTTCTGCCGTTTCTGAAGTTGCCAAAGAGAAGGAAACTTCCGCTTCTCCAGAAACAGACAAGACGTCTGAAGCATTTCTTTCCAGAGAAACGTCTACAGCCGCTGCAACTGTATCTCCAGAAGTAACGACTGTTTCAGAAACAGTCGATGCTCCGGGCTTAGACTCCAATGAGGTTGCTAAATCCATTCCGGTTTCTCAATCGGCAAAGGGTCCGGAAACACTTTCCATTTCAGATACCGCAAACACACCGGAATCATCCTCTGGTTTAGATACTGGAAGCATACAGGAATCAACTCCTCATTTGGATACTGCCAATGCAACGGACACTTCTACGACTTCGGATTCGGCTGCTCCTACAATCGAGCCAGGGTCCGCATCTACGCCTGAACCAGAACCGGATTTTGTTCGTTTGAATATTATGGAGGGCATTGTAAAAGATAAGATTATCTATTTCATGCGTCAATTCGACGTATGTACTTGTGACCGCTGCGTAAACGACACGATAGCGCTCGCCATGAACGGATTGTTACCAAAATATATAGTAACAACCCCTGCAGCCGTGGATCCGCTTATGAGTTATTATACCAACCGTTTAATTTCCGATGTTACGGTTGAGGCCACAAAAGCATGTATGATCGTAAAGGATAATCCAAGACATTAACTAGTTCATAACATGAAAACAAAGAACCGGGCATTTTCAAGTTTAGAAATGCCCGGTTCTTACTTCTTATTTTATCTTTGTCCTTTACCTTCTATCTCAATTTAAACTTCCTTGTCTGATCCTGAAGAATCCGTACTTGATTGAACAGCTCCGAACTAACCGCCGCAGATTCTTCGCTGCTTGCAGAGTTAGTCTGAACTACATCGGATATCTGACTGATTCCTTCTGTTACCTGGGCAATAGAAGTTGCCTCACCACGCACAGCCTCCGCAATTGTACCAATCGTACTATTAGATTTCACTACCAACTCTAGTGTCTTCGTCAATGTTTCAGATACTTCGCTTACAATCTGACTTCCTCTTTCGGCTGCCTGAACAGAGTTCTCAATTAACTCCTTCGTCGCCTTTGCCGCCTGGTCGGAACGAGAAGCAAGCGTACGTACCTCACTAGATACAACTGCAAAACCTTTTCCCGCCGTTCCTGCCCGCGCCGCCTCCACAGCCGCATTCAAAGCTAGTATGTTGGTCTGGAACGCAATATCCTCGATTGTAGCAATAATCTTCCCAATCTGCTGAGAAGCCTGGGTAATATCTCCCATCGCCGCCACCATCTGTTTCATCTGCTCGCTGCTCACTGTTACTTGTTCGCCCGTCAGCCGTGCATTCTCCTGTGCTTCCATAGCATCCCGTACGTTCTTTTCTGCATTCTTTGAAAGCTCATCCAGCGTTGCATACAGCTCTTCTACCGCGCTCGCCTGCTGAGTAGCTCCCTGAGCCAATGATTGGGCGCTGCTTGAAAGCTGTTCTGCATGGCCGGATACCTGCCGTTCTGCCTGATTAATATTACCAAACGCTCCGGATATTGTATGCGTAAAGCTATCAATTGATTCTTCGATCGTCTTAAAATCACCGATATATGCTTCCGAAGTATGTACATCGAAATTTCCAGATGATAACATAGTCATGATTCGGTTAATATCCATCACATATTTCTGAATCAACTGCATAGAATCCTTGATCGTAATTACCAAGTCTCCCATCTCATTATTCTCTTTATGCTCCAGCTCAAGCTCAAGTTTACCTTCCTGAAGGGGCTTGGTTCTCTCAGTAATATGGATTATAGGCTTTATAATACGCGCAAGTACATATTGCACCAGACTTGCCAGACAGCCAAGTACCAGAACAAAGCAAATACCTGAAATAACCTGCATCACGTGAATCGTCTGCTGCATATCTGCTTTACATACATCATTCTGTGCAGTTACTTCCGCAACCACTTCATCCAGCAGTCCTACCAGCGTAGACAAATTCCCTTGGATTGTCTTCTGATAAAACTCCTGCGCCGCCTGCGGATCTGTCTTTAACAATTCTAATACATAGCTGGCCGATTCATGAAGCTCTTTATGAAGCGGTTCTATCTGGTCTCTTAAAGCTAATACCTTCGAGTCCTCTAGCTTCTCGCTTCCATACACCCACTGTCCAAGCACACAGGATGTCGGATCCATACTGCCGGTAAACTCTGCGCCTGCATACAACGCGTTGCTAAGTCCGCCGGACCATTTATAATGCGCCACTTCCGCGCTCTGAATTGTTGACAATAACGTATTCGCCTCAATACTCTTCTTCTGTGTGTCCTTAATAGCATAAATGTTCACTGTAATCAGAATACTATACATAAGCACAGAAACCAGCGCAAAAAATACACGTATTCCAACCATTGTCTTGATGCCTTTTCGCATAAAGGTATACCCCCTTCATCTTAATTATTTATTCGAATGTAAAGTTTTCATTACTTTGCAATAAAATATTTATAATGGTACACAACGGTTTCTCTGCTACGCAACCGCCGAAAACCCTTTTCGCTGCTTCCCCTGCGTATCAGAAACCGCAGTTTCCGGCTCCTGGGTTGCTGCTGTTGTAGTTCTCGTGGTTCCTCCGGAAACATAAGCTTTGCCGCACTCCGGACAAATAGCTGTATGCATTGTTACAGACTGGCTGACTACCTTTCGGTCTTCTCTAACCGCTTTTGCCTGTTCCCTAACTACATGTTCCATCTCATGCCCGCGCACTGCCTGACCTGCCTGCTCCGGCGAAATATGCGTCGGCGTCTTATATGAAACTCCCGCATCATTAGAGCCATCTTGGTATTTCCGCTGTTCGCAGGTCTGACATTCTCCTTTTTCCGCCGCTTTCTGCGCGCCCTCCGGACCTACTGCGCCAGATAACTCCTCTTCGCTTCCTTTCACATCAGAAGAACCTGAATTACCCCTGGTTCCATCACCATACTGAATCCTCATCCGCACTGCCAATTCTGCCGGATCCATCCCCTTTCTCAAAAAAGGAATCGCCTGACTGATACCATTTGAACCTTCCGCCTTAACTGCTCCAATCGGCCGGATCGGTTCTACCGGAGTCCCGATGTCCGAAGCTCTCCTAACTACAGAAACAGCTCCCGCCCTCTGAGCCTGCGATGCTCTGGCCGCCTGAAAATCATTTGATGCCGCTTCGACTTTCACTTGACCGCGAGAGCCTTGTTGTTCTCCGTAATGTCCTATTCCGTAAGTACGCATCATCATAGTAACTCCGGTCGCCTGTGACGGCATCCCAATTCCGGATACTCCCGTTACCATACTCCCGCCTCCTTATTCTACATTGTGTCATCCGTCTTTCATTTTCTTCTATATCGCTTATGCCAGATTTCGACACGTAGCTCCTATTCCTTACTTCCTACCACATTATCCCAAATGTCGTTTACTTCTTCCACACACTCCATATAAATCTGTGCCATCTCATTTGTGTGAAGTCCCAGCTCTTCTGCGATCTCTTTAATTTCTGACCACTGAGCCCGTTCATAGTAGAGTATAAGCTCATATAATCTTCCCGCGGGACCTTCTTTGGAAATCAACGCCGTCTTTACCTCTTCTACAATCGGAATTTCCTGCAGAATTTCCTCCATCGGAGCATCAATCATATATTCCAATGTAGAAAACATCCCCAATAAATACGCGTCCGAGCTGGTAATAACAAACTTCTTAAGCCTCTTAACAAGCCTTGATGCAAGATTTGCACGCATAAATGAAGTCTTCAAAAGCTCCTCAGAAGAATTTTCTTCCTGATTGTCCTCAAAGCTCAACAGATAAATCCATTGCTTAAGCTGGTTGATTCCCACCTTAACCAAAGCCTGACGAACCGAGGTAGTCTCGCGATGTGATGCAAAATATGCGGAATTTGCCATTTTAAGAAGCGCATAGGTCAAAGATGCGTCTCTGCTCACAATTTCTTCAAGCATCTCAATATTCGGTTCATCCCGTGTGATTTCAATAATAAGCTGATATAAATTCCCCTGCATAAAATCTAGCTTACTGGTCTTCGTCATGGTCGTATTCGAGATATAATTCCCCTCTACATAATCCACTTGAAGTTCCTTTGCATATTCATAAACTTCTTTACTATTCACACCGGTAGCAATAAATTCTTTTTGGAAACCATGAGCCATATCCACGACGTTAGAAATGGAACGCCTTTGTGTTTCATCCATTTTATTAGATATGTCTACCTTAATGTAATCCACATACTCTAACATACTAAAGTACTTCGGAGTAAACTGGAAATCATTGATCGCAAAACGATATCCCTCTTCTTTATACTTGCTTATAATAATCGAAGCAAGAGAATGTACGATAATATTATCCTCAATCTGGATTACAACTTTCTCTTTATCAAAAATCTTCGGGGTATTACGAAATAAAAGTGTTGGTGTAAAGGTCATGAACGTCTTTTTATCTTTAAAAATACACTCCGAATTTTCAGACAAGAACGATACCATCGCATTTGCTGCTACGCTATCTGTACTTGGATTATATAAACTGTCTTTATCTTCCTGAACCATAAGTTCATATCCTACGATTGAATCTGTTCGGATATCTTTAATCGCCTGTCGAACTACGCAATTTTCCATGCTACATCATCCCTCTTTCCTCCAGCAGCTTATCCATTACCTGAACCAGCCGCCCGATCTCTGGCTTTGAAAGCTGCTCATCTGCGCCAAGCTGTTTCCCTTTGATTCTCATCTCCGCATTAATCAGGGATGAGAAAATGATGATTGGAATCCGTTTCATAATCGGATCGTCCTTCACCAGCTTCGTCAAGCGATGTCCGTCCATCTCCGGCATCTCAATATCTGTAATCAAAAGCGCCGCCCGGTCGTCAAAATCAGGCTCATCTTTCACGGACAAAAGATATTCCCACGCTTCCTTACCATTGTTAAAATTCTTGATATTCGCATATCCTGCACGAATCAAGGAATCTTTAATCATCTTTGTCAGAAGAAGGGAGTCCTCCGCCAAGAGAATGCTGTGTTCTCGTGCAATACGGTCTCCCAATCGGTCAATCTCTTCTACCTGAATGCTGGTCTCCGGCGCAATCTCAGCCACAATCTTCTCAAAATCCAGAATGGTAACCAGATTACCGTTACACTGCGCAATACCCGTAGCGACGCCGTCGTCCCCACTGGTAATAGTTTTATCCGGTTTCTGAATATCTTCCCAGGAGATTCTGCTTATGCCGACCACCGTATGTACTCGAAAAGCAATATCCATTTTATTAAAATTTGTAATAATGAATAAATCTCTGTCCTTTGTGTCGGCTACAACGCCTGTAAGATACTTGGGCAGATTAATTACAGTCATAAGAATTTCCCTTGGCTTAAAAATTCCTTCCACTGCCTCATGAGAATGAGGTATTGGCTTAACCTTATCCGCCATCATAATCTCCCGTACTTTTGCTACATTGATACCATACAGCTCTCCAAAGATAGTAAACTGCATTATCTCAATCTCATTCGTTCCCGATTCCAATAAAATCTCTGTATCAGCCATAACCACTTTCTCCTTTATATTCTGCTATTACCTATTTATCGACATAATCCGCTTACATCTTAAGCTTTTTAAAGCTTCCTCTCTGGTTTTCCCGCGGTCCGGACTGCCACCTGGCCAGTCGCCACATCCAGCGACATGGTTCTTGCGTAATTTGCGCCGGTATCCTCAGCAGAAACGCGCAACCCTTCCAACATCAGTATTCGCTTGACTGTCTGAGCGTTCCGCTCCCCAATATTGCCAAGTCCTCCCGGCCCCTTCATCTCAAACATCTTTGCACCGCCTGCAATCTTAATTACAAGCCTTCCTTTCATAGCTCCAAACGCATAGAGCTTACGCAAGGTTTCCCGGATTCCGGAATCTGCATATTTTAATATATTTGTATCCGTACCGCTCTTCTCGGGTAACATGATATGCAAAAGCGCCCCCAGCTTAATCATTGGATCATAAAAAGATATCCCGATACAGGACCCCAATGCATAGGTAATAAGTTCCCCTTCCTGCCTTGCAATCTTCATATCTGCTATTCCAACTGATATTTTCTTCGCCATCTGTCATTCAACTCCCAGCTTTTTCATTAGAATATTCAGGGATTCTACACCCGGCAGAAGAAGCATGCTGCTATGTAGGGCCTTACCATCAATCTTGAAGTCGCCTGTCACCATCATAATTCTGTCTGAATGCTGTCCCATCATTGCAATCGGCACGCTCAATATCCCGCCCAGCATATTCACAGTAAATTGAGGAACCGACAACTCTACCTCCACGTTAGTCAGCGATGATAATGCTGTAACATAGGAGGAAATTACGATATTTCCAATCTCTGTTAAAACGGAAGTATCGATTTCTTCCAATTCCAAGAGTTCTGCTCTCGTCTTTCCAAGCATCCGGAAAAGAATGTCATCTGAAAATTCCTGCGGCACGATAAACAGCATAATGCCATGAATCTCTCCGCTCATTTCTACAAAAATTGCCGCTACAACATCCTCCGGATGCCCCATTTTTTCAATTGCTTCATTAAATCCTAATATCTCTACTCTAGGAAGCGCCATATTAACCTTGGCGCTCAGCATACTAGACAACGCGGTCGCCGCATTGCCTCCGCCGATACTTCCGATCTCTTTCAGGATATCCAGTTCTAATGCATTCATCTCTTCATATTTCTTAATCGCACCCCACTACTGTCTCAACGTATTGATTGTTCCCATGATTTCATCCGATGTAGTTACCATCCGGAGCGCAAGCGAGTATGCTCTTTGTGCTTCTATCGTACGAGTTATCTCATCCGCCGTATCCACTCCTGACATTTCCAGCGTATGATCTCTCATTTTCGCGCCAGGTATCAGGTACGGAACCCCATTCTTGGCAACAGGAGAAAATTCATTATTGCCCACGCTCAGCATACCGTCCAGCACGTCAAATCCAAATACGCCGATCTCGCCGCCCAGCTCGCCGTCTGTAACCAAGATCGGATTCCGATTTTGATCCAGCACGAAATTGCCGTTATCATTTACCAGATAAAACTCATTCCCTCTTTGTGATAAGCTGAAATGTCCGTTTCTCGTATAAGTAATTTCTCCTGTAATCGGGCTTCTCAGCATGAAAAACCCCTTCTCAATAATAGCGTAGTCATAATCACCTTCGCTTGGAACAAAGCCGTTCGGATCAAAATTTGTATCCGTCTTCTCTACAACTACACCAGTTCCTGCTTTCAGGGGTGTATCTTCACCGTTATAATTATTCAGATTATAATACATCAAATCTGAAAATACTGCTTTTTTAGCTTTATAACCATAGTTATTTACATTCGCAAAGTTATTAGCAATTACATCCAACTTTCTCTGCTCTTCAATCGCGCCTCTTGCCGCTGTGTAAAATGATGTATACATTCGCTGTCTCTCCTCTCCGGGCTTTTTATCTATCTTTGCTTTACCGCTCTAGGTTCGTCTCCCTGCGGCATGGTTCCAACACTATGTCGCCGATCCGATTGTGACTATTTTGCCAACCAATTGATCATAGATCTTCAAAATCTGGGCTGACCCCTGCAATACACGCTGACCGCTCATCATTCTAGTCATCTGCTCCGCCATATTTACGTTTGAATACTCGGTATAGCGCTGCGTCACCGTTGCATTAGAAGCCTGGGGCGCGGCCGCTGCCTGAAACACGCCTCCCGTAATTTTGGTAAGCTGTGTATAATCTGCAAAATCAACGATCTGCAGACGGCCAAAGTTCTGCAGGCCATCCTCTGTAGTGATATTTCCCTGGGAATCAATCCCTACTTCATCTGTGTTGAGCTGAATTGGACCGTTTGTTCCCAAAACACGCCCAACTCCCGGAAGAACCAGATATCTCTGGTCGTCTAGATTGAAGGAACCGTTTCTCGTATATACAACGCCGTTATTCGTCTGAACAACGAAAAACCCATTCCCGGTAAGTCCCACGTCTAACGGACTGCCGGTTTCCCTTAAACCTCCCTCGCTGTAATCAGTCACCCGCTCGTCGGCAATATTCATCCTGGACACCGTCCCCACTTGAGTCTTTCCAAACTGATCATAGCGGTAAATCATCTCTTCCCGGAAAGTACTCTCCATTAGGCGGTCTTCCTTGTAACCCGGAGTAGACACATTGGATATGTTATTACTAATAATATTCATATTCCGATTTTGTGTAATCATGTTTGAAGCTAAATCATAATACCCCTGAAACATATTTTCTCTCCCTTTCTTCATTAAATTTTTCCATGTGTTTCCGCAATTTCTTAATTGCGTTAGCGTGAATCTGCGATACTCTCGGCTCGCTGACCTGAAGAACATCCGCAATCTGTCTCATATTCAGCTCATCTATATAATACAGAGAAACCACAAGCTGTTCATTCTCCTTCAGCTTACTTATTCCTGCCGCCAACACTTCCGAAAGTTCCTTTTGCAGAAACTTCTCCTCCGGCTGTTCCTGCGGATCTCCCTGAGTCAGCTTAACGCCGATCTCATTCCCCTGAGCCTCTGCCAGAACCATATCCAGCGAAAGGATATTGAAAAGCGCCGCCTTTCTCATGGTATCATGGTACTTCTCTGTCGATATATCCAGATATTCCGTCACTTCCTGAACGGACGGATAGTATCCAAGTTTATTATATAACGTTGTCACCGCATCTTCAATATCTCTTGTATTCTTTCTTGTACTTCTTGGCACCCAATCCTGTTTTCTTGCCAAGTCAATAATCATACCCTTAATCCGCTTTGAAATATATGTCTCAAACTTCACATTCTTATCAATATCAAATTTGTCAATTGCGGACATAATTGCAATTACGCCTTCATTGATAATATCATCCACCTGAACAAAGCTTAGATAAATATCCCTCATCTGGAGCGCAATGCTTTTCACAAGGTAGACATAGCGCATAACTATCTCCTGCTTAATCTCTAAGCTGCCCGTCTCTTTATACAATTTTAAAAGCTCATCATTTGACTTTTCTTTGTATAATTCTTGTGTCCCCATACTGTTGCTCCGCTAATCACTATTTTAAAGTGTAATATTTCCAATTGCCTGTATCTGGATGTTATTGCTGATTTCATTGAATGAAAGCACATATACATCCGGGAAGAACTGCTCGATCAAGCGATAGAAATGTACTCTCACCACCTGGCTGGTCAACACCAGCGGCGGCTGCCCAAAATCGTGGAACTTCTTCACCTCATCCGACAACTGGGTAATCACATTCTGCATTACATCCGGACTAAGCGCAAGATACATTCCATGTTCTCCTGTAGTCAAGCTCGTGATAATGCTCTTCTCCAGCTCTGCGTCCAGAGTTACCACCTTCATGCTTCCTCCTTCGCAGAACTTCCTTGTAATCGTCCTCTTCATTGCTACACGAATATTTTCTGTAATTGATTCAATATCCTTAACCGTCATGGACGAGTCCACGATTGTCTCCATGATTGTCTCCATATCCTTAATCGGAATGCCTTCTTTCAGCAGATTTGTTAAAATCTTCTGGAAATTTCCGTAAGAAATCAGTGTTGGGATTAATTCATCCACAAGTTCCGGAGACTGTTTTTTCATGTTCTCAACCAGACGAACAACTTCCTGCCTGTTTAAAAGCTCATGCGCATGCTTCTTCACTGTCTCGGACAAGTGCGTCAGCATAACCGACAGTGGGTCGATAACCGTATATCCGTAAATCTCCGCCATCTCTTTCTTATCTACGGTAATCCACTTACTTGGTATACCATATGCCGGTTCAATGGTATCGATACCATCCAGCTCTTTCTCAGGATTCGGCGGCTCCAATGCCAGATAGTAATCAACCAAAATTTCACCCTTCGCCACCTCTTCGCCTTTAATCTTAATCACGTATTGGTTCGTATTCAGACTCGAACTGTCGCGCAGCCGGATGGACGGAATGACAAGTCCCATCTCCTGTGCATACTGTCTCCGGAAGATCACGATACGGTCAATCATCCTTCCGCCGCTCTCTTCATCTACCAGCGGAATCAAACTGTAACCAAATTCCATCTCAATAGGCTCCACCGTAATCAATGAATACACGCTATTGATATCTTTGAAGTCCTCTTCCTCGGTAACCTGCATTTGCTCGCCGTCCGCCAGCCCCATAGCGGCAGCCTGGTCATCCGACACAGCCATTTCTTCCATACGGCGGGAAATCTGCCACCCCCCCAGCATCAGCACCAGAGCGACTACTGCAAGCTGCAGCTTAGGCATCCCCGGAACGGCCAACAATATCGCCAGCACGCCGCCGGTTATCATAATGGCCCTAGGCTGCGCCATAAACTGCTTTGTGATATCTAAATTCAGACTATCCTCCGCCACCGCACGGGTAACAATCATACCTGTCGCAGTTGAAATCATAAGGGACGGAATCTGTGATACCAAACCATCTCCGACCGTCGCTATCGCATATACGGACAGGACTTCTGTAAATCCCATACCGCCCTGCACCATACCGATAATACAGCCGCCGACAAAATTGACGGCCGTAATGATCAGGGACATAATCGCATCGCCCTTAACAATCTTTGTTGCACCGTCCATGGAACCGTAAAAATCCGCTTCTTTCTGGATCTTATGACGTCTTTCCCTCGCCTCGGCCTCGTCAATCAGCCCGCTTCCGAGATCCGCGTCAATAGCCATCTGTTTACCAGGCATAGCATCCAGCGTAAATCTTGCCGCAACCTCCGATACACGTTCCGCACCTTTCGTAATAACCAAAAACTGCACTAATACAATAATCAGGAAAATAACAACGCCGACTACTACGTTTCCCTGAAGTACAAAGTCTCCCATTGCACGGATTACAGCGCCTGCCGTACCCGAATTGCCAAGAATACTCCTTGTAGTAGAGATATTAATACCGATACGATACAAAGTCGTAACAAGAAGCATAGACGGAAAAATAGAAAACTCCAGCGGCTCCTTAATGTTCATACTAATCAAAAGTATAACCATCGATACGGCAATATTCAAAATAATCAGAACGTCTATTAAAAATGTGTTCAGCGGTATAATCAAAAGCAGTACGATCATAACTACAATCAATGACACCGCGCTATTTAATATTTTCTTCATACCTTACCCCAGCTTTTTATTCATACGGAATACCTTGACAAGGATTTCCGCTACCACTCCATAATACTCAGCCGGTATCTCACAATTCAGCGGAGTTGTTGCATAAATTCCTCTTGCAAGTGGTTTATTTTCAATAACCATAACATTACTCTGTTCTGCAATTTCTACAATTTTCAAGGCAATATAATCCTGCCCTTTTGCGATCAGAACCGGCGCATTATCATGGTCGATATCGTATTTCAATGCAACTGCGTAATGCGTAGGGTTACGGATAATTACATCCGCATCCGGCACAGCCTGCATCATACGGCTTCTCGCCATACTACGTTGTAAACTCTTAATTCTGCCCTTAATCTCCGGATTACCCTCTGTCTGCTTATATTCTTCTTTAACCTCTTCTTTTGTCATCTTCAGGCTCTTCTCATGAGACCATCTCTGATAAAAAAAGTCAAAACCTGCAATCACTGCAAATACAAGGCCTATCTTGAAAACCATTCCCATAATCTCTTTTAGAACATAGGAAAAGCCTGCAGCCGCGTTCATATCCATCATCTGGGCGATCACTATAATCTCGTCCCTTAAAATCTGATATAGAACTACCGTCAAAAGAATAATTTTGATAGCAGCTTTAAAAAGCTCTACCAGATTTTTAACGGAAAACAGTTTTTTAATTCCATTCAAAGGATTCAGATTCTTCAGCTTAAATCCAACCGGTTTCATGGTAAAGAGAAATCTTGTCTGGATCCCTGTCATAACAATGCCTACCACCATACTGATAAGTCCTATCGGAATAACACATTTTACAATTACCTCTACCGACTCCATCCCAAGTTCTTGAAGCACCCCCTGCGACAACTCATCTACGCTGCTCACTGCGGAAATCAGAAGTACTGTGATATCCCTAAGGGATTCAAAAATCATAGGGAATAATATCTGCAGACAATAAAAACATACAAAAAGCGAAACGACCACGATAACGTCTTTACTGGTAGCCACATTACCTTCTCTTCGTTGTTCCCTTCGCTTTTTCGGCGTGGCTTTCTCGGTTTTTTCACCTGCTCCGCCCGGCAACTGTACTCACTCCCTATCTATACGAATGTCAGAATTCCCTGAACCGTCTTCATCATCTCTGTCATAATCCTATTCAGATGCTCACCGATCGGTGAAAACAGGATAACTAAAAGGCCCAGCCCGACAATTATTTTCAATTGAATATTAATAACAAATATACTAATCTGCGGCACCACTTTATTCATAATTCCGATGCCTACCTGTACTAGAAACTCTGCCGCTAAAATTGGAAGCGACAATCTCACTCCCATGTCTACGCATTGCAGAAATATCTCTATCATTCTTGAGGCAAGTCCCTGTGTAATCACAATCCCTCCGTAAGGAACAATGTCCGCGGATGTAATCAATATCTTCATCAGAGCAAGGTGCGCGTCTGTTGCAAAAAACACCAGCATAAACCATGTCTGAAGGACTCCTCCCGTCACGGCAACCTGCGAATTACTCTGAGGGTCATATACCGTGGCCATCGTTAATCCCAATTGAAAGTCAATCACAAATCCCCCAAAGGTAATTGCAAAAAAGAATAGCTCCATGGTATACCCAATCACGTATCCCACAACAAATTCCTTCATCAGAAGGAATCCAAGCTCCAGCGTACTTGCCACTTCAAAAGCTGACTCCGCCGAAGCAGAATATATCGTCAGCGTCAATACGATAATGAGCCCTGATTTCGCCGTCATCGGTATGTTTCTTCTTCCAAATATTGGATTAAGCAGTATCATCCCTGACATTCTCATCATAATCAGAGCAAACAGGGTTAATTGTGCAGTCGTATCAAACGCCATGTAGTCACTTCCCGTTCTATCCCTCTATCATCTGGAATATTCGAATCGTAAAATCCTGCAGCGACTGAAGCATAGTCCCTCCGGTAAAAACAAGAATAACCCCGATCACCAAGAGCTTTGGAACAAACGTAATGGTCTGCTCATGAATCTGTGTTGCCGCCTGAAAAATCGCAATCAATATACCCACAAGCATACTGATAACCAGAAGCGGACCGGCAAGCTGTACTGCCATCACAAATACCTCATACATCAGATCGCCAACTTCTCCATTTGTCATCTATCCGGCCTCCTTCGCCGTCACAAATTAAAACTATCCACAATTGTCTTAAATAACAATTCCCATCCATTTATCGTTATAAATAACAGCAGTTTAAACGGAAGTGAAATCATCGCCGGCGGAAGCATCATCATTCCCATAGACATCAGCGTACTAGAAACAACGATGTCTATTAGCAAAAACGGAATATATAGCAAAAATCCCGCGGTAAATGCTCTCTTTAATTCGCTCGTCATAAAGGAGGGGATAATAACCGTAATAGAAAGATCCGTTAGTTCTTCTATATTTTCCATGTCTGCATCAGCCAGATCAGTAAACAAAGCCAAAGAACTTTTCTCCGTATTTTTCAGCATAAACCGTTTAAGAGGATCCTGCGCCCGGTCAAAAAATTCTTCCGTATTGATCTCCTGGTTTTGATAAGGCTTGTAGGCCTCCGTATTAATCTCACCTATAATTGGATCCATGATAAAAAGCGTTAAAAAGATCGAAATACCTACCAGCACCATATTAGGCGGCGTCTGTTGAATTCCAAGCGCATTTCGCAAAAAAGAAAGAATGATTATGGTCCTCGTAAACGAAGTCATCATAATCAGAAGAGAGGGCAGAAGCGATATAATCGTCAGAAGTAACAATATATCTAATGTAGGAACCTGGCTGCCATTAACATTAATCAATGAGTCGTACATTCAGTCTCTACCTCCTCTTTTTGCCCAGGTCATTGAGCTTCTCCATCATCACCTTAAAGTCCAGAGCAGCCTGGCCGCCCTTACTCTCATCCGGCCCAATCGGAAAAAGCTCCTCGTCCTGAAGCTCGGACAGAACACGAATCTGGCCTGCAGTAATCCCTACAAGAAAGAACTTGTCGCTGACCTGTACAATCGCAATATGTCTGTCCTGTCCCATCGTAATCTGATCAATCAGACGCATATACATAGAACTGCTGCTCTTTGACAGTCCCTTACCTATATATTTACTTGCCAAATAGCTTCCGTAAATAATAAGCAGTACCACAAAAAATGTAGCAATTACTCTCCACATACAATTCCTTTCTTACTCTAATGCAAGCAAATTGACCTTCGTAATTTCTGTAATTCTGACTCCGAAATTATCCTCAACAACAACAACGTCGCCTTTCGCAATACATTGTCCGTTTACATACAGATCCACTTGTTCTCCGGCCAGTTTGTCCAGAACTACCAGCGATCCTTTTGTAAAATCAAGGATATCTTTTACAAATTTCTTCGTTCTTCCGATTTCCACGGAAATCTCAAGAGGCACGCCCATGATCAGTTCCATGTTCTCTTCCTGCTCGGCCTCAAGAGCTATATCCCCACTAGGTTTCAGGTTAGTCTGAGACGGCGACTGAACATGTATCATTTTCGGCTCCGGCGCTTTCTTTTTCTCCTGCATCGACTCTTGCATTGCCTGCTGCATCGTCTGCATCTGCTGCATCATCTGCTGCATCATCTGCATCTGCATCATAGACAGCTCCGGATTCACTGCGGCCACCGGCTGCATCATCGGCTGCG
>OFHA01000899.1_pt1 | contig 23416 bp, 27 predicted proteins | sample 1521891 | NCBI WGS metagenome assembly OFHA01 (sample SAMEA3504089, study PRJEB24116) | mouse gut metagenome | biome: mouse gut; feature: mouse-associated habitat; material: faeces | place: Denmark | collected 2011
CACGCCCATGCCGCAGAAGTTGTTCTGTGAAAGCGTGACCGCAGAGCCGGAAAAGGTGAAGTTCCCGGTCTCAAGGCAGGACTGCGCAAAGGCAATGTCGCCACGGACTCCTTCTGCTTTTCCTTCCGAAAGGTACAGCGGAACCATGTCGAGGACGGACTGCGCCACGGACGGGTTCTTCGCTTTCAGATATGCTTTCATCTGCTCCGCCGTTGCCGTGGCATTCCCCATGATCTTGGTGTATCTGTCTGTGCCAGAAGCAGTGCCGCCCATTGCCGCTTTGACCGCCTTGCGGAATCCGTCCATCGTGTACCCCATCCCAAGCTGCGCCCACAAATGCTCCGGGTCGCCGTGGTTGCTGGCAATGCCCCTCGCACAGCCTTCCTTGTGGCTGATGATGACACCGTCCGCAAGCGGGTCAAGGCTGTACTTTTCACAGAGCATGGCGAACAGCTCCACCGCCGTCTCATAAGTCCTTTTCGCCACCGCCTTTGCCGCAGCCGTGTCGGAGCAGGTGAAATTGCTGCCCGATGTGTACTTGATACACGCCGGTTCGCACATTTCCACCCCGATATGGGTATTGTTGCCGCTGCCCTTGCTGCCGGAGCCGCAGTGCCACCCCCTGTGATTCCACGGTAATGTCTGGTAAGCCGTGCCATCGTTCCCGTCAATGAATCCGTGGACGCAGGATGTGTCATGCGCAGGGCTGTTCCATGAGTTGATGAATACGGACGCCTTCGGCTGCGGGCAGCCCACGGAATGGAGCATCAGCCCCTTTACCGTGATCTTCCTCCCTGCCGTGTAGCAGGGGTTTTTCGTCAGAATGCTTTCTACCAGTTTCATTTACTCGTCCCCCTTTTCTGCTTTGTCATGGAGCTGTGCCAGGATATCCTTCAGCTTCTCCGGGATGGGCAGCCCCAGGTGTCCGGCGTTCTCCAGGAGGCTCACGCCCTCGTTGGAGATATAGAAAAAGATGACCGCCGTCCGCAAAACGCTGCCTGTGCCGATGACCTGCACATCGAGGATGTTGGCGATCCCAACAAGCAGGAAGATCAGCACCTTTTTTGCGATGCCCTTAAAGCCGACCTCGCTGGACAGCTTCTTATCCGCCGCGGCACACATCACGCCCGTGATGTAATCCACCACGACAAAAGCAATCAGCGCATACAGCAGACCGTCACAGCCGCCAAGGAAATACCCAAGCCATCCCCCGGTGGCTGCAAAGATGAGTTGGATCGTGTTCCAGAATTCTTTCATAGTGAAACCCTCCTTTAAAAGATTTTTTGTATGATAAAAGGCCGCCCGCCAGACGGCGGACAGCCCTGTATCCATGGAAATATTTGGTTGTGTCAATTACACAAGTATCTGTGGGAATCTTTGTCACATTTATGCCCCTGTTTTCCTTGCTATTTCACGGCTTTAGAGTGATTAATAACACTACCCGAAGCCCCGCCTGCCAAAAAAGCGGGAGGCGGCAGGGAAAATAAAAAATTCAGGAGGATACCTTATGAAGACAAAGAACATCAAAGTCGTATACACAAGCCGCTACTCGCAGAGCCTCGGTGTCCGGCACACCGGCACGGGCCCATGCACCGAAGTCCCGAAGATACAGATGGAGGGCCGCTGGCTGGAGCAGCTCGGCTTCACCATCGGCGCCCCGCTCATCGTGGAATACGAGGAAGGCTCCATCCACATCCGCACCCTCACCGCTGAAGAGCTGGCAGAAAAAGAACAGCGGGAAGCCCAGGCGGAGCTTGAGAAAAAGATCGCGCAGCTTGAAAAGATGAAGCGCCGCGCGGAAAAAAAAGCCGCATCCCTCTCCATGGTCGCAGAGCCGTCCGGCAGGTACGCCACATCCGCACAGCAGTAAATCCGGAGCCGGGACTCCCGGCGCACACTCCACCCTCTTACCACGGCAGGAGAAACGCCTCCCCTGCCGTAAGCCCTGTCACGCCTGCTCCGTCAGCGTGTAAGTCACCTTCATGGTCTTATCCGCCGTTTTCTCCACCGCATGTTCAAGGTTGTTGATCGTCGCAAGGTACGGCATGATCATAAAAAGGCATCTGTCACTGGGGCTCCACCCGACCAGGTAGTTCTTATACCGGAAAGCCGGCGTGGTGATCGACCCCAGCCTGCTGTTCGTCCCTTTTGTCTCCACGGCCGTGTCATCCTCCAGGATCATGAAATTCGTCCCAAAGATGATGCCGTTCACCACCTGCAGGTAGCAGTTCGAAATAGAACTGCTCGCCCCCGCTGCCGGGAACTCAATATACGTGATGTCCGCAGTATTGGAAAGGCTGATCTTATAAACTCCCGACCTGTTGTACCGCAGCGCATACAGGTACCCGCCCCTTATGCAGCAGTTCCTCTGGCATGTGATGGAATACTGCGACGTGGAATAGTTCTGGGTCCCAAGCACCGCCAGGAACGTGGAGGCAAACGTCCATGTCCCCTCCGTAAAGGAATGGTCAGATTTTGATATCCTGATCCAGTACACCGTGGCTGTCCCGCTCGAATTTGCCGTATTGCGCAGGCCGTACCAGTACCCGTCACCGCCGTCAAGGAAAGTGCCGTTGCTGCCGCTGAAGGAGAAAACGGACGGCTCCAGCATATCCTCCTCCTGGATCCGGTAGCCGCCCTCATCCATCCCGTCCAGGAGCCCCAGCTCCGTAGCCGCCACATGCAGCTTCCGGATCCACACCTTTGCGTTGCTGTAGGACAGGGATATGGCATAATTCTCCTCAATATTCAGTTCCACGATGCAGTAAAAATACCATCTCTCACTGTAATCACTCATCGCATACTGCGAAGTCTTGATGAGCTTGAACACACCGTCATCGGAATTAATATTACCCATCCCTCCCCTCCCGCCAAGCGGGTTGGTCAGCGCAAGCGCCGCGATCGTCCCGTTCCCCTGGGAAGTCGTAAAATCCCAGACATATTTATAGCCGTTGGACAGCCTTGCAGACTCCGTTGCGTTATAGCTTCCCCTGGCCAGATCTGTCGAAGAATTCACGTCATTGGATGCCCATGCAAACGGGAGGTTTCCCGATGACGGGTATGTGTTGTCCTTATCCTCTTCCAGCGACTCCGAGAACAGCAATATGCCCGCCGTCCCTTTCGGGCATATCGGGAGCAGGTAAGCATCAAGCACGATATCCGTGCCCGTGATGGTCTGCTCCACGGCACGGTACAGCATCCCGAACGGGTTGCACCCGAACGCATCCCCGATGGCGTTCGTCACCATGTTGTCATGTTCATAGGTTTCCACCTCCCCCGTATTCACATCCGTAAGTTCAATTGCCGTATGTCCTTTTACAACCATCTCTCCATCCTCCTATCCATCCGTCATTTCTGCGGAAAATCCGCCCATTGCAATGCTGCCAAATGCCTCCCCAAATGCAATTCCTTTCGGTGTTTCAGTATCCACGCCAACCGCGCCCTCATATGCACCGACTCCCATCCCGCTGTGGAACGGCACCGGATTTTCCATTGTCTCATCGACCATGATCGTGCCGTCCCATTCGATGTCTGCGCCCACCAGGCCGAATCCCCGGATGCACCCGATGGCCCCGCCGACGGCAACCTTTCCCGATCCTCCCGTCACCGTAAGGTATACGCGGAAATCATGGACCAGGTTCTCCGCCACATTTTCAATGGGATAATACAGGGAAAGGGTATGCCGCCCTTCTGTCCAGGTCTCTGCCGGGCAGTGCACCCTGACCGTTTCCTGGTCCATCTCGAAAGCTACATCACACACCGCAAGACCGCTTTCCTGCCATTCCGCCGAGAACTCATCCTCAATCTCCCCTGCCCTCCCAAGCGCATCTATCAGCGCCGCAAGGCTGACCGGTGCCCTCTTCTGTACATTGTCCGGAGTGACATCCACCACGATCTGCCCCTGGAACTCCACCGTAGTCTGCTTTTTCACTGCAAACGTGATCTGCTCCGCAAGCCGGGGGCTGCTCCCCAGCATCAGCTCCTTTGCATTTGTAAAGAGCTCCATCTGTATGGTGTTGGAATCCACCCTGTTCAGGATCCCCGTCAGGTTCTTGTCATTCTTTGATTTTGCAGCCGAGAGCCTCGGGTTTTTCCCCACGCCTTTCAGCTTCTCCCTGCCGCCGATCCTGACCGTCCTTGAAGTGATGCATCCCACTGTCCCGGACACGTCCATCTGTCCCCCGCTGAGGAGGATGACATCCCCGATATCCAGGGCGGGGTTGCCGGTTGTCTCCACATCAAAGGGTGTGTAATTAATGGCGGAAAGCGCGTCCAAAATGTTCATGCAAATCTCTTCGCGTGTGACCTCCAGCCCATACTGCAGGAAGGGGTTTGCCCCCAGGTTCATGGTGAGGCCGTCATCCGGATCCAGATGGTAATACTCAGCCGTTTCCGTCACCACATTTGTGGAACTGACCGCCGTGTACCTTGTCATAAAATCAGAGACGCTGCTCGAATACCTGTGTTCCTGCCTGACCTCTGCCACTGTTTCCGCTCCAAAACGCTTCAGTTCCAGCCTCCCCTCACGGTTGATAAAGAAAAAGCCACCCAGGAGCTGCCCCACATAATAAAGCACATCCCGGTAAGTCTCTATGTCATTGTCCTCATAGATGGAGATTCTGATTTCCGCATTCTGGAAAGCGCTGATCTCCTCCCTTGTCTGTGCCAGCCCCACGCCGCATGCATCCGAACACAGTACCATGAAGTCATAGCAGTTCCCCACACTCTGGAAACTGGAAAAATCCTTTTCAAAACGCACCATGTAGTCATACGCTTTCAGTTCCAGGCACTTCACCATCCGGTTCGCCTCTGATACCTCAAATACCCCCATCGGTATAGTTTCATAAGCGCCATCAGCAAGCCGCAGATGGTAAAACAGCTCCACCTCTGCATCCTCCAGCGTGTACCGGTCGATGTCCGATAAGAGCGTGATCCCCAGCTCCGCCGAATAGACCGTCCCCAGCTCCATCTCTGTGCTTCCGCAGCACTGCGCAGCGATATATCCGCTCCCCTTCACGATATCTTCATAACTGAACGGGTACACAGCGCCGCCCTTTGTTTTGATTTCCCCCGTCCAGTAATACCTCCTGGTGTTCTCCTGCACCGCCTGCAGGAACGCATCGCTCACCGGGTACATGAAAACACCCCTTTCCATGCAAAAAGCACCAGCCCTTCCAGACTGATGCCTCACTTAAAAATTTCCCATACCATTTATTTTTTCATATTCGCATTATATTTGAGACAATCTTCGCATTTTATACTGCAATCCTGCATTTCAAAAACATTTGGATTTCGCATGACACCTACATAAGGAATGTTCTTGCTGATACAAATTTCAATGACTTCCTTACGTTTCTCTGGCAACATCCTATTTCCAAGAAATACCTTTGTAATTGGGAAAAATTCAACATTATAATCAGAAATATTTTCACAGCGCATCGGTAATAACAGACGCCACTCATTCTGAAATGCCCAATCGATACTCTTCCGTAATGCACCATTTGAATAAATATCCCATAAACCATCTTCTGTAATTTTTCTATCTTGCATTTCTACAAGCCGTTTCGTCATATCTGGACGTGTTTTACAATAAATCATAGGATACAGATTCTGATATACATCCTGATATTTTTTCTCCCCAGGCAACACCGTATATTCGATGCAAAAGCCCCTATGACAGTCTGCATATGCTCCGCCCCACATTAATTGCGAATATGGATTTGTAGCAAAACAAGAAGTTCTAAAGGTATTTTTCAGTTTAATACAATACTCCTCAAAATCGGAATATATTATTTTCGCTACAGCCTGACCCAGATCATTTTGTTTGCTTAGTTCAATAGTCAGGCTTAACAGAAAATGTTCATTTGATAACCGCTCAATTTCTGAATCCGGTTTCTTTGTGAATACCGAATGAAAATCCCCTGCGGAATTAAATTCTGCAGCTAATGCCTGAACAAACGCATTCCCTATTTCCTGCGTGGAAAACGCTTCTTTTATTTCAATCTGACAACGATCACAGTACTCAGTCAGCCTTAATCTCTCATATTCATAATAGTCAATGCTGATATCAGAATCATATACGTCATCAAATTCACACGGTGCCTGCATAAACACAGTATTATTTTTCAATGCCTGTATAGAATAATTTATCTCTTTGCCATTATCTTTTTTTATAACATTTGGAAAATATTTGTACAGTTTGGACGGCATATTTAATTTGGAACGCACACCAAATTCCTGACAGCCCATGCTCTGTACTTCATTAAGATCCATAATTGCACCATTAACAATGCAACATGATGATGCAAATTGAGGCGCCATTTGCCTTGCATAAAAAATCAGTTCATTAATATCCAACATAACCTCTCCCAAAGTATTTTTTGTGTTTTAACAATATTAAAATAATTTTGTTTTGATGAACTCATATGTTTTTCATTATACAAAATATCCCACAAAAAATCACCCATTATTTGTATCTAAAATTCTTTCAAAGTAAACGACACTTTCCACAATCCCTTATAGGATGTGTCTTTCACAAGGCTTGCCTTGTAGCCGTCAATGAACATTTCCGTCTGTTTTATCTCAAGCGTCTCCGTGTCAAAATAATCCACAGTCAGCTTCTCCTTCTGTTTGAACCCTGTCAGGGCCTTAAGCCATTTCGGGGAAACGGAAAACGCGGCGGGGATGGACACCACGCCCATCCTCACCACGTCCCTCTGCGTGGTCCCGGCCTCCGTCTCGCCGCCGGAATCCGCCTCCACATCGCTCATCTGCACCTCGTAGGAGTCCGGCAGCGGGAGCGGCACCCCGTCCAATTTTAAATACTGTATAAAAGCCATGCCGCCTTACCTCCCTCCCGACCTTAAGTTCTGCCTTGTCTGCGCGTCCACCACCACTTCATCTAACAGCGTCCCGCCGACATACACGGGGATGCAGATGGTCCCGCCGCCTGCCATCCCCTGCAGGCCGGAGAACATCTCCCTGAGGCCGCTTAAAAGTTCGTTTACGGAATCCCCGGACACGCTGCCGCCGCCCTGCATCTGGATGGCTGCGGAAGGGTTCAGGACCATATCCGCCGCCACGCCGTCCATTGCCTTTGCCACCATGCTCTTACTGTCCTCAATGCCTTTTGCCAGCCCCTTCATGAAGTCCGGCATCCAGCTCTCGTAATCGGTCAGCGGCCCTTCGTCCGGCACGGAGAAGTGCAGGAAGGACTTGATCTTGTTCGCCACGCTGCTCACGGCGTCGCCCACAGCGCCGATACAGCTCTTGATGCCGTTCACGATGCCCATGATCATGCAGGAGCGGCTCCCTGTTGCGGTGCATCTGCGCCACGATGGCCGCCACGTCCTGCAGGTTGTTCTCCGCCAGCACGGTTGCCTGCAGGTCATTGGTATTGCCCCGGTCCATGCGGTTCTTGTTGGCTGCGTTGCTGATGATTTTCCGTTCCTCCACCGGGGTCACATGGCGGGTGTAGATGCGCAGGGTCACGCCGTCCTTCTCCCCAAGATGGGAAAGGATCGCCTGCTCATCAGTCGACGTGGGGTATTCCCGCAGCGCCCACACACAGCGGAATGTGTTGCCGCAGATGAAGTGGTCTGTTTCAAACCTGATGACGGAGGGTGCGATCATGTCCAGGAATTCCTGGATATGCACATCCTCCTGTGTCTGTATAGGGACATTTTCTGCTCTTTTCAAATAGGCACCTCCAATCCGGTCAGGCGGGAAAGCCTGCCATCCGCCCTCCCCACCTGGTTTTCAGGCATAAAAAACACCGGACACATCCCTGCATCCGGCGCTCTGCCGTATCATCATTCTTTCTTCTGTTTATGCTTCTACTATAAGGCGGGGGACTGTCCCATCCCCTTCTGCTCCTGCCCCTCCTTAGGAAACGGGATCTCAAACAGCCGCAGGATCTCTTTCTGGGACTCAAACTCCCTCTCCGCAATAAATTCCATAAAACCCCTGTCATCCCTGTGCGCCTGCTCCAGCAGGGACACATAATCCCCCCGCAGGATGGGCGGCACGACTACAGGCAGGTATCCGTCCTGGACCAGCGCCAGGTTCATCAGCAGCCTTGCCACCCTGCCGTTCCCGTCCTTGAAGGGATGGATAAACACAAACCTCTTGTGGAGCTGGGCGGCAAATTCCACGGGATGGTATCTCTCCCTCTCCTTCTGTACCCAGGCAAACAGACGGCCCATCTCCCTTTGTATCTTCTCCGGGGCAGCCACGGGATACTGCGACCCTGTGATCAGCACCCGGACATCCCGGTAACGCCCGGCATACCCCGGCTCAATATTCTGGTAGAACAGCCCATGCATCTTCAACACGGTCTGCCCGTCAATACGCCTGTCCCGGAACACGGAGAACATAAAATCATAGGCTCTGGCATGGCCCACCGCCTCGAACACGTCCCGGAGCGGTTTCCCGCCCACCGTCAGGCCGTCCTCCAGGAGCACTTTCGTCTCGCTCTCTGTCAGGGAGTTCCCCTCCAGCGCATTGGATGTCCATGTCAGTCCGATCCGGTAATAATCCTGTATCTGCCCCAGTATTTCGCCTTCCATCGGACGCAGCCCATGGATCTCTTTCTGGAAAAGGTCTATTTTTCTCAGTATCTCCAACCTGTCACCATCCTTTCAAACCTATTGGCATCATACCACAAAATCCCCTGAAAGGGTAGGGTGAAAACCGTTCCCGCCTAATCATCCGGGATGAACCACCGCTCCCCACCCGGCTGGCGGACCTAAGGCTGGCTCTGATTTTTCAATACTTATAATTCTGGCCTTTCCTGCCCATTCATAAATATCCTGAAAAATACCTCTTACAAAGGTTCTCATTCTCATATCTATTCGCCTGTTTTTGGCAAATTTTACTTGCTGTAAATCAAGGCTTAACTGCCCAACAATACCTTGTCCCCATTTTTCCTCTGATTTTCGCAAAACAAGATCCCGTCCCAACTGCACATTATGTGAACCCACAATGATTGGAGTGTTATTCTTTTTATTTTGCATTGGTTTCACCTTCTTTTTAACTAATGCCCTTCTTCATTTTCATGACAATAAGATTTTGGCATTGAAAGCTATAAATAACAGTTTTTTTACCACAATTAACCTGATAAAACATATTATAAACTGATACATAATGATAACAGGAATAAGTAAAAATCCTTTAAATACTGCAAACACCAGCATTTAAAGGATTCTCCCAAATCGGAGTGACAAGACTTGAACTTGCGGCCTCTACTTCCCTAAAGTAGCGCTCTACCACCTGAGCCACACCCCGATACCATATTAACATCTCTGTGATGTTATTTCCTCTTGGAAATCACAAGTAATACTTTACAATATTCTCCTGATTTTGTCAATATGTTTTTTTAATTTTTTTTAAAATTTTGTCAGTTTTTGCCCATGTTGAATCTTAGGGCTTCCAGTTTTTTGGCTTTTACATATGCCTTATCTAAAAATTCCTCTGGTGTCAGATGTACATAATCCCAATTCATGGGCTCCAGCGCAGTGGCACCCCTGTAATGTGTCTGGGAGATCCTCTTCATGGTTTCCGGCCAGTTAACGCTGCCGTCAAATGGTATCTGGTGCTGATCCTGGCTTCCACCGTTATCATGCAGGTGCAGCGCCAACAATCGGGAGCCATACAGGGAAAGCAGTTCCTCCTCCGGGTCATAATTGCTGTGGTGGCAGCAGTCATAACAAAAGCCAATCCGCGGGGAATCAATTTTCTCCAGCACATAGGCCAGGTTACTGTAGTTCCACAAGTTTTCCAGCGCAACATTGACCCCAAGCAGCTCCGCCATCTCCGCTATGGCTTTCACCCGGTCCAGCCCTAATGGGGTGCAGGGATGGTTTTCGCTGGGCAGATGCATTACCACCGCCGGAATTTCAAATTCAGCACAGTCAGCAATACACTGTAAATAGCAGTCAGCCAAAGCCTGCCCATCCAGGTTATCCTGCCAAAGGTCATTCTGGCTGTCAAAAGGTGCGTGGATGTTTTCCAGAAACAGCCCCGCCTTCCTGGCAAGCTCCGGCCCGCTGCGGTAATCCCCTCTCCCAAAATCTTCGCCCCACCATAGCAGGACCCCGTCAAACCCTGCCTCTTTTATCAGCTGATATCGCATTTCCATGGGCAATTCATACCCAAACCAATCGTAAATCGTAATCATACCCTTATCCCCTTTGCTTTGTACCTGGATTTATTCAGTATAGCATGAGGGGATATGGGCAATCAACTTTATGTGGCCGTCATTAAACGACAGCCCCTGCCATAAGGTGAGCTTATTCACGGGGCTGAAGGGCCGCGGGGTCAGATGGCTTCCCCTTCACCGTACTGCCATTTTCCGGTTCCTTGCGGGGATTTCCCCTGCCGTTTCTTTTATTCACGTCTTCCCGGAGCAGCGTATACACTGTAGACAGCAGGGGGATAAACACCAGCATCCCAAAAATCCCCATCAGGCTGCCGCCTATGGTAACCGCAGCCAGCACCCAGATGGAAGGAAGCCCTACAGAATTCCCCACCACATGGGGATAGATCAGATTACCCTCTATCTGCTGGAGGACAACGAACAGGACTACAAACCACAAAGCCCTCACCGGGTCGTCCACCAGCATCAGGAATGCCCCGATAAAACAGCCGATAAAAGCCCCTACAATCGGAATCAGGGCGGTAAAGGCAATCAACACCCCCACCATCACCGCATAGTCAAACCTGAAAAGAGCCATGGATACCACAAACATAAGGCCCAATATCACAGACTCTGTGCACTGCCCCGTGATAAAATTGCTGAAATTTTGTTTTAAAAGTGTCAGAACCTTGCGCACGTTTTTATACAGCTTCGGATTCGTATAGGCTTTCAGCAATCTGTCGCACTGATCCCCCAGCCTTTCCTTCTGGGTCAGGATATAAATAGAAAAAACCAGGGCGATGAAAAAGTTAACGGTGCTGCTGATAATGCTGCCAGCTACAGTAACTGTAGAGCTGAGCATATTGCCCACCCCATTCTGCAAGAACCCCACCACAGTCCCGATAGTGGATTTCCAGTCAATCTCCACATTTTCAAAACTGTCCAGATAATAGAGAAGCTGTGGGTTTTCCGCAAAGATTACTTCAAGCTGGTGGATCAGGCCACTCCAGAACACTGGTATTTTTTTGGTAAGGACGGAAATTGCCTGCACAAGCTGGGGGATCACAGTAACTGCTACCAGTGTCACCACCAGCACCACAGACAAAAAGGCCATCACCATACTAAGCCCCCGCCTGCTCTTTTTCAGAAGTTTTCCCTGCCCCTTTATCCTGTGGTCCCCAAAAAGTTTTGTCTCGTAAAAATGCATGGGAATATTGATCACAAAAGCAATCATCCCTCCCAGGATAAAAGGCTTCCCTATTCCAATCCCAAAGACCATCGCCCCGTAAAGCAGGTCAAATTTTATAAGGGCAAGGATCACCAACCCTGTAAAAAGGATAAGCCCCCTGATTTTTCTTACGTTTTTTCGGTTTAAATTCATCTTTGATACCTCCTGCCTGCCGCCATCTGCGGCACAGCCCTAATCCCAATAAGCCGGCCCGCGTAATGGCAGCGTCTGTTGTTCTCCCCCCCTTCATCCCCTCTTCTCTCCTTAAAGGGCTTCCAAAACCTTTAACAGGTATTCCCAGACCCTCCCTACAGAGGCAATACTCAGGGCCTCCTTGGGGGTGTGGATATCTTTCATGTCAGGACCAATAGATACACAGTCAAGGCCTGGCATTTTATCAATCAAAAGCCCGCACTCCACCCCCGCGTGGATGGCCCGTATCCTTGGCTCCTTCCCGTAAAGCCCTTTATAAACCTCCACCATCTTATCCCTTAAGGGCGATTCTTTCTGATAGGCCCATCCGGGGTAATCCCCGCTGACTTTTGTCTCCGCACCTGCCAGCTCCGCCAATGCCTTTAACTTCCCTACCAGGGCCCTCTTGGCACTTTCCAGGGAGCTGCGCACTGATATCCCTATAAGCATTTCCTCATCGCCCATAGACAAAAGCCCCGGGTTCAAGGAAGTTTCCACCAGTCCGTGCATGGCGGCACTCATAGCCTGCACGCCATAAGGCAGGGTATACAAAAGGTAAATCATCCTGCTGCTAAGGGCCTCCCCTACTGCTTCTGTCACCTCCATGCCAGTGAAAGAACAGGTAACCTGTACCCCCCTGTCTTTCTCCGCCAGCTCTGTTGCCAGCTCCCTTTGCAGCCTTCTGCACGCAGACGTCATCTTTTCCCTGCATTCACGCTCAAAAAGCTCATCGGAAACTATCGTAGCTTCTTCCTTCCCGTCATCGTAAGCAGTGACCAAAATCTCCGCCTTTGCACTGGGCGGGATCGCATTATCTGCCACTCCCCCTTCTACCTTTACCAGGCAAAGCTCCAATTCCTTTTCCAGCGTACCCAGAATCCTCCCAAGAAGGCAGATAGCGTTCCCTCTCTCCCTGTGTATTTCTTCACCGGAATGCCCTCCCTGCAGCCCAGAGATGCCCACTTCACACAAAAGGCCTTTCTTTTCCTTCTTTTCAAAATGGAAATCCATGTTCACCCTTGCACCCCCGGCACAGCCGGAAAGGAAAATGCCCTCTTCCTCGGAATCCAGGTTGATCAGCCTCCTGGCCTTAAGGGGTTCCGCCGATAAAGCCCTCGCGCCGTCCATCCCCACTTCCTCATCTACAGTAACCACCAGCTCTATGGGGGGATGCTGGTAGCCCTCTCCGTCCAGCAGCGCAAGCCCGTAAGCTATGGCAATGCCGTCGTCTCCCCCAAGGCTGGTCCCTTCCGCACTCAGCCAGCCATCCTCCTGCTTCAGCTTCAGCCCTTCCTTTTCCATGTCAATGGCGCAGCCTGCCTCTTTCACCGCCACCATATCCATATGCCCCTGGAGCATTACCGCCGGATGGCCTTCATAGCCCTTAGAAGCTTCCTTCCAGATCACCACGTTGCCTGTCTCATCCTGGCAATATTCCAGGTTCCTTTTTTGGGCGAACGACACCAGATAATTACTGATCTGCCCTACATTGCCTGAACCGTGGGGTATGCTGCAGATCTCTTCAAAATAAGAAAACACATTTTCCGGTTCCAAACCTTTCAGCATATTCTAACCTCCCTCTCTTTCCTTATGGTTTATAAGTGTAACAGAAAAGACCTTATCCTCCGTAAAGGTAAGGTCTTTTCCTGCTTAAGCAAGTTTGCTCTTGGCAAGCTCTGCCAGTGATTTAAAGCCTTCCGCATCATTCACTGCCATCTCTGAGAGCATCTTCCTGTTAATATCCACTTCTGCCAGCTTAAGCCCATACATAAACTTACTGTAGGATAAACCGTTAAGCCTTGCTGCAGCGTTGATACGGGCAATCCAAAGCTGCCTGAACTGGCGCTTTTTCTGCTTGCGCCCTGCATATGCTGATGCCAGCGCCCTCATTACGGACTGTTTCGCTATCCTGTACTGTTTGCTCCTGGCCCCTCTGTAGCCTTTTGCAAGTTTTAATACTCTATTATGCTTTCTTCTGGCTGTCATGCCGCCTTTTACTCTTGCCATGTCTCATATCCTCCTTTTGACTATTATCCGCCTTATGTGCTTATAAATAAGGCATAAGCTTTTTCATATTTTTAACATTTGTCTTGTCTGTCATTGCAGGCTTTCTCAGATTTCTCTTTCTTTTCGCAGTCTTTTTGGTTAAGATATGGCTCTTGTAAGCTTTGCTTCTTTTTAATTTACCCGTTCCTGTAGCTTTAAAACGCTTTGCAGCCGATTTGCTTGTTTTCATTTTAGGCATAACTGTTTCCTCCTGTATATTAATATTAATTTCAGCCGACAGAAAAACTTCCTCCTGTCTCTATTTTAACTGGCGTGCGCACCTTTCCCCCTCCTGCGGGAGCCAGGTGCCCTTAACGCTTTTCAGTTAAAAACATGGTCATACTTCTTCCTTCCACCTTGGGGGCTTTTTCCATAACGCATATGTCTGAAAGCGCCGCTGCGAAATCATCCAATATATGCTTGCTGTTTGCCATGTGCGCCATTTCACGCCCGCGGAACCGCAAAGTCACCTTTACCCTGTCGCCTTTGGCCAAAAACTTCCTCGCCGCGTTTACTTTCGTATTGAGGTCGTTGGTGTCAATGTTTGGAGAGAGACGGATTTCCTTAATTTCAATGACTCTCTGCTTTTTCCTTGCTTCCTTTTCCTTACGGGTCTGTTCATACTTAAATTTCCCGTAATCAACCAGCTTACACACAGGGGGCTTGGCAGTGGGGGCGATCTTCACCAGGTCTACTCCGGCCTCCTCCGCCATCTGTAAGGCTTCCCTGGACGACATGATACCTAACTGTTCGCCGTTTTCCCCGACAACACGTACTTCCTTGTCTCTAATCTGTTCGTTAATGAATAATTCGCTAATGGCTGTATCCTCCCTACATAAAAACTAAAAAAGTGGATAGCATAACTATCCACTCAAATTTTACTCCATAATAAACCATTCGGCATTGCTAAATCCCACAAAATGATATGGAATAGTAACCTGCCCCTGGGATACCAGTCGAAAATATGAACACCTGCAAGCCCATTTACCGCAGGGTGAGAGTGGATACTCTGCTTCTTTTATATGGCCTGCTATGTAAATACATATCAGCCACATCCTCATTTACTCTAACACCAGTAGGCACAAATGTCAATACCCATTTTCATAAAAATTCCAGCTTCCCGCAGCAGGAAGGAACCTGCCCTGTCATGTGCCTTTATCTTCCTGCCCACTCTGGGCAAGGCTGACCTCTTCCTCCCTTACCAGGCGGATCTGCCCGTCGGATATTTCAAAATCTGCCATCAGTTCGTCATCCGCCATCTGGCTATAGGTAATCGTATAGGTCTCGTCCGCCAGGATCAGGTAAGCAAGCTGTTCTACCGCCTCATCGCCCATCCCATAGGTACTGCGTATTTTATAGCCCGGGATGCCGTCCATATCTATTTTTTCAAAAGACCTGACCGTAAGGTCCAGTTCCCTGCCAGCCTTTTGGTAAGCATCCTCCAGGGTTTCTTTGTAAATTTCCTCTGTAAGCCCTTCGGAAACCCAGCCAGCCCCGCTGCCCTCGGATACCGTATAATAAATATTCGAGGAATCTAAGGGGCTTCTCTCATGTATGTACATTCCGGGAATCTCTTCTGACTCCTGGTAGCCTGCCGGGATCAGCACCGCGCAATAATCTGCCTCTTCCCTGCCAGGCGCCTCCTGCCCGGCTGTCTTTTTCAGTTCAAATTCCTGCATTTCTATGTAACCGCTCTCCTGCCCCTCTTCCGTCTGGATATCGGCAACCGTAACTACCTTCTGCCCGCAGCCGGAAAGAAAAAGGGAAAGGAACATTATAAGAATCGCTTTTCTCTTCATTATCCCATTTCCTTCAAATAAATTACGGGACATGCCCGCTATTATTTATTAAAGCACAATTTGGGATAATATACAAGTGCCTGTTCCCACAGAACAGGGAAAACAACGGGCAGCACGCTACGCGAACTGCCCTTATGTTAAACAAAAGGAAATCCTGGCTGCCCTGTAGCCAAGCCAGGATTTCCCCAAGCACTCTTTGGGCGGTTACCGTTACAAACACTGTAACCGGCCTTTTGGGCTTTCCTTATCTCGCTGTGAAGGTCGCACAGGCTGTCTCTTTGCAGTTGCAGGCACCGCAGCCTTTGATATCTACATGGCCAGCGGTACATTTATAGTCGCTGTTGAATTTACAGTCAGACGCCTCGCAGTCAATGCTGATGGTCCTGCTGGGGTGCTCCAGTGCGCTTGTAAAACGGTCGCTTCCTGTCTGGGAAAAGCTTGCACAGCAGGTATCGTCCTTACAGTCCGCATGTTTGCCGCCTACGGTGATATCGCCTTTGCAACAACACTCACTTTTGTTATATACGCAGTTGTCCACTGCACACTTTAATTCTGCCATAATATCCCTCCTAATTTCAGTTTCCTTTCTGCCTGGCCAAATCCAATTACAGGCAGCCATTTTCACTGACAATATCATTATGGCAGTTTCCCTTATGCATTATTCACTGATTTTTATGGAATTGCTGTTTTCAGTTTTTAAACGGCAGTAATAAATATTAAACCAATAACGTTCTATCATGATAGTTGCCTTTTCTTCGCTTTCTATCCCTGCCATTTCCCATTTTTCCATAATCTCGTCCCTGGCATTCCCGCTGCCCAAAAACCAGAAATGCCCCTTTTCCTCCAGCAGCCCCAGAAGCGCCGCAATTCCCGCCCCGTCTGTAAACTCCCCTTCCACCAGGGGGTGGAGGGCGGGGTACATTTCCCTGGCCAGGCTCTCCGGCTTTCCGTACCAGAGATAGCTTTCATTTTCAAGATAATAGGCCAGGACGCCCTGTACCTGGTTAAAATTACAGACAACCGCCTCTTCCTCCCCAATCTGTGAAAGTGCCTCCCGTGCACTGGCCATCTGCACCCTTTTCCACATTTCTTCCCCATAAAAGGCCCGGAAGTTGCGGAGCCCTATTACCAGCAGCAGCCCCAAAAGCGGTAGGAAGAAACCTTTTTTTGCTTTCAGCCCTGCTGCCAGAATAGCAAAGGCAAGCCAGAACAGCCCCAGCGCAGGTATCATGTACCGGTATACGAAAACAGGGCGGATGAGAAAGGATGCCAGAAAGCCAAAGCCCACCACACCGGCCAGGGCGCCCACACAGCCCAGGATAAAAATCATTTTCCTTCCTTTTTCTCCCTCCCATCCCGCCTTTTTTTGCCTGGCCAGCGCCCCTGCCAGCAGCGCGCCCCAAACCAGGAAAAAAGCCAGGGCCAGGAAAGCATTTACCTTTCCGTTTGAAAAGGAAGGCTGGAAAATAAACTTGGCGCAGCCCCCCAGGCTCCGCCAGCTAAGAGGCTGTATCCAGTAGCTTTCTTCTGCCCTACCTGTGCCCTCACCGCCGAAAACAGCCAGGGCATAAAGCCCAAAGCGCAGCAAAACCCGCTTCCCAGAAACCGGCCCGCTTTTTCCTTCAACCTGCCTTCTGCCAGCAATGCCACAAGCAGGTACAGATAAACCATACAGGCAGCCACACAGGCAAAATAATGGGTGTAACAGGCCCCAAGGGCATAGAGGGCCAGCGCCGCCCAGTTTCCCCACTGCCCCCGCCCGCTGCCCCGGGCCAGCCCATATGCGTGCAGCATAGCCGCCGTGACGAAAAACAGGGCGTAACCATACATCCGCACCTCCACAGTATAATCTGCCAGCTTTGGCATGGCAGGAAGCAGGAATGCAAAAAGCCCTGCTGGAAGCCAGCCAAAATACTTCCGCACCTTCCACCCGCTGTAAAACAGGCACAGAAAAAAAGGGACCACGGAAGCTATCTTGGCCGCCGCCGTCTGCCCCTCTCCCCCGGCCAAACCGAAAAACTGCAAAAATATCTTTACAATGATATAATAAAGCGGGGGATGTACATCCCTCGCCGTAATGGAAACCAGCCGCCCCAGGGGCTGGCACGCCCGCCCCATGGTATACAGCTCGTCATACCAAATATCGCTGCTAAAGCTTAAAAACACGGAAACCAAAAGCATCCCCGCGCCCAGGGCAAACAAAAACACCCCTGTGATTTCATCCCATTTCCACTTCCGCTCCATTCACAGCCTCTTTCCTTTTACTACGTCCTGCCTTCCCGGTTTGTGGGCCAAAGCCCTATATCTTCCGGGAACACATCAGGGCTGCTTTGCGCCCTCTTCTTCCTTCCGGATCTCTTTGGTCCTGATTTCCCTGGAAATCTGGCTGATAAATTCATCCAAAGGCTTGCTTCCCTCATCTCCGGCAAAACGGCTCCTCACAGATACCGTGCCGTTTTCTTCTTCCTGCTGCCCCACTACCAGCATATAAGGCAGCCTGGCAAGCCTGGCCTCACGGATCTTAAAGCCAATCTTCTCGGAACGGTCGTCTGTTTCCGCCAAAATACCACATTTCCGAAGCTCCGCTTTCACTTTTCCCGCATATGCCTCATATTTCTCGGAAATAGGCAGTATCCTTACCTGCTCCGGGCACAGCCAGGTGGGGAATTTGCCCTCATACTTTTCAATCAGCCAAGCCAGTGTCCTCTCATAACAGCCCATGGAGGTCCTGTGGATGATATACGGGCGCACCTTTTCCCCATTCTGGTCAATGTAATACATGTCGAAATTTTCCGCAATGGCACAGTCCAGCTGGATAGTGATCATGGTGTCTTCCTTGCCATACACATTCTTTGCCTGGATATCGATCTTAGGGCCGTAAAAAGCTGCTTCCCCGTCCGCCTCTGTAAAGGGAACGCCGTATTCCTCAAGGATTTCCCTGATCTTGCCCTGGGAAGTCTCCCAGTATTTTTCATCTCCCAGGTATTTTTCCCTGTTCTCCGGATCCCACTTGGACAGCCGGTAGGCCACTTCATCCTGCAATCCCAAAGTGGTCAGGCAGTACACCGCCAGGTCCAGGCATCTTTTCAGTTCTTCCTCCACCTGGTCGGGACGGATGATCAGATGCCCCTCGGAGATGGTAAACTGGCGCACCCTGGTAAGCCCGTGCATCTCCCCGGAATCCTCGTTCCGGAACAGGGTGGAAGTTTCCCCATAGCGCAGGGGCAGGTCACGGTAGGAATGCTGTGTTGCCTTGTATACATAATACTGGTAAGGGCAGGTCATAGGGCGCAGGGCAAACACTTCCTTATCCTTCTCCTCATCCCCCAATACAAACATCCCTTCTTTGTAATGGTCCCAGTGGCCGGATATTTTATACAGATCGCTTTTGGCCATAAGTGGGGTCTTGGTCCTCACATATCCCCACTCATTGTCCTCCAAATCCTCTATCCACCGCTGCAGGGTCTGTACCATCTTGGCACCCTTGGGCATCAGGAGCGGAAGCCCCTGCCCGATCACGTCCACTGTGGTGAACAGTTCCATCTCCCTGCCTAACCGGTTGTGGTCCCGGAGCCTGATATTTTCCAGATATTCCAGATATTCCGCCAGTTCTTCCTTCTTATTAAAGGCAGTGCCGTAGATCCTCTGGAGCATGGCATTTTCTGATTTCCCACGCCAGTAGGCCCCGGAAGATGAGGTCAGCTTAAAGGCTTTGATCCCCTTGGTACTCATCAGATGGGGGCCGGCACACAGATCCGTAAATTCCCCCTGGCTGTAGAAGGAAATCTCCGCCTCCTCCGGCAGGTCACGGATAAGCTCCACCTTATAAGGCTCGCCTTTTTCCTCCATAAACTGAATGGCTTCCTGCCTTGGCAAGGTGAAACGTTCCAGCTTTTTGCCTTCCTTGATGATCTTTTTCATCTCCGCCTCTATCTTGTCCAGGTCTTCCCTGGAAAAAGGCGCATGTTCAAAGTCATAGTAATAGCCCGTATCAATGCTGGGGCCGATGGCCAGCTTTGCATCCGGGAAAATCCTCTTTACCGCTTCCGCCATCACATGGGAGCAGGTATGCCGTACCACTTTCAGCCCCTCGGGGTCGTTTGCAGTTAAAATATTTAAAGTGCAGTCCTGGCCTATTATGGTGCGCAGGTCCACGGCTTCGCCGTCCACCTCCCCGGCGCATGCCGCCCTGGCAAGCCCCTCACTGATGTCCGCCGCGATCTCATATACGCTTTTCGCACTGTCATATTCTTTTACAGAACCGTCTTTTAGCGTGATCTTCATTTTTTCCTCATTTCTGCGCCGCTTTGTTGCACACAGGCAATGATGCCTGCCAGGTTTGTGGCACCAGCGCAGCCACAAACTTCCCTGTTATGCCGCCGTAAGGAACTGCCACAAAATCACCTGTGCAGCCTTCATAAGTTATTCGCGGCAAAAGGGCGTCGTCCTTCTACGCCTCTTCTACCTCCCACTCTTCATCGGCATCACAGTCATTTTTACTGATGTTGCCGCTGTTATTTCCATTATTGCTGCCAAACACTGTGGATTTTCTGGGTGAAAAAAACATGCCAAATACCATTCCCCCCAGAAGGCAGACTGCCATGGTCAGCAAAAACTCCCTTTTACTCATCATGGTAATGTCCGATAAGGTCCCTTTAAAGTTTTCCCAGTTTTCTTTCATATGATTACACATAATTCCCTCCTGTCCGCTTTGGCCTTATGGCAAGCTCCTCCTGCGCCAGGTACCTGACAGGTTAACTGGCAGCCTTGCCTTGTGTGCCGCAGGCATGGGCTCCCATGCCAAAGCCTTGCTGTTTAATCCTCCAGCAGCATTTCCTCTACGATCTCCGCCGCCGATGCCACCAGGGCGCTGCAGGGCCTGGAGGCATAATATTCTTTGGTCCTTGGGGCGGGTTTTGCGCTTTCCTCCCGCTGCGTAATGCCTAAAAGCTCCCGGCAGATAATGGAACCGTTTTTTTCCTTGAACCGGTCTGCAAGGCGCCTTACCAAAACATAGATCCGCTCCCTGCCCTCTTCATTTTCCGGATCAGTGTTCCCTTCCTTTAAGCCCGCCAGCAGCGCCATAGAAGATACCGCCCCGCAGATTTCCCGCATCCTTCCTACGCCGCCGCCCATAGGGCTGGACAGCTTCAGGGCAGTTTCCCTGTCCATGCCAAACAGCCCGGCATAAGTAACAAATACAGCCTGGGCACAGGTATATCCCGACTCAAAAGTCTCCACTGCCTGTGATACCCTGCTCTCCATCAGTTTTTCTTCCCGCAGCATTTTTTGTATTTCTTGCCGCTGCCGCAGGGACAGGGATCGTTGGGATAGACCCTCTCCGGCTTCACAATGGTAGTGGAGATCTTCTGCTCCCGGTATAACGCCTTGCGCTTGTCCTGGTCAAAGATTTCTTCCCACTCCGGCAGTTCGTAAAGCCAGTCTGCCCCTGCCGCCACCATATTCTTATACAAAAGCTCTTTCTCAAAAACTAGGTTCACCTGGGTGTCTTCCTCCATCTCCTCAATGGGATTGGCTTCCTTTAAGCTGTCGTTGATCCCGTCCAGAAAGCCTGTCATGGTCATAATATCCACACTGTACTTCTCCGCCAGCTCCTTTACTGTACCGGTTACCTCTTCCTCCGGATTTTTTAAAAGCTCCGCGTAAATTTCTTTTTCTTTCTGAAAATAAGCGGACCAGAGTCTCTGCAGATCGCCCTTATTGGCTGTCTCTGAATAAGCCATATCACGCCATGTTTTTAACAATGCCATAATTAGTTCCTCCTCGTCTGCTCCAGGCAGATAATTCTATCAGTAATATTCCGCAGCCTTCTGCTGTGTATTCTATGCTATTATATCCTATAAAATAAAAAATGTAAAATTATTTTCTCATCTGTGAATAAGTTCCGGTTTCCGGGATAATAATACTATTAGTCAATGGAACCCCCTCCTTTGACGAAGCGGGACAGCCCGGCCACTTAGCCGGGACCAGTTCCGCAGGTACTACAGATAAATTAATACTTATCCTCCCTTGGGAGGGTATATCCTCCCCTAAGGAAGCCTTTGGGAATGCGGAAGCCGCATTTTCAGGGGCTTCCGTTATGTTTAAGGGCTTCATTTGGGGGTGTTGCCAAGTTGTTGCCACGCCCTTAAAAGGGCGCGCTGAAAGCCAGTGTTTATCAGGGTTTCCGGCTTTCTGTGATTTTACATAATGTCTGCTTCATGGCCTGCAATGCCAGTATTTCAGGCACTTTCTACATGAATTTTTCTCTAAGTGCCCTTATCGAACATGTATTCTTTTCCAGCATTGGCAACAAGTTTAATGTTGCCATCAACTTCTTTGAGAACATTATGCAAACATAGCTTCCACTTGTTCACCGCCAAAGTCGAAATCATATATTTTAAAGATTTCATTCTGTATAGCCAGATTGTCTTCGTAATCGTTCTTGCACTTATAATAGGTGTTCAAGGTTGTGCTTTTATTCTTATGTCCTACATTTTTTGAAACCAATGCCAGCTTCATGCCCTTGTCCAGACAGTTTGTTACATAACTCCTTCTACATGTATGAGAGGGCTTGTATTCCACTCCTATACAGTTACAGAAAGCCTTGAATGTACTGGTAATACTGCTCTCCTTTACCATCCTTCCGCTGTTTGCCGGGATGACATATTCGCTTTCAATAGATGATCCTCAGAAGCCTGCAGGCTATCACGATCAATGACTGCATCTTTTTCAATGGGTTGTCGGCCCGTGTCGTATAGTATATATGGAGTTCCTTGAATTCCTCCGCATGAGCCACTGCTGACTTTGCGGCCTGGAATAACCAGTATCTGAGCCTTTTACGTCCTCTGTGGCTTATCTTGGTTTCTCCCTTATGCTTACCGGAACTGCATGCTACCAGACCCAATCCACCCAGTTTCTGTATTTCCTTTACATCATCAAACCTTGAAATATCTCCCATCTCCGCAAGAATCCCGGATAGAGTGTTTTCTCCAATTCCGGATATCTCCAGAATGTTACCGGCATGCGGTATTTCCTGACATTTCTGATTAATCTGCTCTTCTACGACAGCAAGTTCAGCATCCAACTCCAGAATCTTCTGGACAAACCACTTTACAGCACTCCTGCCCGCAACAGCTCCGTCCTTAATCCCTACACTTGCTTTCGCATACTGTAAGATTTCTCTGGCTCTGCTATAGCCGCGTCCTCTAAGCTTGGCATCATGCCAGATTTGTCTTATTCCATCTTCACCAAGTGTTACCAGATCATCCGGGAATGGTGCCTGTTTCAGCAGTTCCAGGCTGAATGCACCGTCGACTTTACCCAACGCATCCTTATACTCGGCTTACGCCGGCTCTTTATCTGCTGGTTTTACGCTGATACTCTTGACATCCATTCCGATCTGGTCTGCATACAGCATGACCAGCAGATTCTTCATGTAATTAAAGCGTTCATCTGTTACTTCCATATCAAATTCCTGCACCAGACCACCACCTTTCTGTCAAATACTATGCCTTACTGGTTGTACTTGTTTCCTCATTCCTTGATACTTCCTTGCATCTCCACCCTTCCTCTTTTATAATCAAACTACAGGGTACTGGCATACCCGAGTACAGAAGAAAGGAGAAAATCCCCATGCAAAGACACTCAGTAAGTTCAAGCAGGATTGCAAACATAGGATGGGAAAATAATACGATGGAAGTACAATTCCATAATGGTGCTGTGTATCAATATCATGGTGTTTCCCAGTCTGAATATCAGAATTTTTTAAAAGAACCGTCTCTTGGTTCTGCGTTATCAAGACTCGATAAGATTCACCCTTACAATCCTGTTTAGAAACTCTGGCGGCTAATCATTTATAGTTAGCCGTCTTTTGCTTTTACTGGTATCCCACACTCAATCGAGGTGACTTTTATTTCATCCATTGAAATATGTACTTCCGTGTATGGATCGCAATACTTTTCCAAGTAAACTTACATCATGCTCAGCCTGCCGTCGGGCGGGCCGCATGGCCAT
>OFHA01000903.1_pt1 | contig 23359 bp, 20 predicted proteins | sample 1521891 | NCBI WGS metagenome assembly OFHA01 (sample SAMEA3504089, study PRJEB24116) | mouse gut metagenome | biome: mouse gut; feature: mouse-associated habitat; material: faeces | place: Denmark | collected 2011
CTGTACCGTCGGTTCCCCGCCGGTAAAAGTAACACCGCCGCCCTCAAAAAACATGGCGCGGCTGCGCAGTATCTCATCGAAAAGCTCCTCCACACCGCATTCTTTGCAGGAAAACTTTTCTTTTACCCTGCCGCTCCCCGGATCCGTTATATACATCGGGACGCCCGCCACCGAAATTCCCTCCGGATTGGCACACCAGGGACAGTGCATATTACAGCCCTGCAGATGATAGACCAGCCGGTTTCCCGGTCCGTCCTGAGAATAATTGAAACCTCTTTGCATAATTTTCATGTTGATATCACCTGCCCCGTATATATAGTATCCGTGACTACATTCTATCACAGGAACCATCTTTTGTGCTACATAAATATTACAAAGGTATCACGAAATCCGGGATAAGGGTTTCTTTTTTGGCAGTTTGGACTTATAATAAGGTACATGTCGGGACATCCTGACTATAACGGACACCAGATAAAAATATGTACAGGAATGAGGATTTATATGAACAATATAGACAAAATCGTCAGCTTTATGGAAAGCGGCCAAAAAACATCCCAAAGAATCGGGCTGGAACTGGAACATTTTGTATGTGACAGAGATTACCGGGTTATTTCCTATCCGGAAATGGCGGAGTGCCTGGAGGAGATGAGCCTTCTGCTACAGGGGCGCCCCGTGGGGGAAGGGGGCAATGTTTTCGGCGTCTTATGCGATAATTTTACCCTGTCCCTGGAACCCGGATGTCAGCTCGAGATCAGCATTTCCCCACAGGACCGCATCGAAAATATCAGAAAAATCTACCGGCGGTTTAAAAAAGCGGCGGATCATATTCTGGAAAAAAAAGGATTTTATCTGTTGGAAAAGGGCGTTTTTCCGCTGATCGAAAACGGAGAACTGGAGGCGGAAGCTCTCCCCCTGATCCCCAAAAAGCGTTATGCCCTGATGGATGCCCGCTTTGCCGATACCGGAAAATGGGGCCGCTGTATGATGCGTGCCAGTGCCTCCACCCAGGTTTCCATTGATTTTTCCTCCGAAGAGGACGCCCTGCAGAAAATGCGGGTGCTGATCAGGCTCTCTCCTCTTCTTTCTCTTTTGACAGAACATAAAAACGGACTCGGAACGGCCGGGAAATGGAAGCCTCATCTGATCAGAAACCAGATCTGGCAGGATGTGGATTCAGTCCGCTGCGGTTATTTTGAACATTCCATGTCCGATCACTATTCTTTCCGTGAATATGCGGAGTATATCTATTCCGCCCCCTGTATTCTGCTTCAGCGGGGAGATGAGGTAATAGATTTACAGAACCGCTCGGCTAAAGATTATTATCAAAAGGAAGAGCTTGACACGATAGACCATATCCTGTCCATGTATTTCCCCATGGTCAGGCTGAAAAAATATATCGAGTACCGGGTGGCGGACAGTATGCCCATAGAGTCTGCTCTCGGTTATGCCGGGCTGATCAGATCGATCGTTTACAACAGGCTTCTTCTTGAGAAACTGGATCAAACGCTGTCATCTGTTCAGACCGCAGAAGATGTCCGAGCGGCGGAGGACGCCGTCATTGCCGAAGGCTATCATGCCAGCATATACGGAAAGCCTGTGATGACATGGATGGAGGAGCTGTTTGAGGAGGTGCTGAAAGCCGCCTGCAAAGAAGATATCCCTTCTATCCGCCGAATCATCCCCCTCCCCGTGCTGAATGATCAGTACCGGAAGCTGGTAACCGGAAGGGAAGCCCAGCACAAAAAAAGCGCCGAAGCCATACGGAACTATCTGTTATCCTCCACCGCCAAATATCATAACCGGGTGGTGAGAACCCTGTATCTGCCGAAACTGTTTACCGAAAGGGAAGTCCGTCTGTTTGATCAGGCGATCACTGCACTCTACGGTATTTTTGATAAAGTTATCGCCGAATATATGACAAATGAAGCTTACCGCCGCCTCTTCGGTTTTCCCTTGGAACTGGAAGAACTGATTCTGCGCGATCCCGGCTATCACTGCAATATTCCCATTGCCAGGATTGATATTTTCTATCAGGAGGAAACCGGCGATTTCCGGTTCTGTGAATTTAATACGGACGGGACAAGCGCCATGAACGAGGACCGGGAACTGAATACGGCATTCGAAGCTTCGGAGGCTTATCAGGCATTTCAGAAAATATATCCTCTGCGCAGGTTTGAACTGTTTGACACCTGGGTGGAGGAGGCGCTAATGCTCTACCGGGAATATGCCGGAAATGATGCGCCGCCCTCCGTGGCAATAGTGGACTTTATGGAACATGCCACCACCAACGAATTTCTGATCTTTCGGGACCGGTTTGAAAAAAGAGGCTGCAAGGCGCAGCTCTGTGATATCCGAAACCTGACCTGGGACGGCACGGACTGTCTTGCCGAAGACGGTACGAAGATCGACCTGATCTACCGAAGGGGCGTAACCTCGGATATCCTTGCGCACTATGAGGAAGTTTCCGATTTTATCAGCGCGGTAAAAGCGGGCGCCGTCTGCCTGCTGGGAGATTTCAGAACGCAGATCGTCCACAATAAAATACTGTTTAAAATACTGCATATGCCGGAAACCCTCCGCCTGCTGACCGGGCAGGAGCAAGCCTTTATCCGTGCCCATGTCCCTCTGACCATCTCTCTCGATGAGTTGGATCTGCCGGCCTGTGAACGGGTGAAACAAGATGTGTATTCCCAAAAGGACAACTGGATCATCAAACCCGAGGACTCCTACGGTTCTCTGGGCGTCCATGCGGGCGTGGAGCTGAACTGTCAGGAAGAATGGAACAGCCTCCTTGATCGGATGCGCGGACAGCACTATATCCTGCAGCAGTTTCAGAAGCCTTACCGCCTGTACAATATCGATCTGCTCTCGGACGAGCCAAAGTGGGTGGATACGGGCAATCTGACCGGGCTTTTTGTGTACAGCCAAAAATTCAGCGGCATCTATTCCCGGATCAGCTTTGATCAGATGATATCGACACAATATAACGAAATGTCACTTCCGACTGTTGTGACAGGATAAAACGGACCTGAAAACAGCGGTCAGAGGCAATTCCTTTTCGTTGCAGAAAAGAAACCGCCCCGGCCGCTGCGAAGAATCTCCCGTCTGCATTGGGGGAGAAACAGAAAACCACACAGATGTAACTATGTAACAGACAGTCGTCAGAGTAAAGAATTTATTTTTGCAAGCAGAGCCGCACCCATATACGGTCTTTCTATAAAATCATCACCGGATGCCATAAGGGCATCCACCTCTTTTCTGTCGATATCTCCGTCCGTCACAAAAAGAAATGGCAAATCGATAACACTGCGCAGCCTTTCACAGACGGAAGGACCATTCCCCCGCAGTTTTATAAAATCCCAGAGGATCAGATCTGCCTTTTGTCCCTTTACATAAGATACCGCATCCGAAATGTCAGAAACAGCAAAACTTTCATAGCCGTTACCTGCAAGCAAAATCTCAAGTTCCTCCCGCCCCAAAGTATCGTCCCCGATAATCAGTATTTTACATGGTTTCATCTTCTGCTATTCCTTTCTGAAAATTTCTGCTTTTCCTGTTATAGCATAAACACACCATCTAAAATCAAAGGAACCAAAAACAGCGGATTTTATGTCAAAAACAACATGCCATCCTCTATGGAACAATCATCACCTTTACATACTCCCGGGTTTTATTTTTCATGATATGGAGCCCTTCTTTCAGGTCTCTCAGCGAAAATCTCTGTGTGATATAACGCTCCGGGCGGATCGTTCCCCGTCCCAGCCGCTCTAACACATAATGCCAGTCATCCTCCGTGCTGTGCAGATACGAGGAATTCCAGTTTCCCTTCACCGTCAACTGATTTCTCAGAATTTTCCAGTATGTATTCCGGTCAAAATTCATATCCGAGGCAGGATTCCCAACAAGCTGAATCCTCCCGCCCGGCGCCGTGGCAAGCAGCGCTTCCGAGATCGTCTCATTTGTTCCCACACACTCAAAAAAGATATCCGCGCCAAGGCCGCCCGTATATTCCATAATATGATCGACAACATCTCCTTCCCTGCTGTCAAAATACTGCTTCTTATCTATCCCCAACGCCAGTATATTCTCTTTCTGAAATTCCTTGTTTCCAATCACAAGGAGCCGGTCCATTCCTGCCTCTTTTAAAAACATGGTAAGCAAAAGCCCAATGGTGCCGAGCCCGCATACGATCACCCTTGGCTTCTTATCCTGCCAGGTGCCATGCTCCGGATCACCTCCTTTCTCTTTTATGTTCCCTGCACCGATATCCTCCTTATTCTGTGCGACACGCCCATCACCGGTCCGGTCTCTCTCTTTTATGTTCTCTGCACCGATACCTTCCCCGATCCCGACACTCCGCATCGCGTGAACGGCTACCGCCATCGGCTCCAGCATTGCCGCGGCCTCAAAAGAAACGCCCTCCGGGAGCCTGATCAGATTCCATACCGGCACTGCCACATACTGCGCAAAAGCGCCGTTCGTCCGCGAACCGATATAACTGTAATTTCTGCACATCTCATAGTGTCCCTTCAGACAGGGCACACAGCTTTTACAGGGCAGAAGGGGAAATACGCCCACATGTTCTCCGAGCCACTTATCTTCTGCTTCCGATGCCGTCTTTACTACAACGCCCGAAAATTCATGCCCCGGGATCAGGGGGAAGGAATAGGTCCCATTCTCAAAAATCCGGGGGATATCCGAGCCGCAGATGCCCGCTGCTTTTACCTCCACCAAAACCTCCCCCTGTTTCAGGGACGGTTTCTGTACTTCCTCATATCTTAAATCATCTATTCCGTGCAGTACGTATGCTTTCATCTTATTCTCCGCCCAAGTCTCTGTCTCTCATTTTTTATTTTTACCATGCTTGACAGGATTTCCATATCGAAAACTTCCCGCCTTCCATCCTTCTTTCAGCATTTTCTTTGGCATTTATGGTTTACTGATTTTATTCTTCCTGCTCTGTCCGGTAAGTTTCTGCCGGAATCGCTCCAGGTCCTGGGCCGTGGTGATCTTGAAATTTTCCTCATCCCCCTCTATCATCAATACATCCAGCCCCGCAAGGATCGCCGGTTCCGTAGAGCCGTTGACTGACCGTACCTTTTCCGGCAACAGCGCCCTGTTTGCCTCATAGTATTTTCCAAGCCGGAACGCTTCCGGCGCCTGCCCCGCGAAAATACTTTCTCTCCTTAATAAGGAAGAAACTCGTTTTTTATCCTCGCTGAAATACACCGTATCTTTCATCGGCAGCACCGGCAGCACGCCGTCATGGCTTTTCACCGCCTCAAAACAGGCGCTGATACAGGCACTGCTCACAAGAGGCCTTGCCGCGTCATGAATCAGGACATGGTCTGCTGGCGATGCATAGTTCAGGCAGTCCTTCAGTGCGTTATATATGGACAACTGCCTGTTTAGCCCTGGTGAGGAGAACCCCCGCCATTTTGAGATTGTATCCGGGGTGATCCCGGCTGTCTTTTCCTGTGTGGACTTATTTCCTTTTTTTTCCGTGCTTTTGTCGATATCCTTTTCAGTTCTTTTATCTCCGTTTTCTTTCGTTGCGCATCCGATATTTTTAATATATCTTAAAATATAATCCATCCAATGATCCTCCGCTACGATCTGTACCGCATCAACCATGGGATGGCTGAAAAAAATATCCAGGCAGTAGCCGATCACAGGCTTACCCTCTACTTCTATATACTGTTTCGGAATATCCCCGCCCAGACGGGTACCCGTCCCGCCAGCCAGTATAACCGCTATATTCATAACCTTTGTCCTCTGTTTTGTGCTCTGTCTTTTTCTCTGTTCTTTCTCTTGTTCTGTGTTTATTATGCTGCATTTAACGTTTTGTCTTTAGTTTCTTATGCCCTTTTTGTTATCTGTCGTCCTGTACCTCGCCGCCACATGCTTCCAGTTCCTCCCCGAAAGCACGGATTTCACGCAATGTCTCCCCATAAGGCGCTTCTTTCCCAAAGAGAAGCGTTGTCCCGAGCACAAAACCGTCTATCCCCATCGGTGCAAACTTCCGGATCTTGTCCGCCCCGCAGGCACCGTCCCAATATACCTTAAAATGCATCTCTTCCTTTAAGGAAAGCAGACCGGATATCTTTTTCCCCACATAAGGCATATACATCTGTCCGGCATTTCCCGGATTCACCGTCATAACAAGCACTTTTTTCACAATCCGGAGCATCTCATAAACAGTCTCCACGCTGGTCCCCGGGTTGATTGCAATGCCCGGCACAAGCCCGGCATCTATAATTTTCTGCAGGGTTGTAGAGGGGTGATACTCCGCCTCGGGATGGATATACACCGTATCGCCACGGCGCAGTTTCCGCAAAAATATCTGAATATTGTTGTTCGGGTGCTCGATCATCAGATGTACATCCAGAGGCTTTTTCGTAACCGATGCGATATATGCCATATCATTCAGGGACATGGCAAAGTTAGGAACATAGCGTCCGTCCATAATGTCGATATGGAAAGAATCTATTCCGCCTTCCTCCAACAGTCTTACTTCCTGCTCCAGATTGCCGTAGTTGGCACACATCATGGATGCGGTGAGTTCAAAATTCATACGATCATCTCCCTTTTTGTTGTCCCTGTTTTTTATATTCCCCAAACTGTTCAGGTTAAAAATCTGCATCCCGTATGGACAATATTCAGCCTGTCCCTGTTATGCATAAAATACAATGTTTCCAGTGTCTCTCCCATATAACCTATGTATCTGTCTTGTCTTTCACTTCCCTTTGGAACACTGAGTTCCTCCACCCGTTCCAGTATGGGAAACAGCCACTCGCAATATGCCGCAAGGACGGATTTTTTTGCGAGGATAATATTATAGTTATAGAAATATTGTTGCTTTAAAATGCCGGGAAATACTTTCGCGTACTCCGGCTGCAGTTCTGCGAGCGCCAGGCGCAGCACATTCCAGTCCGACTCTGCCAGGTACCTTTTGTGATGTTCTTCGATATCCGGTTCATAGGGCATGGGATACGGCAATACCACATCCACATCATTGTCAGCCAGCTTTAATATGTCATCCGCCGGTAGTGCGACAAGCCATAGTATTCTTCCACACCGCCTGCCGTTTTCCCCACAAGCCGGTTTTTCCAGATCCAGTAGAGCGCCGTCAATTCGGAATAATTAACATTCTTAGCTGAAATATTATCACCCATGCAATCCGGAATATCCGCCACCCGCTCCATGCACAGCGCGGCTCCTACCTGTATCGACTGCATCCAATCCGGCGTCTGATATTCCGATTTTAAAGGCTTGTCCCTGTAGAATTTAGCTATGAACATATGTATATCCGGCTTGTGAAACCCCACCGGAAGCGCTGCCAAAGGCACATATTTACCCTCAGATGCATAATAACAGCGCATAAGTTCCGCCCAGCGCAGGGAAGTAAGCCTGACATGGCACCAAAAGCCATACTCCTCCAATGTAGTTTCTATTTCATTCATCACATTTTCCGGTGCGGCAATCAGGATTTCCGTATTTTTCTTATCATCCGGTGTAAGAGTACCCGCAAACTCCCCAATCTCCCGCACCGGAAGGTCACACAGCACAGGTGCATTATCTTTCAGGGAAGAAACCAGAAAACAGCTTACCTGCCTTACCGGATATAATTTTTTCAATGCTTTGTATGCACCAAGCGCAATCGCCTGGGCGCCATAGATCATAATATCCATAAAAAAACTCCCGATATAAGACAATTACATATCTTACATCGGGAGTCCCGCATACAACTACTCAAAAATCTTATTAAATTTTCTCATTACTCTTCATAAACTTTTCTGTATTCTTCCTCCGCCTGCTCCTCTGTCAAAGGAAACGCCAGCATCAGAGATTTCTTTATTTCGATTTCAGAGGCATTCTTCCTCAACATCCTGCTGATCAGCCTGTATATTTCATGGGTTTGCAGGGCTGCATCGAGCTTTTGCTCTGTTGTATCACATTGGGACTTTACTTCTTCAAGTCTTTTCTCTGTCTCATTGAGTTTCTTTTCTGCCTCTATACGTTTCTTCTCCGCCTCCACACGTTTCTTCTCTTCCTCTACACGTTTCTTCTCCGCCTCTACACGTTTCTTCTCTTCCTCTACACGTTTCTTCTCCGCCTCTATACGCTTCTTCTCCTCTTCCGCGCGTTCCCTTCTCTCCGCCTGTATATCCATTTTTACATTCTCAAACAATCTTGCCATTTTACGCTCCTTAATCCTGGAAACTACGGTTTCTGTCTCTTCTTCCGGCAGATTCATTTTATACAATAACGCCCTTAACAGTTTTGCAATCACCTCTAAAAGATATTCAGGTGTATCCTTTAATATCTCTCTCATCTGTTCTCCCGGAATATTAACAAAAGCTGACATATCTTCCTGGCACTGAATTTTATTAATCAACATTGCCAATGAAATTTCGTCCCCTTTTCCCAAAAGATCTTCGTTACTGTAATCATGCAGACAAACAAGCTGATACTGAAAATGCGGCAAATATCTCCCCAATAGTTCACCACACAAAATTCTCTCCGATATATCCAAAGATGCCTTCCATTTTTCAGCCCCTTCATAATACACAATGGGTAAAATAGGTGGATACCGAAAATCCCTTCTGCTGCTAATTCCCGGATATTGTTTTGTCATTTCCTTTTCATAGTCTTCCCAAATATAAATCATATACCGAAGTATCTGCATGCCTACATTATACTCCACTTTTGTTTTATGTTCAATAAGAGAAATAATATAAAGTGGTAGGTTAAGTTTGTTATCATCGCCATGCAAAGATAGATACCTGGAGATATTTACCTTTTTAACCGTATCGCTCTCCCGCTCCGTACTATATAGTGGAACGTAACGTTCGGACACATCCTCTATATCCTCAGGTTGTATCTTTTTTAAAATCTCCATATCCGCATAATCTCTGAAGAACTGGGAACTCAGGATATTATCCCCGAAGATCAGCTTACTGCTGCTATCTTGAAGCTTTGTATTACTGATTATACTCTGCCTGCTCTCTGTTGCCATAAAAACTCCTTTCTGTTTTACCGCAGAAAAGGAAAATATTAAGACAACAGCTTTACAGCGATACCCTATGCCTCTTCTGCCTGATTTAATAATAGGTGATATTGGAACGAATTGCTCCTTACTTTCTAAAATACCAGAAAATAGAATCGTATGTCATACGATTTTAGAATATATATTTACTATATCACCGGCAGGCTGAAAAAGCAAGCATAAATAACATTTCCTGATGTAAGATATGTAATTGTCAATGTACACTGTCAAATATCTAAATCGTACCGTTAAGGTTTCAAGATATTACCCTGCCCGGTTCTCAGTCTGCAACATGGTCAAACTCATGCAGACACAACACTTAGCTCATTTCTCACTAAAATAAGGCTCTATAATACTTCCTGTACAATTTTTAACAATTCTCTCTCGAAAATCTCCATTGAAAAATATTGTTCATACAAAAATCTGGCTGCCTTCCCGACCTGTTTCAACCTGTCGCAATGTTCAACACACCAGAGAATCTTCTGTGCAAGTTCCTTAACATCTCCCTGTTTTACGATAAATCCATCTACCCCATCCGTTATATATGCTGCTACTCCCGCCGCATCCGAGACGATGCAGGGTATACCATGCTGCATCCCTTCATTCGTAACGATCGACATCGTATCTATTCTGGAAGGGCATACCAAAACATCCGCTCTGTCCAGTAATCTATGAATTCCGTCTCTGTCCATAGGAGGAATAAACGTCACTGTTTCTCCTAACTCTTCCGCCATTTCCTTTACCATACTTGCATATGCCGTAGTTCGAAACCCTACTATCTTTACATGTATACGTGCACAAATTTCTTTTCCCAACATTCCTAATGCTTTAATCAGAATATCCTGCCCCTTATATTTCTGAACATTCCCAATCATAATAAACTCACAGACACTTTGCTTTTTATCAGCATCATCGTCCATAATACAACAGTTCCATTCTGATTTCTTATACCCCGCAGCCTTCACATCAGGAATCCCATACACCAACCGTTTCACTGAAAAATTCGGAAAATACTCTTTAAAAGAATCTTCTGCTATAGAACTGACTGCACATACCGTTAAATTGTCCTCTCTGATCTTATGAAGCAATTCCCGATCCAGGCTTTCATAAAACATACGATGGTCATGCAGCCACCAGATAATCTTATCTTCCAAATTCCTGTCAGATAGAAACTGATAATAATTTAAAGTATTGCATATAATCCTGTGAAATTTCCGTACCCATTCTATCTCCTTTTGTGTTTTCATCTGAAGATTCGGATCTATAATAACCGGAATACTCTCTTCAAATAAATATTTTCTCAGTTCACCATCCGACCATGAGACAAAAAGTATGAAATATCCATTTTTTTTCAAGATTTCAGCAAGATAAAACAGCGCCAATGCTGCTCCGTTCAGATCCAGATTATGTGACATGATCAAAACAGCTTCCTGATCATCAATTGACATGATTTCTGATAACATTCCGCCACTCCCCCATAAGCAGACCGGCTGATCTGTCATAATTATTTCAGGATGTCTGTACAGGTCTGAAAATTTATATATCTTATCATCCGCTACGCCAAGCTTCCGAAGCTGTCTGCGCATTCCGGCTTCATGCACGCTCAATATAACTACACAATCATATTGTAAAACCGTGATCATTTGGGGCGGATATACTTCATAACCATCAATCAATGTTCCCTGCTTATTTGCATCATTATCAATAAGTCCTGCAATATCTTCTTTCCTGAACCATCTCTTATACTTTTGATAATAGTCTCCTGTGCCAAACAGCAGAATCTTCACTTTCTGTCTCCTCCGCAGATATCATATATTCGTTTCAATAAACTCTCAAGATTTATATAACTTGCTTCTTGATTCAAAGACAGAATCTGTCCCTCTATCGCTGATGTCTGCCCCTGGATCGCTATAACTATCTTTGGACATAATTGCTTTTGCAAAATAACAGGAGCTGATACTATATGTTCCGATATTTTTGTCCCCCACAAGTCACTATTATTGTCAACTACCGCTTCTACAGTAATACTCCATCTATCCATCTGCTTTATCATTTCTCTTCCCCAATATCCGCATCCAAAAACCAAAATTTTCTGATGTTTTGACGTAATTCCCAAAATCTCACACAAAATATCCCTGCCAGCCTTATAAAAAAGGCGAATACTATCTTTTCTCTTTATGCCATCCTCTACTTTTATCTGATTTGGGGCATATTTTTTATATTGATTCAAAACCTCCACGTCTTCTCTCAATAAAATATCTTTTCTGGCACTGCTAATGCCTCCAACTCTGAAATTTGCCAAAATATCATTACAGAAATAAAAATTTACATGATTTATATAAAGCCGGAAAATTAATTCATAATCTGCTGCTATTTGATAATGCGTATTATATGTTCCATATTTCTCATAAACACTTTTCCTGATAAATGTTGCCGGATGAGAAATGGGCATCTCCATCCATATCTGCTCCATTTCTTTTTTCTTTGACAGAAAACTCTGCTCTCCGTCTATAAATCTGATTTGTCCGGATATTACCCCCGTATTTTCAGATATATTCCGACTGATCCGCACCACTTTTTCAATCGCATCTTCTTCATACCAGTCGTCCGCATTGATGATTCCTATAAAGTCTCCCTGTGCCAGATCGATTCCCTTATTCATGGCATCATAAATGCCCTCATCTCTTTCACTCACGATAACCGATATGTGTTTCCGGTAATGTTCAAGTATCTGCAATGTTCCATCCACAGAACCGCCATCAACAACAATATATTCTATATTCTTATATGTCTGGCTTACTATACTTTTTATCGTAGTCTCAATTGTCTCAGCCGCATTAAAGCAGACTGTAATAATAGAAACCAACATATCCCCATTGCTCTGCATATACTATCCCTCCGGTAGAATATCCTCAAAAAAAATATACTGCTGCAAATAAACAAAACCTGTTTCCGATAGCTTTCTTTCAATTTCGGCATAGCGCTTCCAATCTACAGTTATAATAACTTTATCTGTTTTCCGCAGCACTTCGGGACTGTCAATCTTCAGATTTTCCACATATTGCCCCTGCTTTTTTAAATCTGTATCCACATACCCCTTTACATCAATTTCCAGATCCCGAAACAGCCTTCCGGCATATCTGCCAACATGACCGGCTCCCCATAAATAGTATGCACCCTTTTTCTGTTCGCGAAACCGCTCTTTCAGTCTTGACGGAATTCCATAAAAAAAGCTGTCACTCTCCATCAAATGCGAATTGCGCCTCATCCACTGATATTCTCTGCTGTTGTGCAGATCCTCTGATCCTTCCGACGGCTCAATTTTACCTTTTAATTCATATCCGAAATTTTCAATATACTCTTTCCAGAATTCGAAATCATAACGCTCCCAGGCATGACACCCGAACGGAAGTGTTCTATGATTTTCCTCAAAGCATGCTCTCACTTCTCTTTCAAAGGAAAAAGTCAGCGCCGTCTCTTTAGGTGCGACTCTGAACCTTTCACTGTCACATGCGGAAAAAAATGCATCTTCATTCCGTCCCTGATATATTTTCAGCAGATTTTGATTGCGGTCTAATACATCAATACAGGCCTTAACCCTGCGCAATGAAAATCCTCCGTTACCAACATACAGTACTTTTCTCTTCAAATTGGTATATTCACAAAAACCTGAAATCCAAGGAGCTCCAATATAATCATAGCCCAGTCTGCAAAAATTCATTAATTCATTACCAAATACAAATGCATCCAGTTGATAAATTAAAATATACTGATAGTGTAAAAATCTTTCATAGAAACATCCGGAGAGCATCAGACTGCTGTATGCATCGACATTCAGAAAAAATTCTGCCGGAAAATATTCTACTTTGATGTTCTTCCTCACCACTTCCGATGACAGCTTCAACCCCTGCGGAGCGATGACAACTATATCAAACTCCCCTAATATGTTTAACAGCTGTATGTATGAAATAATCTCTAACTCTGACAAAACCTGCTTATACACCGGCACTACTACTGCAACTATATGCATATCTGCTTCTCACTCTGCCTTTATACTTCTTCCTTACTGATTTTATAGTGACTTGGAATACCCACATCTTCCGGAAACCCCCAGGGATCTTCATATTCATATGCCAGCAGTTCCTCCGCATGATTGGGTACCCAGAAGTATTCTCCCTCCCACAGAGCTTTCTTTAACGGAAATATTACGTTTGCGGGAATATACTCATTTCTCTGATAGACATTCATTATTTCCATATTGTCAATGCCAAAATAAATGTTATCGCTCTTATTCGCAGTGTTTACACTGTTTTCTGCCAACGCATTTTTAATATATTGCAGTTTTTCTTCTTTAGAATCCATACAAATCAGATTTTCTCTCAGCCTGCATGCAAGTTCCTTCAGTTTCGACAAACTGTAACCGTCCATATAAAAATCCAGCGAAAAGAAATCCATACATACACCATGTCCGTTATTCAATTCTGCCACTATGCTGAAATGATCATGAAACTCAGCCCAAAAATAGCAGCTCATCTCAGGTACAATGTCATTTCTTCTTTTAAGCAGCTTTTCCCCATATTCTCCCTGAGAATAAATATGTTTCCTACAATATTCCTTCAGTCTTTCATATTCCTCTCTGATCAGCACAAAATCAATATCATCGTCCCATGGAATAAATCCGTTGTGTCTGACATATCCCAACAGATTTCCTCCATATAAAATCGGTTTTATCTCCAGTGTACTGATTTTATCAAAAAACTCTGAAGACGCCTGTACGCTCTCCAACTGCATGGTTCTGAGCTTTCCCCGAGCCGGTTTCATATGGCTTATATCAGCATGATCCATGAAATACTCCACTTGTCTCTGGCTTCTCTCCGCTCTCCTGAACCAGATATCTTTCCTCAGACACATCCGATTTTCCAGGCTGCTTATAAACTCCAGTGTTTGTATCTGATTCCTTTCCGGATTTGATTCTCGCAAAATTTTATAAATGAAATAATCCGGCACATTATTTTCTTCGCACTGTTTTGCAATAGCATATGAAGCCGGATCTGCTGTCGCAATCGCTACGATTGCTTTTTTCTTCTTCAACTCTTCAAAAGAAATAACCGTTTTGCCATACTTTTTTGTTCCTGTTAACAACGGATTATTATCACAAAAACAATCTATATTTTCACTTCCCAAAAATGTCAGCGCTTCATAGCCAAATTTTCCGCTTCCGAAAATAATGATCTTACTGTCCATTTCTCTCCATCCCTTTTACTGTAAAAAGTCAATTATTTTCTGTAATAACAGCATACTGTGGGCAACATAACCGGCTCTCACTCAATAATTTTCTAATCTCCGGATAAACCTCAAAAAACGCATTTTCCCCCAATGCCATCACAACACCGCTCTTCCCGTCGCATTTCAACTCTCTTAAAACAAATACATCCGCTTCGTCCCCGTTGTTTTCACTTACAATAAATCCTTCGTACTCCCAGCCTTTATATTTGAAATATACAGCAATACCTTTTCCGTATGCACCATGTCCGTAAATAAATACTTTTTCATGTCTGTTATAAAATCGCTCAAGTGCCGCCGGATCAAACGGAGCAATCGGTTCAATTTTATCTTCTCTATATAAACGTTCAATATGTATGCGTATCAAATTGATATCATAGTCTGTATTATTTTTTATATAGTCTATTACTGTTTTCGCTTTTTCTAAATAATCCAGGCAAATAGTTCTCCTCTTTATAATCGGAAATCCAAAATTTTGAATCAACTCTTGAAAATTACACAAATACGGATTTTTACCATACTCAATATTTACGCAGCACTTATCTGTAAATGCTTTTCCCTGATATCGTCTTTCTTCAAAAAATTCAGTAAAATGAACCTCAAAATTCTCTACCGCTTCACTATAATTCCCCGGATATACAAGTGCCTCCCAAAATTCTTTCCATGAACATGATAAAAATAATGATTTCTTACAAACTAAAAAATACGCCTGAATGTGGGACGGCAGTTCCTCTCCCGAAGAAAGCTTCCCGCCTCCCGGATGTCTGCTTAATCCCCAGAAATCCGCTTCTTCCTTTTCCATAATTTTAAAAATGTCCCCCCAGGGGGATAGAGGCCCATAAAAGGTATCATTAAATAAAATTATCTCATCCCATTTTGCCCAGTCTTCCTCATTTAAGAAATTTGTGAAAACATCTTTATATGCTCCTGCATCATACCCCCGATTTTCTCTTACAAATATATTATCCGAATACTCATTCAGTCTTTTATAATCCAAATCTTCAATCTTGCCATTGATCACAATAATAAGTTTTTTTAATATCTCACACATGCTGTTCAGAAGAACTTCCACATACTCATCCACACGGCCGCTTGAATCATAAAATACAAAAATGCCTATTCGATTCATAACACTTCTTTCTGCTCCTCCCCATACCGTTTCTACACTAAAGCCCTCACCTCAAGTTACTTTTTCATCTCCGCAATTTTCTCCCCCACAATAATCCAATTATAAGGATCAGCACCTGTTCTCAAAATCTTAAAACCCAAATACTCAAATACAGTCTTAAGTGTATCCATTGAAAAAACATGATGATGCAAACATCTGTTAATATAATTCTTTTGTGATCTATCTAAAAACTTTTCCCTGCCGCCACACTCTGAATCTAATAAAAAATCATGGTTATCCAATATTTCAGATAAATGCGACAAATCATATTCATCAACTTTATTCAAATAATCATCAAGCAGATGTGAAAATGATGTGACATCTCTCAAATGATCAAATGTATTTTCTTTTCTTGGTACAGCAATTAAAATCAACCCGCCGTTTTTTACTACTCTATATGCTTCGGTAAGTGCTCTAATGGGATTTGCAATGTGTTCTAAATTGTTTGAAGATAAATAAACATCGTATGTTGTATCAGGTATATCCTTTAATTCTGTTGCTTCACATATATATTGTTTTCCCAGCTGCCTCCCACTATACTCATAGCTGAACGATGAGAAATCCCCCCATGTTGTTTCCACAGAATAATTAACACCATCACATGACCTGAAACCTGCATATAAATCTTCAAAAATCTTCGAAGGTCCTCCAATCTCAACAGCATTTGCACCTGTCACTTTTTCCTGACAATACAACCACTTATAGTACATTTTTATTAATGTATCCAACTCAATAATTTGGGGATCATTGTCAATACATTGCTTAATGCTGTTCCTAATCATTTCACTCCCAACACTGGGTGTTATAATAAAGCATTCTATGTCAAAATCTACACATTTGTTAAGTTCCACAACACTAACATCAGTGTTAATACAGACAAACTGGCCCTGCTTTTTCCGGTCTCTGTCAATTATCACCTTAATATCATAATCACACTCTTCTATAAGCCACTTTTTAAAATATGCATTATTTATTATCCATTTCTCCAGCCTGTCTCCGCACCCATATATCGCTGTTCTCATTCTTTTTTACTATAACTCCTTTTGCATAATAACCATTTATTATTGTACAAATCTTCATTACAAATATCCGGCAATAAATCATGTTTTCTGCACACATATGGAAAGCTTATCTGATCCCGGTATGAATATTTAATTATTTCCTGCCACCAACTATCCATTAATGCCCTTAATCTACCATCTCCATATCTTCTAATAATACAACCCATTTCATATAATCCATTATCAATTGGATATCCCTCTAAATAATAATGTGAAATTTGCCTCAAAATATCTTCTTTCACACCTATACCATGATATATACACGTCGCCGCCTCATCATATATACATGCTCTCTCAAAATGGGGAAAACACAAAACAGGTGATTCACCTGAATAAAGGTCAATCACATCCCGAAGATCTCGAAGGACTTGAAACTTTCCGTCAACCCATATACTGGTTTCACAATCATCAAAATATTCTTCCGGAAAAAGTTTAATATGTTTAGCAAGTAATCTGTTATCTAAGTTATTATTAACATACCGAATTTCCCAACTCTTAGACTTTACATTCCGATTGTCCGTAAAACAGATATACCGAACATTTGAACATATTTGTTCCGGTTCATTTAAAATATCATATTCTCCTGTAATTGCTGTATATACAACCACCTTATCTTTTTTGATTGCTTTTCTGTGATTTCCTACTCTACGCCTTTTATAATATTGATCTCTTGTAAAACAATGGCGCTCATATTCTGCCGAGGTATATATTCTACTTTTTTTAATCCCCATAGTAATAAGTCGATCACTGATTTCGCGTGAATAGTTACTACATATAACAATCAAATCATATTGCATATCAATCAACTGCTCTGGTAAAACAATTGAAATACCATGTTGTTCTTTTCCCCACAAATCCGGATTATTATCGCAACATGCTACAATTTCATCGCAATAAATAGTATTCTTCTGCTTCATCTTTAAGATTAAAGCCTGTCCCTGTTTTCCCATCCCAAAAATTATTATTTTCTCTTTATTCTTCTCCAAGGGATCACTCCTTTACACATAAAATCCCATTAATCACTTCATGTTTATACTTATCAAAGCATTTCAAATCCTTATACAAACTATTGTTGACATAATTCATCATGCAAATTGCTGAATAAATGTCCCCAAATGCTCTAATATTCTTTACATTTTTCACTCCGAAAACACTCTGCCCCACTCGGGTTAATCCTTCTTTAGAAAAAAAGGATATCAATCCTCTTATACAAGGATACGAAGGGCCAGAAACTGTTAAAATTAAACACCCTTTATGTTTTAACATACGCTCAAACCGCTTTACTACCATGCATGGATCCACAAAACTTCCTAACACTTGTGTTGCAATTATCACATCAAAACTGTCCGGCAATTCCTCTATCTCTAAGTCCAGTTCATATGATATCTTGTTATATCTGTCTTCCCTTCCTCTTTTTGTGGCAAAAAAAACCTTTCCGCCTTTTTTTTCTATAATTGCATCTGCATATGTTATTCCGCCATCAAATTCTAAAATTTCAGGGTTAGCGGGAAGATAAGGAAGACAAGTGTCAATATAAGCCTTAATAAATTCTCTATCTGAAGCTTCCTGCATACTTCTATGCGCCAATTCGTCTGAAAGTTTTGATATACAAACCATACTCTTCCTGAAAATCCATCTTTTAAACATTTTTATTTCTTCTTTCTATTGTAATCACATCATATACTTCATTATTGAAACTACTGGTTAATTTAAGCATAATTTTTTTAAAACAATCTGTCATTATAATTGTATTGCCAATAATATATGAACCTGACTTATCATCCTCTATAATTTCGATTTTTATATCATCATTGGGATAACAACAATATTCAATTATCATTTTTTCACAACTTTTTTCACAATAATAATGATATATATAATTGCCGGTATACATTCCTTTAACATAAACTGGCAACTTTAAATTTTCTAAAATTTCAATTTCAGAAAATCCAAATGCTTGATAACTCTTTTGAAAATTTAGTTCTATAAAAGATATATCCTTTGCATCAAACATATCTATTTCATACTTAATATCATACTTACCAATTTCAAATGCGTATTCTACATTTCCCTTTCCTTTATATTTTAGTACTCCATAAATACTCGTCAGTCCATAACTTTTAACATCCCTGTATAGTATTATTTTATTTGGATTCACAGGCGACTCAAAATAATATTTAATAAAGATTTCTTCATCACTCATATCAGGATACCATATGCCTCTATCACATGGCATATCAACGGATTTCAATATATCACTGGAATCCATAATCACAAAATCCTGCAAATTATCAGAGTTACCACTACTAACGTTAATATGAGCTTGTATAGCCAAATTTTTTGTATGCCGTTTCCAAAACACTGCATCACTATTCATCATCGAATTATAAAATCGTTTTGCATTTTGGGAAAATCTATATTTACCTATGGCTTTCCACAGCTTATTTTTTCTTTTACTAAGCAGTTCATCACTTACAGGAAATCTAACTCTTTCTTCCCATTTATAATATGGATTATTTAACTCAAATCTCTTATCATTACATCTGCTCCGTTTAGGTTTGACTGTCGATCGTAAATTTAAAATATTATAATCATCCACACCGTCCCAGCCAAATCCATATACAAATCCCTTATATATATCAGGATGATACTCATAATTACTATTTAAAATCCTCCCTATTATCCGGTCAAAAATCAATGATACGGCTCTATGATCTGGATGCCAATCCATATCGTTACAGAAAATCACATCCGGCCAAAGTTCTCGTATCATCATTTCCAAATCATTATACAAATTTGTTAATGTATAATCATGATGAATTTTGTATTTACTATATATATAGTCCTTGCCATAAGTTTGTTTTTTCCCTCTTTTAGACATTACAATTTCTTCCATTGGCGCATGATATATATGTCCATATTTTGTTTCATATTGATCCCCATATCCCAAACAGATTACATTTTTAGAAGAAATTTGAAAAATTTTCATGGCAGATAAACATTCAATATACCTCTGATTGAAGTCATTACCATAGTCTCCATTTGTCACAAATGCCACATAAATATTAGATGTTACTTTCCTCAATGAGTCCAAAATTGTCCCACATAAAAATAATTCATCATCTTGATGCGGAACAATAATTAATATTTTTTTATTCTTAAAATTAGAATTATAAAAACTATTATTTGGTACTGATTCCTTCTTCATCAATCTGATTCTCCCAAAAGTGACATAATTTTATTATTATATCAATAATGTATATCGGGCTGTTCCATATTACATCGCGCAATCGAGAATCAGAATTATACTCTTTCTTAAACTCTTCAAAATATGTACAATGCTCCTTCTTTTTTCTTCCATCCATAATTTGCTTATATGTTTGATACTCTCGCCCCACAGCAAAGTGCACGCCATGTAATGGCCTAAAAACATTATCGTCAAGTTCATAAGACTCCTTAGGTTCTTTTAACCCGGCCAAAAAATTAATTAGCCACAGACACCTCTCATCATCTTGAAAAAACAAGTTGTCTAACCACCTTACATTAACTTCTGCTTCTAAATAACTCAATACAATCTTTTGCGCTAATCTGACTCTATTAAAATATGTCTCCGCTTTTACAAAATGTAATCCTGTCAATCTAAGAAGATGTGTTTTATTTCCTTTCTTTATTAGATAATCCAATAGTTTCAATCTGATTGCATTACTATATACTTTATTATTTTTATCTATATCCATAACATGCTGCTTTATTAATTGGGGCTCTTCTTTCACTATAAACATATCAATATCACCAATATAAATATATTTATACCCTTTTGCATACTTTCCTGCATCCACCAGCCATCTCCAACACCTTTTTTCAATATCTGAACTTTTTTTCATTATGTCAGGCATACAGTTCTCAATAATCTCCTCTTGATGATAGATGCCAAACCTTTGCAATTCACTCTTTATTTCAGGATTTAATGCATTTTCAACTAAAATCCTGACTCCGTATTCCGGATAATTCTTTTTGATTGAATATAGATATAGGGGGATCCATCCTTGATATTTCCGACCGTACACCCAAGTAATAATACATAAATCATTCATGCTTCACAGGAACTCCAATACCATAAATTATATCCTCAAGAGATATTATTGTATTTTGACCATGTTTAAGCAAGTCCTCAACAATATCATCATAATAGTTAATAACACTAACAATAATCACATCAATCTCCGGAATACTATCAAGGCCGATTACCGGTACATCAAAACTATAATTTTCATATTTTTTGTCAATAAAACACTCTACATGAATATCTGTATCTTTAAGTTCATTATATAAAACTTTTCCTAATACCCCACACCCATATATAGCAATATTAAAAATTCTATTATCTTTTAAGTATTGTTCCAAAGTTCCGCCATACTGCTTTATTTTTAACCAATCATATAATATTGAATCATTTGTTCTTATTCTTGCAATTTCTGCATTACAATTCTCCAATATTTTCTTTAAATTTTTAATTTTCAATCTCCCCAAAATAATAATTATTATTAATAGTATAAAGACACTCACAAATCCTATATACAGCAACATCTGTCCCTCCAAAATATAATATAAATCTACTATTACTTAACGATACTACTTATAAAATCATTTAAAGTAATATATTCATCTTCACATAAGCACTTTGCTTTTATCCTTTTAACAGATTCAAACTCTTTGTTCTCACAAAAAACAGGAATACTGGTATGTTTCATTTCATCAAGATTAATGTAAATTAATTCATTTGAAACATTATTATAATATATCAATTCAACAGCATCATTAGGATTATAACCTATGTGAAAATATGAATACTCTTCCAGTTTTAAATTATCTCCATACTTCCATACCACCTTTCCATATTCATCTATAATAGCTGCCTGTTCTCTATATATTAAATCAACCATTAAAAAGTAATCATTAATTCTATATAAATAACATACATCATCAAACTCTGTACAAATTTTTTCCTTTTTCAAATTTCCAACGTTTATTATATCAATAGATTTATCCAATTCATTATACAAGTATATATTCTCATTCAAAATCTCTATTGAAGTAATTAAGCCTTCTGGACCATATGGAGATATTATCTTGATTTCCTGCGTAGCAATATTGAATAAGATCACCTCATTTGAAGGTTTCACCAAAAGTGCAATAGTTTTACTGTTATATGCAAAATCTGATATATGAGACACTTCATACTCTTTTTTTAACTCTTTCCAATTTAATAAAACAGTATAATCGAAACTGTTAATATCAAAAGAAATTATTTTTGAAAATCCCGATGGAATACAAATAATACAATTGTCACTTTTATATCCATACCTAAACATTCCATATGCATTTTTTTTATAATTATCTAATAACTCGACATTTTCAAATTCTCTAGTAGCCTTATTGAACACAAGAATACTATTGTATAAATTTGGAATAAAAAATATCCTTTCCTCATAATCGACCATTGCACCAAAATAAAAATTTGCTCCATTAGCATAATCAATGGGAAAATTAGCAATATATTCTACGTGCTTATCTGTCATACCTATACGCATTAATGCGTTAATTTTTTGATGCACAAACCATATATAATTATTATCACAACAACAATACATAAAATATATTTTTTTTCCACTCATAGTATTTACCTTTCTCAAATGTTCAGCAAAAAAGGCTCCAATACATCTAATATATTGGAACTGTATTTAGCAAATCCCTTCTTATCCAGAGAGAATCATTTTGTCTATATAATGCCGTAAAATCAACCATTTCAAATCCCATGGAATATAAAAACATAACAATATCCTTAAATGAATGCTTTTCATGATAATTGATGAATTCGCTTTCAATTTGAATACTTTTCACAATGCCAAGCTTTGTTCCAAATCCCTCCAGTACTTCGTAATTTAATCCTTCAACATCAATTTTTAATACATCTATACTGTTTATTTCACTATGTTCATTTAAGTACGATTCCATCGAAATACAATCAACCTCTATAGTTCTCCAGTTCTTAGTATATTCATAATCCAATACTGTACTTAGTCCACTATTTTCATCCTCAGCATCAACTATATGTAATGAGACCTTTCCATTAATGTTTGAAACAGCTTTGTTTATAATGTTGATACCCGGATATGTCTTTGCCCCCCCTTTTGCTATATACGGATTAGCCTCAAAGCAAAACACCTTATTTTCAGGAACTCCAAAACATTGGCGAATAAAATTTGCATCCTGACCATAATTTGCTCCGATTTCAAAAATATTATCTACAGGACTTTTTAAAAACTTTAAAGTACTATAAATCCATCTGTTATATCCCCACCCACTGCTTACAGCTTTTCTGTGAAAGACAATATTAGCAGTTATAAATTCACTAATTTCTTCAATTGTTCCCATTAGGCTATTTTCTCTGGCATCCTTTTTTACAGAAAACAATATGGACTTCACTGCCAGTATTATTTCAGGTTTTTTGATAATCATATCTTCCATAGTTATTTTATGTTTCAACGCACCTGAAGTGTTTTCGTCTCTATCATACATTCCTATATAATCATATTTGTCCCTTATATCTGAATTAAGTAAAAACATTTCACATACAATTGACTGTGAAGTATAACCCCATATCATAATTTTAGTTTTTTTCATTTACTTCATCCTTTCATACAAAGCAACTTTTTATAGCTATACCATATCTTTGATTTCAAACTAAACTCCCATGTCCTGCACACTTGACACCACCATAAATGAAACCTTTTGGGC
>OFHA01000908.1_pt1 | contig 23301 bp, 20 predicted proteins | sample 1521891 | NCBI WGS metagenome assembly OFHA01 (sample SAMEA3504089, study PRJEB24116) | mouse gut metagenome | biome: mouse gut; feature: mouse-associated habitat; material: faeces | place: Denmark | collected 2011
ATCCTCCAATATTTTGATTACAATGTATCATATGTGGGCAGCTTGTATGTGTTTCACATTGTTTTGAAAAAAATTTTGTAAAATCCCATTTAGTCTGTTATAATGAAATGTAATGGGCAATGGGCTTTTCATATTGGAGGATAGGCTTATGTCCCATGAAGGGAGGTATGTTGTGGAACTTGTAGCGATTTTAGATGATAACACCAAAAATGTGGAAGGATACCGGCGGATGCTGGAGGCTTCCCGTGAAGAACTGGAATACAGGTTCTTCCACCGTCCGGAAGATGTAGTGCGGTTTGTAAAAAACAATCCAGTGGCTGTGCTGGTAAGCGAGCTTGAAATGCCCCATATGTCAGGGAAGGAATTGTTTGACATTGTGGGTATGGCATCCCCCTCTACCGTCAGGATTGGCATGGCCCAGGCAGACGATATCGCAAAGACCCTGGAAATATTTAACCAGGCATGGATGTACCGGCTGATTTTAAAGCCTTTTTTCCTGCCGGAGGATCTTGTAGGCCCAATCCAGGAAGGGCTTGTCCGTTACCGGGCCTTACAGGAGGGGAAGAAGCGGAAAAAGGGGATGGAAGATAAGCTTGAGGAGCTGAGCCGGAGGATGGCGGAGGTTTCTGCAGAGCTGGCCCGGAAAAAGCGGCGGCATGTAGGGATTTATAATGTGGCCCTTGGTATTGTAAAGGGCAATTTAAGCCCGGAAACCAGCGGGCTTGGTCCAGAGGCAGGCAGCGATATGGAAGGGCTGTGCGAGGGGCTTCTGGAGGATTTTATGCGCTGCTATATGTATGAAAATTACGGGTTCCAGTATTATGCCCAAATAATACAGGAGAAATTCCACCATCCAGAATCCGGGTGCATTTTGCAGGTGAAAAATAAAACGGGCCATACAATCCCAGAAGAACTGATGCCAAAGATTGCCTTTGGGATGTTTTTAGGCGGCCTTCTGTGCCAGAACCTTTTTGTGTCATACCGTGTAGCCATGTTGGTGGAGCAGGAGGGCAGGAATTGCCTCCTTCGGATATTCTGCCAGTACCCAGAACATGGGAAGGTTTACCGGACAGCGGATGTGAAAGCCCGCAGGATGGTTGTAAATATGGTGAAGGAAATCGCCCGGGAGGTTTCCACGCATATGGTGCTTGGAACCAAAAACCGGGAATTTGCAATGAAGCTGTATTTTGGAAAGGAGGAGGAACGCCATGAACGGAATCATCATGGGCCTCTATGAAATAGAAGAACAGGCAGGGAAACTGATGGAAGAAGCCGCTGCGCGCCGTGAGGAGCTGCTGGAGGAGAACCGGAGGAAAATGGAAGATTCTGCCTTGGAGCTGGAACAGGAAATGGAGGGCAGGCTGTCTATTTTACTGTCCCAGCTTGAGGAGCAGACAGAACAGGAAATCAGCAAGCTTGTGGCAAAGAACCAGGCGGAGGTTGCCCTGCTGGACGAAACATACGGGGAACATCTGCAGGAGGTTGCCCAGCAGATTGTCAGGAAGATAACAGAGGTGTAGCCATGGCAGGTGAATTGCTTACATATAGCGGGCTGGTTACCAAGACAAGGGCAATGCGCAGCCGGCTGCTGAAACAAGAGGATTTCGAGCGGATGACGGAATTCCAGACCGTGCCGGAAACCATCGGTTTTTTGCGGGAGCAGGAAAGCTATGGGAAGATTTACGGCGGGCGGGAAGAAATCCGGCACCGGGGGCAGGTGGAGGAGCTGATCCACAATTCCATTTTAGAAGATTACCGGAAGCTGTACCTGTTTGGAAACGGGCAGCAGCGGAAAGCCATGGAGCTGTACCATCCGCAGCTCCAGTATGGGGATTCTGTCCCAAGGGTAGAGGTTTCTTATTTTGTGGATGTCTGGAAACAGATTGATAAGTTTTCCGGCAGCCAAATGAGAAAAGTGCTCCGGGAAGTGTTTGGGACACAAATCGACTGGCTGAACATTATGTGGATGTACCGGGGCAAGCAGTTTTTCCGCCAAAAGCCGGAGGAGCTGGCAGCCATGCTGATCCCGGTGCATTATAAGCTGAAAAAACGGGAATGGGAGCGTCTGTTGGAAACGGAGCAGGCAGGGGAATTCTGCAGGGTTTTGGCCCAGACCGTGTACTTTAAAGGGCGGGACGCACTGGTAAAGCTTAAGGACGAGGTTTCCTACCATAAGGTAATGGGGAACATGTACCAGCGGATTTGCCAGAAATACCCGTCCTCCATGGCTCCGGTATTCTGCTATTTCTATGAGAAGGAGCAGGAGATTGAGCACCTGACCACGGCCTTAGAAGGCATACGCTACCAAGTCCCGGCGCGGGAAATCCGCAAGCTGATTTTAAATAGTTAAGGAACGGAGGATACGCTTTGATTGAGAAAATGAAGCTGTTGCATATTACCGGGCCAAAATATGACATTGACCGGGTGGTGAAGCTGTATTTGGGCAAATACGACATCCACTTTGAACATGCAATGACAAGCCTGAACAATTTGAAGAATGTACGTCCCTTTGTGGAAACAAACCTGTACAAAGAAGCAGCCCAGAAAGGGGAGGAGCTTAAGGAGTACTTAGAGCTTTCCAGAAGGACAGACCTTGAAGTAACGCAGGAGCAGGCGCAGGAAATTATTTTTGCCGTTCACGGGCAGCTGGAGGAGGTTACCCGGCAAAAAGAAGGGCTCAGCGGGGAAATCCGTGAACTTAAGGAATGGATGGCCCAGACGGCGCCGTTTATCGGGCTGGATTTTGAGCTCTGCAAGCTGCGGGATTTCCATTTTATTGACTACCGTTTTGGGAAGATTACGGTAGAGAACTTCCATAAAATAGAAGAATATTTATACCACAACCCCTACACGCTGTTTTATGAGTGCAACAATGACAGCGAGTATGTATGGGGGGTGTACTTTGTGCCCCACACCCATTTAGAGCGGGTGGAGGCAGTATATGCCTCCTTCCAGTTTGAGGAAATCCAGGTACCGGACGACTTGGAGGATACCCCAAGGCAGGCATTCGCACAGGCGGAGCAGCTTTTGCGGGAGAAAGAGATGGCTCTTGACAAGCTAAAGATGCAGGCAGCGGAGCTTGTCAAGTCTAAGGAACAGGAAATCCTTGCAGCCTGCGACTGCCTGGACAGTTATTGCCGGAATTTTGAAATCCGCAAATATGCGGCATGCACAAGGACTTTAAACGAAGGGGAGGAACGCTATATCCTGTATGGGTGGATGCCCCAGAAGGATGCGGAAAAACTGCAGCGGGAAATCGCCATGGATGAAAAAATCAACTGCGTGGAGGAGGAGCCCGGGGACGCCTTGGGCAGCAAGCCACCCACAAAGCTGAAAAACCCTAAAATTTTAAAGCCCTTTGAACTGTTTGTGGAAATGTACGGCCTTCCAGGCTACCGCGAGATGGACCCAACCTTGTTTATTGCGCTGACCTACACCTTTATGTTTGGCGTCATGTTTGGCGACGTAGGGCAAGGGGCCTGCCTTGTCATTGGCGGTGCGCTTTTGTATAAGATAAAAGGCATGCGCCTTGCAGGCATTGTGGCTGTGGGCGGCATCTGGTCCGTGATTTTCGGGTTTTTGTACGGCAGCTTTTTTGGGTTTGAGGAAACCATCCCAGCTTTGTGGATGAAGCCCATGGACAATATTATGTCGACCCTGATGTTAGCCATTGGCTTTGGCGCAGGGCTGATCCTGGTAGCCATGGCCCTGAATATGATAAATGCGGTCCGGGCTAAGGAATATGGAAGGCTGCTTTTTAACCAGAGCGGCTTGGCCGGGCTGGTCTGCTATGGGTTTGTGGCAGCCTGCGCGCTATTGTCCCTGACGGGGCATGGCCTTCCCGCAGCAGCCTTGATTGGGATTATGGTAGGGCTCCCCCTGGCGGCTATTTTGCTGAAAGAGCCCCTGAGCCATCTGGTGGAGAAAAAAGGCCATCTGTTCCCGGAAGGCAGCAAGGTAATGTTTTTCGTGGAAGCGCTGGTAGAAGGGTTTGACGTTGTGCTCAGCTATGCCACCAACACCATTTCCTTTGTGCGTGTGGGCGCGTTTGCCTTAAGCCATGCAGGCATGATGGGGGTAGTCATGACGCTTGCAGGGCTGGAACAGGGCAATCCCAACTGGGTGATTATTGTGCTGGGGAATATTTTAGTGGCTTGCCTGGAAGGGCTGGTTGTGGGGATTCAGGTACTGCGCCTTGAATACTATGAGATGTTCAGCCGTTTTTATACAGGGAATGGGAAACCGTTTGTTTCATTTAAAAACAGGAATCAGTAATAGGAATCAGTAGGAGGAACTGAAAATGGCAACAAAAATAATATTAGTCGTAATTTTACTTTGCAGCATGGTTATCCCGGTAGGCGGGTTTTTATTAGGCAAACGGAAGGAAGGGGGCTTTAAGGCCGCGCTGGCAAGCAACCTGTTTTTCTTTTTTGGCACGGTCCTTGTTGCGGATATCCTGCTCTTTAGCGGGAATGTGCAGGCGGCAGGGGAAGCGGCGGAGGCAGCGGCTTCCAGCGTGGAAGGCTGGCGTTACCTTGCGGCGGCATTGTCCACCGGGCTTTCCTGTATCGGCGCAGGCATTGCGGTGGCAAGTGCGGCAAGCGCAGCCCTTGGGGCTCTGAGCGAAGATTCCAGCATTATGGGTAAGGCTTTGATTTTCGTGGCTTTGGCAGAATCCATTGCATTGTACGGGCTTTTGATTTCCTTCTCAATTCTGGGTTAAATTCGGCGCCCAGGTGAGGCGCAGGTTTAGGAGGAAGTTATGAAAATGTATTTAATCAGTGACAATAAAGATACCTATACTGGTATGCGCCTTGCAGGCGTGGAAGGCGTCGTGGTCCATAGGCGGCAGGAGCTGAAAGATGCGCTGGACGCCGTGTTTCAGGACAAGGAAATCGGGATTGTGCTGCTGACGGAAAAGTTCGGCAGGGAATTCCCGGACTTGATTGACGATGTGAAGCTGAACCGGCGGCTGCCCCTTCTGATTGAAATTCCAGACCGCCATGGGACTGGCCGGAAAGAGAATTTCATTACGGATTATGTCAGCGAAGCCATTGGGCTGAAGCTGTAGCAGCATGGACAGGAGGGAACGGAATGCAGATAAAGGAAAAACTGGAGGTGTTCCAGAAGTTTACCATTGAAGTGGCGAACAGTGAAAGCGAAGCCCTGATCCGGGAGTATCAGGAATCTTTTGAAAAAGAACTGGAGGAGTTCCAGAAGAATAAACAGACGGAAATGGAGCACAAGTTCCAGATTGAGGAAACCAGAATCCGCAGGCAGATGCGGCGGAAGGTGTCCGAGGAATCCATCCGCCAGAAACGGCTGCTGGATAGCTGCAAGCAGGAGTGGAAGGGAAAAGTCATGGAGAAAGTGCGCCTTCTTTTAGGGGAATACCGGCAGTCGGGGCAGTACATGGATTACCTGGCAGCCAAAATCAAAATGGCAAAAGAGGTGGCGGGAACGGAAGAAGCCACAATCTATATCGACCCTGCGGATGCAGGGAAAAAAGAAGGACTGGAAAAACGCACAGGCGCAAAGCTTACCGTCAGTGCAATGAAGTTTGGCGGGGGAATCCGGGCTGTCATCCGTTCCAGGAATATTTTAATTGATGAATCCTTTGTGACGAAGCTGGAGCAGGAGGAAATAAATCTATGAATGTGACAGGCAACATATATGGAATCAACGGGCCCATTATCACCATCCGGGGAAATTTGGGCTTTAAAATGTCCGAAATGGTCTATGTGGGGGAGCATCGCCTGGTGGGGGAAGTCATTGGGCTGACCAAGGAACAGACCACTATCCAGGTATTTGAAGAAACCACAGGGCTGAAACCGGGGGAACGGGTGGAAGGGGCAGGGCGCGCCCTCTGCGTAACCCTTGCGCCGGGGATTATCACAAATATTTTTGACGGGATCGAGCGGCCCCTGCAGCTAATCGGGCAGCAGTCCGGGGCGTATATCCCAAGGGGCGTCAGCGTGGACCTGCTGGACCGGGAGAAAAAATGGGAAACAAAAGTAGTTGTAAAAGAGGGGGATGTGCTGTCCGGCGGCATGGTGATTGCCGAGGTTCCGGAAACCCCTGCCATCCTCCACAAAGTCATGGTGCCCCCGGACCTGGAAGGGACGGTTGTCCGTGCCGCAGGGGACGGGCAGTATACCATTGAGGAACCGCTGGCAGTCATCCGCACCCGTTCCGGGGAAGAAAAAGAGCTTACCATGGCGCAGCGGTGGCCTATCCGCATCCCAAGGCCCATCCAGAAACGGTACCCGGCAGACCGGCTTTTAGTGACAGGGCAGCGTATCTTAGATACCCTGTTCCCCATTGCAAAAGGCGGGACTGCGGCTATCCCGGGCGGGTTTGGGACAGGCAAGACCATGACCCAGCACCAGCTTGCAAAATGGTCCGATGCAGACATTATCATTTACATTGGCTGCGGGGAGCGGGGAAATGAAATGACAAACGTATTGGAGGAATTTTCCCATCTGGTAGACCCAAAGACAGGGAACCTCCTGATGGACAGGACTACCCTGATCGCCAATACTTCAAATATGCCGGTGGCAGCCCGGGAAGCAAGCATTTACACGGGCCTTACCCTGGCGGAATACTACCGTGACATGGGATACCATGTGGCGATTATGGCAGACTCCACCTCCCGGTGGGCAGAAGCCTTGCGGGAGCTTTCCGGCCGCCTGGAAGAAATGCCTGCAGAGGAAGGGTTCCCTGCTTACTTAGCCAGCCGCCTGTCAGCCTTTTATGAGCGTGCCGGGTATGTGGAAAACTTAAATGGGACGGACGGGAGCGTTACCATTATCGGGGCAGTGTCCCCCCAGGGGGGCGATTTTTCCGAGCCTGTGACACAGAATACCAAGCGGTTTGTCCGCTGCTTCCTTGCGCTGGACAAGTCTTTGGCTTATGCGCGGCATTACCCTGCCATCAACTGGCTTACCAGCTATACGGAGTACTTGAACGACTTAGAGGACTGGTACATTGCCAATGTGGGGGCGGATTATATCCCCTGCCGGAATGAGCTTTTGAATATCCTTACTACCGAAAGCCGGCTCAATGAGATTGTAAAGCTGATTGGGAGCGATGTGCTGCCGGACGACCAGAAGCTGATTTTGGAAATTGCAAGGGTGGTACGCCTTGGGTTTTTGCAGCAGAATGCGTTCCATGCGGAGGATACCTTCGTCCCCTTGGAAAAGCAGCTTAAGATGATGAAAGCCATCCTCTACCTTTACGAGAAATGCAGGGAGCTGATTGAAATGGGGATGCCCATGGCATTGCTGCGGGAAAACAGGATTTTTGAGAAAGTCATTGCCATCAAATACGATGTGGCAAACAAGGAATTGGAGAAATTTGACGAGTACCGGCAGATGATAGATGAATTTTACCTTGGCCTGCTGGAAACCAATGCATAGGAGGGTGGATATGTCAATTGAATATTTAGGCTTAAGCGAGATTAACGGCCCCCTGATTGCGTTGGAAGGGGTGCAGAATGCCTTTTTTGAGGAAATGGTGGAGTTTGTGGTAGAAGGGGGGCGCCGCAAAAAGGGGAGGATTATTGCGTTGGACGAGGACAAGGCGGTGATCCAGGTCTTTGACAACACCGATGAAATGTCCCTGAAAAACACCCATACAAGGCTTAGCGGCCATCCCATGGAAATCGGCCTGTCCCTGGATATTTTAGGGCGCACCTTTAACGGGCTGGGGGAGCCGATTGACGGCCTTGGGAACATCAAGCCGGAAGTGACGCTTGACGTCAACGGCCTGCCCTTAAACCCCTGTGTCCGGGAATACCCAAGGAACTATATCCAGACAGGGGTTTCCGCCATTGACTGCCTGACGACCTTGATCCGGGGCCAGAAGCTGCCGATTTTTTCCGGCAATGGCCTGCCCCACGACCAGCTTGCTGCCCAGATTGTGGAGCAGGCGTCCCTGGGGGAAGGCTCTGACGAGGAATTTGGCATTGTGTTTGCAGCTATGGGGGTAAAGTATGACGTGGCAGAGTTTTTCCGCCGGAGGTTTGAGGACAGCGGCGTAAGCTCCCATGTAACCATGTTCTTAAACCTGTCCAACGACCCGGTAGCGGAGCGCCTGATTACCCCAAAGGTAGCGCTGACTGCCGCGGAATACCTTGCCTTTGAGAAAGGCATGCATATTTTGGTGATTTTAACAGACATGACCTCCTATGCGGAAGCCATGCGGGAGGTGTCGGCTTCCAAAGGGGAGATCCCCAGCCGTAAGGGTTATCCCGGGTATCTCTACAGCGAGCTGGCTACGTTATACGAACGTGCCGGGATTGTGCGGGGCAGGAAAGGGAGCGTGACGCAAATCCCAATCCTTACCATGCCAAATGACGACATTACCCACCCAATCCCGGATTTGACCGGATATATTACGGAAGGGCAGATTGTATTGGAACGTTCCCTCCACCAGAAGAACGTCTATCCCCCCATCAATGTGCTGCCTTCCCTGTCCCGCCTGATGAAGGACGGGATCGGGGCGGAATATACAAGGGAAGACCATCAGGACGTGGCGAACCAGCTTTTTTCCTCCTATGCCCGGGTAGGGGAGGCAAGGGATTTGGCAAGCGTCATCGGCGAGGACGAGCTTTCGGAAACCGATAAGAAGTACCTGAAATTCGGGATCCATTTTGAGCAGGAATTTGTGGCGCAGGGGGACAGCGAGAACCGTACCATTGAGGAAACCCTGGATATCGGCTGGCGGCTCCTCCATATCCTGCCCAAAGAGGAATTAGACCGGATTGACACGAAGATATTGGAGAAGCATTGGTAAGAGGAATGAGGTGAAGTAAATGGACCCAAATACATTTCCAACGAAGGGCAATTTAATGCTTGCCAAGAATTCCCTTGCCCTGTCCCGCCAGGGCTATGAGCTGATGGACAAGAAGCGCAATATCTTAATCCGGGAGCTGATGGACTTAATTGAGCAGGCAACCGACATCCAGCGGGAAATTGACGTGACCTTTACCAGCGCTTACCAGGCCCTGCAGAAAGCAAATATACAAATGGGCATCCACGAGGTAGAAGCCTTAAGCGTAAGCGTCCCGGTGGAAAATTCCATTTCCATCAAACGCCGCAGCGTGATGGGCACGGAAATCCCAAAGGTGGAATATGAACGGCAGGAGTTAAAGCCTGCCTACCCATTTTACGGCACGAAAATGTCCCTGGACGAAACTTGTGAGAAGTTCCAGAAAGTAAAGGAGCTGACGATCCGCCTTGCCCAGATTGAAACCTCCGCTTACCGCCTTGCCCATAATATCAAAAAAACCCAGAAACGGGCCAACGCCCTGCAGAACATCACCATCCCGAAATATGAGATGCTGACGAAAACCATCCAGGGCGCGTTGGAGGAAAAAGAGCGGGAGGAATTTACAAGGCTTAAGGTGATAAAAAAGATGAAAGGAAAATAAAGGGATGGGGGCGGAGGCGTATTCTGGGCAGGTTCCTGCCTATGAAGTGATTAATGAAGTAAAGAAAGCAATTATCGGGAAAGACGACTGCATTGTGAAGGCTGTGGCAGCCATCCTTGCAGGCGGGCATATCCTGTTAAACGATATTCCGGGGGTGGGCAAGACCACCCTCGCCATGGCTCTGTCCAAATCCATGTCGCTGCAGCAGAACCGGGTGCAGTTTACCCCGGACGTGCTGCCTTCGGATTTGACAGGGTTTTCTATTTACCAGAAAGAAACCGGCAGGTTTGTCTACCAGCCCGGGGCCGTGATGTGCAACCTTTTGCTTGCGGATGAAATTAACCGGACCTCCCCCAAAACCCAGTCTGCCCTTCTGGAAGTGATGGAGGAGCAGAGGGTAACGGTGGACGGCATCAGCCGCCCGGTTCCAGACCCTTTTATTGTGATTGCCACCCAGAACCCGGTTGGGAGCGCAGGGACATGGATGCTGCCGGAAGCCCAGCTGGACCGTTTTATGGTTTGCCTGCAATTGGGTTATCCTGGCAGGGAGGATGAAATCAATATTTTAAAGGGCATACATGCTCAGGAAGATGTACAGGCGGTGATTTCCAGGGAGGATTTGCAGGGGATGCAGAAGCTGGCTGGGCAGGTGTTTGTGCAGGAAGGCATTTACCAGTATGTAGGGGATCTGGTGCGCAGCACCCGCAGCCACCCAATGGCAGAACTGGGCATCAGCCCAAGGGGCGCCATCCATGTGCTGCAGATGGCACGGGCCCTTGCGTTCCTGCGGCAGCGGGAGTATGTGCTGCCGGAGGATGTCAGGGATGTGTTCTTGTCAGTCTGTGTGCACAGGATGGTGCTGAATTCCAAGGCCAGGGTGGCGCAGGTGGATGCTGGGCAGGTGTTAGGGGAGATCTTAAAGGGGACAAAGGCACCGAAGGCGATGAAGTGAAGGGATCAGTTTCAATTTTCAAGGAGATAACAATATGCGGAACCTACTTTTTTATATCCTCGCATGCATTGTTTTTGGCTATCTTGCAGTCCTTTACCGCAGCGACGCCTTTCTGGTACTGTTCCTGACGGCCGTTTTCCTGCCGCCTTGTTCCATTTTTATGCTGTGGTCTGGCAGGAAACACCTTACTTGCTCCCTCACCCTTTCTTCCTACCCAGACGAAGCCGGGAAATACCAGGCCTGCCTGGAAGCCACTAACAACAGCAAATTTTACCTGGCAGAGCTTAGGGCGAAGGTTGCCCTGAAAAACCTTGGGAGCGGGAGGAACTGCAAGGTGAAGCTGTCCGGGAAGGCCGGCGCAGGCCAGCAGGTAAAGCTGTCCGGGAAGGCAAAGGAACTGGAATTTGGCATGTGGCAGGCGGAGTGCCGTTCCATTACCTGCTATGACTGCTTTGGCCTGTTCCATGTAAAGAAAAAAATTATGCTGAGCCAGCAGGCCCTAATCCTGCCTGCTTGCCATGAAACGAATGTCCGGGCAGGCATCCGCACAAAAATATCTTTTTCAGACGGGGAATGGCACCATCCCCAAATTGGCGGCAACGACCCTTCGGAAACTTTAAAGGTGCGGGAATACCGGGAAGGGGACCGGATGAACCGGATTCACTGGAAACTGTCTGCCCGGACGGATGAACTGTTGGTAGCGGAACTGAGCATGCCCATTGGGTGCAACGTGGTTTTTTTCCTGAATGCCAGGGCAGGGGCCATGGGCAAACAGGCGGGGAGGGCATACTGGGAGGCTGTCCATACCATTTCCCAGGGGCTGCTGGAGGAGGAGTGCTGCCATTTTCTGGTGTGGCGGGAAGGCGGGAAACTGCAGCGCAAGGCGATCCGGGACGTGGAGGGCTTGGCAGAATTCTGGGGCAGGATTTCCATAGGCCGGATGGAACGGGGCGCCTTCCAGGAGGAATACAGGCAGGAATTTCCCGGAGAACCATATGTGTCTGCCATAGAGTGGAACCAGGAGCTGGAACTGTACTGCAATGGCAGCCTGCAGGCGAAGGTGTCGCCGGGGCGCGTAAAGGAGCAATTGTCGGGGCTTATGCTGGATGTGTGACAGCGTGCATTTTACAGCAGTGGAGTGGCAAAAATAACTATACCATAGTTTATCATGGAGTGATTATGGTATAATAGCGATAGCTATGATACCGCCCGGAGCGAAGCGGAGTGGCATAGACAGCCATAGTTCATCACGAAGTGATTATGGCATAATAGGAATGGAAACCGTTTGGTACTATGGATTGCAAAATGGGAAAACTCAAAAAAGATTAAAACTGGACATTTTATCGGAATTGATGTAAAATAAGCGGAATAATATTGAAAAATATGTTGTAAAAATTGATGGACCATATGGATTCTGCGAAAGAGGTATTTGCCATGAAAGAAAAAAAATTAGTCAGGATATTGGAATCAGAATTGGAAAATTTTAAAAATGTGGAATATGGCGATATCAGATATGTCAATTATTCAAATGCTGAGTACCGGGCGGAATTAAAGGAGCCTGATATCAACGGGATATATGGCCAGAATGGCTCTGGAAAGACGGCTATGATAGAAGCGCTTGATATGTTACAGCGTATTATGGGCGGAAAAACCATTTCCTATGAAGAATATGCAGGCATGTTCCCTGAAAACAGGGCAATGAAGCTTTCCACGGTGTTTTTCATTGAGTGTGGGGAAAAGAAATATAAAGCTAGATATGGACTGTCTTTGAAAAAGAATACAGAAGAAAGAAGGATACAGATTCATTCGGAGGAACTGGTGTATTGGCAAAGGGGCGTTTCATGGAAAAAGGAAAGAAATGCCTTCTTTTGCAACCCTTTTTATGATACACAGTCTATAATGGAGGACACTTCTGCACAGGTAGTATCTGAGGATAAGGGCGCAGCCGGGAAAATACGTTTCTTCCGCTCCGTGCAGAACCTTGCAGTATTTTGTGCCCAGAAAAATGTTTCTTTATTTTTTAATGAAATCTTTTATAACTCATTAGAAGCAGAAGGCCAAAATGATGAGGAAATGGCTTTTTCAGATGTGGTGAAAGCGTTGTTTGAATTTGCAAGGATGAGGTTCCAGGTGGTGAAGGTAAACCAATTAGGGGCGAACTATTCCAATGCATTTATACCAGTAAATATCCATGCAGAATCGGAAAATGAAATTTTGCAGGGATGTATCCCGCTGTTTATGAATGGCAGGGGGGAATTTACGGAAGAAATTTTCACGAAATTAGAACATGTTGTTATGGCAATTAACGTGGCTTTGAAAGCCATTATCCCAAATTTATCCATAGAACTTATAAAGACAAAAGAAGAAAAAAATAAGGAAGGCATTACAGTTGTCCAAGCAGAAGTTTATTCAAACCGGGATGGGAAAAAATTCCTTACAAAGTATGAGTCGGAAGGAATTAAAAGAATGGTGTCTTTGCTGAATTATTTAATATCCTTGTATAATAACCCAAGCATATGCCTTGCAGTGGATGAATTGGATGCAGGTGTGTTTGAATACTTGCTGGGAGAACTGGTAGGTGTCCTGGCGGAAGAAGCAAAAGGCCAATTAATATTTACCTCGCATAATTTGAGGATTATGGAAAAGCTGGATAAGAAGAATATTATTTGCTCTACCATTAACCCAAAGAACAGGTATATTTCTTTGAAAGGAATAGAGAAAACAAATAACCGCAGGGATTTTTATATCAGGGCAGTTGTTTTGGGCGGGCAGAAGGAAAGGCTTTATGATGACACGGAATTGCAGGATATTGGATATGCGTTCCAAAAAGCTGGTAATCCAGAAGGCAATGATGTAGAGATTGATTTTTCGGCAGAGTTTTTGGAACTGTTAAAGAATGGATAGGGCACACAAAAAGGGGATGGTGGGTTAGGGATGGATAAAGCAGTAATTTTTATTGTAGAAGGCGCTACCGATAAAAAGGCTTTGGAAAATATTTTTAAAAAGATATACAGGCATAAGGAAATACATTTTGAATTTACCCATGGTGATATTACATCGGACGAAAAGATTAACAAAAGCAATGTGGAAGCTGAAATTTACAAATTTGTAGACAACTACCGGAAAGACAAGAAATTAAGGGTAAGCGATATATGGCAAATTGTACAAATCTTTGATACAGATGGCGCCTATATTGATGATTCTTGTATTGTGCAGGGGGAAAGTGCAGAATTTGTTTATTCAGAAGAACATATTTCATGCAAAAACATACAAAAGGTAAAAAAGCGGAATAAGCATAAAAAAGAACTGATGGATTACCTCTTTACTTGCAGTGGCATAAAAGGAATCCCATACCGGTGCTATTATTTGTCCAGCAATTTAGACCATGCCCTGTATAACAAGCAAAATTTGAGCGACGGGTTGAAAAGAAAATATGCGGAAGCCTTTTATTGGCAGTTTATGGGGAAGGAGCATTTATTTATTAAATATTTAGATATGGAAGTTGTGAATGGGGTTCCAGATGGTTTTCTGGCATCTTGGAGATATATAAAAGAGGATCTTCACTCATTGCAAAGACATACAAACTTAAATATTTACTTCAAAGAAAACCCTATTTTGTAACCGCCCGCACAAAGGAGGACACTCCCAATGTCAGGAAAAACACTACCCCAAACCCCAAAAAAAGAAGGAATCCTGCCCAAGCTGCAGCGGGAACTTAGCCTGTTCCTGCTGTTTTTTGGGACATTCCTGTGCTTGGAAAAATACCTTGCCCCGGGGCTTCCTGCCGCGGCATTGGCGGCCGCAGCAGGCGTCTGCGCCGTTGGGGCGGAGGTGATGCGCCATGGGAAGGCGCAGAAGCTTGCGGCCTTCCTGCTGTTTGGGCTGCTTTGGGGTATTTTGGCTTTCCAGAAGCAGCATCTGCTGGCAGATGGGGCAAAAGAGATGGCAAACCGGGTGCTGTACCTTGTAAACAAGTATTACCGCACAGATTACCTTTATTGGTATGTAGGGCAGGCCGGGGAAGGGAAACAGTGGCTGTTCCTGTTCCTCTGTTTCCTGCTGGGGTTTTTGGGAGGATTTTTTTTGTCCCTGGCGAAGAAAAACAGGAGCCGGAACCTGGCTGCCCTCAGCATACCCTTAATGGCAGCCCTGGCGGGGCTTGCCCTTGGGCGGGTGCCTTCTTTTGCAGGCATAGTCCTTGTACTTGCAGGTTTTTTTGCCTTGCAGCTTGACTTCGCGGCGCGGGGCATGTGGGCTTTAGGGGCTTGTATGGGGCTGTCCCTGGGGGCGGCTGCTTTGGCTGCACAGGGCAGTTTTTTTCAGGGCCTGCTGGAAACTTACCATGCCCCATGGCTCAAACGGCAGCTCCAGTTGGAGGACAGGATGCTGGAGGCAGTAAACCAATTCAGCGGAATCCGTCTGTTTTCCAGAAACAAGGCGCAGAAGGAATTCCCATTGGGGAATGGGAAGCCCAGGCAGGAAGGGAAGGAAATCCTGCGGATTACTTTGGACAGGCGCCCCGGCCAGGCGGTTTACCTCCGGGGGTTTGTGGGCGGGGACTATGGGGGCGGCAGATGGGAAAGCGCGCCAAAGCAGGAGTTTTCTGACTGGGCGCAGAAGCAGGGGCTTTCTGCCGACGGCTGCATGGAATTTGTGCAGAATTTCCCCTACCGGAAATTTCAGGCCAAAGGGGAGAGGGGGGACGGGAGCGTTCCCCAAAAGGTAAAGATAGATTTAGCAGAGCCCAGTCCCGGCTATACATTGGTTCCCTACTTTACAAAAATCCCGGAAGGCCAGCATATGGAGGGGGATGGAGCCCTGTCCCCCAGCAGAAGGAAAAATTTCCAGTGGGACAGCTTTTTGCATCAGGAAGTATTCCTGCATTTTGGGGAATACCGGCAGGAATATGTGGAAAAAGAGGTGGCTGGGGAGAGAGAATTATGGGAGCCTTACACCGATTATGCCCAGCAGGTATATACCCGGCTGCCAAAGCAGGGGCTTGAAAGGCTGCAGGAGTTAGCCGACGGGTATGATTACCAATGGTTCACCGATGAAAATGCAGAGGAAACAGAAAACCAGGCGGCAGAGGAGGGCAGGGATTTTGTATTTGGGGAACGGTGGAGCAAGGTGCTGCGTGTGATGGAGCTCCTGTGGGGCAATGCAGAGTACAGCCAGGAATTGAAGCCTTTGCCGGAAGGGGAAGATTTTGCAGAATATTTCCTGCTGGGGCAGAAGAAAGGCTACTGCGTCCACTTTGCCACAGCCGGGACGCTGGTGCTCAGGATGTACGGGATCCCAGCACGGTATGCCGCTGGGTATGTAGTATTTCCAGAAGACTTTAAAGAAAACAGGGATGGCACGTTTACTGCATCCGTGACGGACCTGCGGGGGCACGCCTGGACTGAAATATTTGAGGAAGGGGCAGGCTTTGTCCCTTTGGAGCTGACCCCGCCTTCTTATTTCCCTGTGCTTAAGGAGTTAAAGCAGGGGGAAGATCTTGAGGAGGCCATCCGCAAACGGGAACATGGGGAGGGCTGGAGGGAAAGCAGCGCAGAGGGGCAGGAACCAGAGCAGGAGCAGGAACCCCTTTCCCAGAAGGAAACAGAAACCCGGAGGGAGGGGCAGGAAAGGCAAGAGCCACAGGCCACAGCCGGCGAAGCTCAGAAGGAAAAGGGATCCGGGGCGAAAGCGGGAACCGGGAAAGCCAAAATCTTAACAGACATCCAGGGGCGCCTTTCCGCTGCGCTGAAAGGGGCGCAGGAAGCGTTTGCAAAAATCCCTTTGGCTGGAAAAACAGCCGGGACTGCCCTATTTGCATCGGCGGCAGGCTATTTGCTTTTTTACCGCAGGAAGCGCCGGAAGGAAGAACGGCAGCAGGCAGAATTTTTCCAGAAAGACCGCGCCAAAGGGGCGCTGGCTATGGGGGCTGCCATGAAGCCCATGCTGAAAAAACTGGGGCTTTTGCAAAAGCCTGGGCTGGGGGAACAGGAATACGCCAGGTTTTTGGAACAGGAACTGCCCGGGATGGGCTGGGAACGGATCATGTCCCTGCTGCAAAAGGCGGCATTTTCAGAGCATGGGATCTCAGAAGAAGAATTTCAGGAAATTGCAGGGGCGTACCGGGAATTGGGGCAGAGGGCGAGGGAATTTCAGAAAAGAAAAATTCTCCCTTGACAGAAAAACCCATAAATGTATACAATTATCCAAGGATTATACAGGGAACAGGAGGAATATAAAATGGAAAAAATTAAAATGACAACGCCTTTAGTAGAAATGGATGGGGACGAAATGACCCGCATCCTCTGGAAAATGATTAAGGACGAATTAATCTGCCCCTTTGTGGACTTAAAGACCGAATACTATGATTTGGGGCTGGAATACCGGAACGAAACCGACGACCAGGTGACCTTCGATTCCGCCAATGCCACCAGGAAATATGGGGTAGCCGTAAAGTGCGCCACCATTACCCCCAATGCAGCCCGCATGGAGGAATACGACTTAAAGCAGATGTGGAAAAGCCCCAACGGGACGATCCGCGCCATTTTGGACGGGACGGTATTCCGCGCGCCCATTACGGTAAAAGGCATTGAGCCATGCGTCAGGAACTGGAAAAAGCCCATCACCATTGCCCGCCACGCTTATGGGGACGTATACAAGGCAAGCGAGCTGAAAATCCCGGGGGCTGGGAAATGCGAGCTGGTGTACACCGCAGAGGACGGCACCCAGACAAGGGAATTAATCCATGAATTTACCGGGGCAGGCATTGTCCAGGGGCAGCACAACTTAAACGGCTCTATTGAAAGCTTTGCAAGGAGCTGCTTTAATTTTGCATTGGACACCAGGCAGGATTTGTGGTTTGCCACCAAGGACACCATTTCCAAGAAATACGACCATACCTTTAAGGATATTTTCCAGGAAATCTATGATAAGGAATACGATGGGAAATTCAAAGAAGCCGGAATTGAATATTTTTACACCCTGATTGACGACGCGGTTGCCCGGATTATGAAGGCGGAGGGCGGCTTTATCTGGGCATGCAAAAATTATGACGGGGACGTAATGAGCGACATGGTAAGTTCTGCCTTCGGCTCCTTAGCTATGATGACTTCCGTTTTGGTATCGCCAGAAGGGTACTACGAATATGAAGCAGCCCATGGGACCGTGCAGCGCCACTATTACAAGCATTTAAAAGGGGAAGAAACTTCAACAAATTCCGTGGCAACGATTTTTGCATGGACAGGGGCATTGAGGAAACGTGGGGAGCTGGACAGCCTGCCAGAACTCTGCACCTTTGCGGACAAGCTGGAGCAGGCATGCCTTTCTACCATTGAAGCTGGGAAAATGACCAAGGATCTGGCCTTGATTACCACATTGGAAAATCCGACTGTGTTAAACAGCGAGGGCTTTATAAAGGCCATCCGGGAAACGCTGGAAGGACTGGGATAAGGAGAGGATACCATGATTTTAGCCTGCCAAAATATCAGCAAAGCCTTTGGCACCGATGAAATCATACAACATGCGTCCTTCCGTATTGAGGAGTATGAGAAGGCGGCAATTGTAGGAATTAATGGGGCAGGGAAAACCACCCTGCTCCGGATTATTATGGGAGAGCTGGAAGCGGATGAAGGGGAAGTGGTGCTGGCAAAAAATAAGACCATCGGCTACCTGCCCCAGAACCCGGACATTGCCGGGAACCGGACCATTTACGAGGAGGTGCTTTCCGCCCGGGAAGAACTGACGGCCATGCAGCAGGAATTAATTTCCATGGAACAGGAGATGAGCCGGGCCAAAGGGGAAGCGCTGGAAAAATTAATGGACGCCTATAACCGCCGGAGCCTTGAGTTCGAGCAGAAGGGAGGCCCTTCCTATAAAAGCGAGATCGTAGGGGTGCTGAAAGGCCTTGGTTTTTCGGAAGGGGAATTCCAAAAGCATATGCAGGAGCTTTCCGGGGGCCAGCGCACAAGGGTATGCCTTGGCAAGCTCCTGGTAACAAAGCCGGACGTGATCCTGCTGGACGAGCCCACCAACCATCTGGACATTGGGTCCATCACATGGCTGGAAACCTTCCTCCTGAATTACCGGGGAGCCGTGGTAATCGTATGCCATGACCGCTATTTCCTGGACCGGGTGGTGCACAAGGTAGTGGAATTGGACCGGACGAAAGTGTCTGTTTTTTCCGGGAACTACAGCGATTACGCGGTAAAAAGGGCGCAGGTCCGGGAAGCCCAGCTAAAGCAGTATTACAACCAGCAGCGGGAAATCAAGCATCAGGAAGAAGTCATTGCAAAATTAAAATCCTTTAACCGGGAAAAATCCATCCGCCGTGCAGAAAGCCGGGAAAAAATGCTGGATAAAATAGAACGGCTGGAAAAGCCGGTGGACGATATGACGGACATCCACCTGCAGCTGGAGCCCTGCATTACGAGCGGAAATGATGTGCTGGATGTAAAAGGGCTGAAAAAGACCTACGACGGGACTGTTTTGTTTGAAAACGCGGGATTTTCCATTTTCCGCGGGGAGCGTGTGGCGCTGATTGGAAATAACGGAACTGGAAAAACAACCATACTGAAAATCATCAACGGCATGGTTTCTGCGGATGCCGGGGAGATTACGACAGGGACAAATGTGCATATCGGCTATTATGACCAGGAGCATCAGGTGCTGCATGCCGAAAAAACGCTGTTTGAGGAGATTTCGGATGATTATCCGCATCTGACCAATACGCAGATTCGAAATGTGCTGGCGGCATTTTTGTTTACAAACGACGACGTGTTCAAGCGGATCGGAGACTTAAGCGGCGGAGAACGCGGGCGGGTATCGCTGGCAAAATTAATGCTTTCCGAGGCAAATTTCCTAATTCTGGACGAGCCGACGAACCATCTGGATATTACGTCAAAGGAAATCCTGGAGCATGCGCTCATACATTACGAAGGAACGGTATTTTTCGTTTCTCATGACCGTTACTTTATCAACCGGACGGCTACGCGGGTGTTGGAGCTGCATGAACGACAGGTGTTAAATTACATTGGAAACTATGACTATTATCTGGAAAAAAGAGACGTTCTGCGTACGGCACAGCTGAAAGAGACGGCCGTATCCAAAGAAGCAGCCGCCGCGGAACCGCTGAAAGAGACGGGCGGAAAGGAAGACTGGAAGCAGAAAAAGCAAAAACAGGCGGCACAGCGCAGACTGGAAAATGAGCTTCATAAGGTGGAAAGCCGTATCGAACAGCTGGAAACGGAAAAAGCACAGCTGGAAGAAGAAATGGCCAAACCGGAAGTAGCCGTTATTTCTGCCAAAGTGATGGAGCTGCATACGATGATCCGGCAAAAAGAGGAGGAATTGGAATCATTGTATGACAGATGGGAAGAATTGACAAATGACTAAGATATTTATATAATCGAATGGAAGAGGAAATCGTATTGGGAAAAGAAATTTCACAGGCGGTCATTCGCAGAATGCCGCGCTATTATCGTTATCTGGGAGATCTGCTGGACGAAGGAGTGGAACGGATTTCTTCCAATGAGCTGAGTGAAAAAATGAAAGTGACTGCATCCCAGATCCGGCAGGATTTAAACAATTTCGGCGGATTTGGACAGCAGGGGTACGGCTATAACGTGCAGTATCTCTATGATGAGATCGGCAGGATACTGGGGCTGCAGCAGCAGCACAACATTATTGTGATCGGCGCTGGAAATCTGGGGCAGGCGCTGGCGAATTACAGTAAATTTGAAAAGCTGGGATTTGTAATTATCGGATTGTTTGACGTCAACCCGATGCTGCGGGGGCATTCGCTGCGGGGCATTCCGATTATGATGCTCGAGGAGCTGGAGTCGTTTGCAGCCGCACATAAAATCGACATCGCCGCGCTTACGATGCCGAAGCATTCCGCGGATTCGGTCGCGAATCGCCTTGTGGGACTTGGCATACGGGCGATCTGGAATTTTGCGCATGTGGACCTGGATCTTATGGATAAAAATGTAGTCGTGGAAAACGTGCATTTATCAGACAGCCTGATGCAGCTGTCGTATAATATGCTGCGCAGTCAGGAAGAATCGTAACTGCGTTTGTAAAATCGATCGCTATCAGGTTTGTCTGATTCGAACGATAGCAATCATTTGGATGATTAGGAAGAGGAAATATGAAACGGATTGTAAACAGTGAGGAAATGAAGTTCTGCGACAGTAATACGATTCATCATTTCGGCGTACCGTCTCTCGTGCTGATGGAGCGGGCGGCGCTCCTTGTCACAGAGGAAACAGTAAAAGCGGTGCCGGGTACAGGGCGCGTTCTGATTGTATGCGGCAATGGGAATAACGGGGCAGACGGACTTGCTGCGGCCAGACTGTTGTATCAGCGCGGCTACGCGATTGTTGTCGTACAGACGCCTGACAATGGAAAACGTTCTTTGGAGAATCAGCTGCAGCGGGATATTCTTGGCAAATACGGCATAAAAATAACGGAGCAGATGCCGCAGTCGTTTTCTTTTGACTGCGTGATCGACGCGTTGTTTGGGGTCGGTCTGACCAGGGCTCTGACCGGTATTTACGCACAGTGGATACAGCTTTTAAACCAGACCGACAGCTTTCGGATTGCCATCGATATGCCAAGCGGTGTATCGGCAGACGACGGCACGACGTATGAGCCATCGTTTGCCGCGCATCTGACGGTTACGTTTGCTTATCAAAAGGCGGGACAGCTGTTTTATCCCGGATGTGAAACATGTGGAAAAGTTGTGATTGCCGATATTGGCATTACAGATGAAAGCTGGCTGGGACGGCGTCCCGGTCTGTTTGCGCCGGAGCCTTCGGATCTTTTGCGGATTCCGAAACGACCGGCAAGATCGAACAAGGGCACGTTCGGGCGGGTGCTTGTGATCGCAGGCAGTATGGGGATGGCCGGCGCGGCTCTGTTTTGTGCAAAGGCTGCCTATGCCTGCGGCTGCGGACTCGTCAAAATCGTTACCTGTGAGGAAAACCGTTCGATCATACAAACGTCGCTTCCGGAAGCCATTTTGTCTGTGTATCAGACGCAGGATTCCGAACAGATGCGGGAAGATCTGCTGGCAGAAGCCATCCGGTGGGCCGATGTCATTGCCATCGGTCCGGGCCTTGGCACAGCGCCTGCTGCGTGCAAAATGACACGGCAGGTGCTGTTAACCGCAAAGACTCCGGTCATTGCAGACGCGGACGCGCTTCGCATTCTGGCGGATCAGCCGGATCTGCTGCGGCAATCGTCCGCCAGCCTGATCGTAACGCCGCATCCTGGAGAAATGGCGGGACTTTGCAAAAAGAAAATACCGGATATTTTAAAGGATCTGCGCGGCGTGGCCGTACAGTTTGCGGCACAGTATGATCTGATCTGCGTATTAAAAGACGCCGTAACCGTAACGGCCGGTCCGTCCGGCACATATTTAAATACATCCGGGTGCAGTGCGATGGCGAAAGGCGGCAGCGGCGATATTTTAACCGGTATGATCGCAGCGCTGGCTGCACAGGGGATGGAGCTGCAGGAGGCGGCTTATATCGGCGTGTATCTGCACGGACTGGCCGGAGAAGCCGCGGCAGAGCAAACCGGCAGCTACAGTGTTCTGGCAGGAGATCTGCTGCATGCAATTGGAACTGTTTTTCACAAATATTTAGCATGAGAATCTACTTTTTAAACAGAGGATATGACAATGAATCCAAATAACCGCATCTATGCAAAAATCGATCTGGACGCTGTCCGGCACAATCTGGACGCGATCCACAAACTGACCAGACCAGATACGCAGGTGATCGCCGTCATTAAAACGGACGCATATGGTCATGGCGCGCGCCAGATAGCGGCGGAACTGGAGCCGGCCGGCTGTTTGTATGGGTTTGCAGTCGCAACGGCAGAAGAAGCGCTGCAGCTGCGCCGGTATGGCATTCAAAAACCGGTTCTGATACTGGGCTATGTGTTTTCAGAGCATTATCCGATGCTGATCGAACAAAATATCTGTCTGACTGTGTTTACCTTCGAAATGGCAAAACAGCTTTCGGATGAGGCGCAAAAGTTACACAAAGACGTACGGGTCCATATCAAGGTCGATACCGGCATGAGCCGTATCGGTATGCAGGTATCGGAAGAAAATGCAAAAATAGTTGCGCAGATCGCGTCTTTGCCGCATATAATACCAGAAGGAATCTTTACGCATTTTGCCAGAGCAGATGAGACGGATAAAACAGCTGCGCTGGATCAGCTGACGCAGTTTGAACGTATGATACGTCTGACAGAAGCGGCAGGCGTGCGTATTCCATACCGTCACTGTGCAAACAGCGCAGGGATCATCGATCTGCCGCAGGCGCAGATGGATCTGGTAAGGGCGGGTATCATTTTATACGGACTCTGGCCGTCCAACGAGGTGCATAAGGAGCGCGTGGATCTGCATCCCGTACTGGAACTGATCAGTCATGTCGCTTATGTCAAGCAGCTGGACACTGGCAGAAGCATTTCTTATGGAGGTACTTATACGACGACCAGAGAACAGATCATTGCAACCATTCCGATCGGGTATGGGGACGGGTATCCGAGAGAACTTTCAAATACAGGGTATGTGCTCATTCATGGCCAAAAAGCGCCGATTACGGGCAGAATCTGCATGGATCAGTTTATGGTGGACGTGACTGGCATTGCGGATGTAAAGACCGGCGATAAAGTAGTACTGGCAGGCAGAGACGGAGAAGAAATTCTTACGCTGCAGACGCTTTCAGATCTGTCCGGCAGATTTCATTATGAACTTGCCTGCGGCTTTTCCAGGCGGATTCCAAGGGTATATTATAAAAACGGAAAGCCGCTGTCTGATCGTCTGAAAAACCAGATGGAATAAATTGCATTGCATGAATACACTCGATAAAACTGGTAATACTCACCGTATAACCTATTTTGTGGAGTG
>OFHA01000909.1_pt1 | contig 23289 bp, 21 predicted proteins | sample 1521891 | NCBI WGS metagenome assembly OFHA01 (sample SAMEA3504089, study PRJEB24116) | mouse gut metagenome | biome: mouse gut; feature: mouse-associated habitat; material: faeces | place: Denmark | collected 2011
CAGCCATTTGGAAGCATGGAACAGTGGAAAGCTGTCCCGGAAGGCGGAATGCGGCGGGCAGAGGAGACGTCTTCCGCGGCGGGAGAGAGCCCTTATGAGGTGGCCGTGGCATACGCGCGGCAGCTCCCCCGGAAAGACTGTTCCGTGACAGAGCGCTGCGTGAGGCAGTATAATTATCCGAATGGAGAGCGCGCGAAGACAAAGGAGGATCTCGGGGAACTCGGGATTAAGACATTTTTCTGCTCGGATGTCTGTGCGGCATACCGGAGGGATATCTTCATGGCCCTTGGGGGCTTTGAGTCCCCGGCAATCTTTAATGAGGATATGATTTTTGCGGCAAAGGCCATTGAGGGGGGATATGCCGTCTGGTATGCGGCTGGCGCCCGTGTTGTGCACTCACACAATTACACGGCAGGGCAGCAGTTTGATCTGGCGGTGTCACAGCAGGATCACCCGCGGATATTTAAGAGGGTCAGTTCCGGGGCTGAGGGGAAAAAAATGGTCCTCGCCATCGTAAAATATCTCTGTCGTACAGGCAGGCTGAGGCTGTTGCCAGGGTTTGTATGGCAGTGTGCGGGAAAATATGCAGGATACTGTGCGGGAAGGAATTACAGGAAGCTCACCAGAAAGCAGATTCTGCGATTTACAATGAGTCCGGATTACTGGAGGAAGCTCTGGGGATCTGATAAAGAAGGATAGTGAATGAAGAGAAAATATTATTATGCGGGTTTTGTGACACTGATGTTTCTCGGCATATTTCTTGTGCTGACGCAGGTGGGATACTCCGACGGGGATGACGCCTGGTTTTTTCACTACACGAACAGCATGGGATTTTTTCCTTATCTGGCATGGCGCTATGAGACCTGGGTGGGCAGGATGACGGGAGAAGCGCTGGTGTATCTCACATTTCACCTGGGTCTTCCGTTCTGGCGGGTGGTGAATGCGCTGATGCTGGTACTGCTGCCGGTCGGGATTTTAAGACTGGCCGGGAAGGCGGGGCGGGTGCCGGAGGGACGGATTCAGAGCAGGGAGAAGCGGCTGACATGGTCGGAGGCCCGCAGATACGAAACATCGGAACGATTGGCGGAAATACCTGCAACGGCGTGACTTCCGCTGACTCTGCTTCCACGCTCCACGCCTGGGATGCCATCATCGAAATTTTAGGGCCCGAGGGCACGCGGCGGATTCCGATTCACGATTTTTACATAAAAGCAGGAACGGTGGATTTAAGGCCGGGCGAGCTGCAGACCGCGATTCTGATTCCAAAAGACGCTTACGAAGGCTATCAGGGACACTATATCAAATACGCGATGCGAAATGCCATGGATATCGCGACGACAGGATGTTCGGTAAACGTAAAGCTGTCTGCGGATAAAAAAACCATCGAAGACATGCGGATTGCATACGGTGTGGCAGGCCCTGTGCCAATGCGCGCTCCTTCTGCCGAAAAAGCAGCCAGGGGAAAGACGGTCTGCATGGAAACCGTAAAAGAAGCTGCAAAAGCAGTGCTGGAAGATATCCATCCGCGTGACAGCTGGCGTGCGTCCAAAGCATTCCGCGAGCACATTGCAGCTGTCCTTGCAAAACGTGCACTGGAAACATCCATCCGTCTTTCAGGAGGTGAACTCGATGAGTAAACAGTATAAACTGGTGACCTGCACCATCAATGGAAAAAAGACTGAAAAAATGGTCGATGTCCGCGCTTCCCTGACCGATATGCTGCGCGACGACTACCGGCTTACAAGCGTCAAGAAAGGCTGCGAGGCCGGCGAATGCGGTGCCTGCAATGTCTTAATCAACGGGGAATGCTTTAATTCCTGCATTTATCTCGCTGTCTGGGCACAGGATAAGGAAATCCTGACACTGGAAGGGCTTGCCGGGCCAAATGGGGAAATTTCGGATATCCAGCAGGCATTTATCGACGAGGCAGCAGTCCAGTGCGGCTTCTGCACGCCGGGATTTATTATGAGCGCCACAGAGATTTTAGAATCCGGCAGGGAATACAGCGATGACGAAATCCGCAAGCTGATGTCCGGGCATCTGTGCCGCTGCACCGGATATGAAAACATCTTCCGCGCAGTCAAAAAAACGATGCTGCGGCGGCTTGGAAAGCACGCAGAAGCAGATGCTGTTTAATCTGCCGTACACCAGATACCACTGGCCTGCCTGAATGTCACAGAAAGCATGCAGGAATGCAGATAAAAGCCTGCAAGATACAGCAGGCCAGATAACACTGGTTCAGAAAGGAAACATTATGAACAAGAAAGAAGAATCCATCACGACTGTAAGTGAAGAAAATATCTACCGGTTAAACGGAAGGGTGCCTCTTGGCAAGGCAATCCCCTTCGGGCTGCAGCATGTGCTCGCCATGTTTGTATCGAACCTGGCCCCGGTGCTGATTGTATGCAGTGCAGCTGTCGTAAGGGGAAGCGGGGAACCGCTGACTGGCGTGGAAATCACGCGCCTTTTGCAGTGCGCGATGTTTGTGGCCGGCATCGGTACCTGCCTGCAGCTGTACCCTGTCTGGAAAATCGGCTCAAAGCTGCCCATTGTCATGGGTGTCAGCTTTACTTTCCTTGGAAGCCTGCTTATGATATGCACGAACCCGGAGCTTGGCTATGAGGGCATGGCCGGCGCGGTTATCCTTGGCGGCATTTTTGAAGGAATCACAGGCTTAAGCGCCAAATACTGGAAACGCTTCCTGACCCCGGTTGTATCTGCCAATGTCGTTATCGCCATCGGGCTTTCCCTGCTGCCGGTCAGCATGAATTCCTGGGGCGGCGGAAACGGCAGCGAAGATTTCGGTGCCTGGTACCACCTGGCTGTCGGGATGTTTACACTGGCTGTCTGCCTGGTTTCCCGCTACCTGTTAAAAGGTGTATACAAAAACCTGAACATTTTAGCCGGCCTTATTTTCGGCTATCTGCTATCGGTTATTTTTACAGTCACCGGCATTGCGCCGCTTGTCGACTTTTCGGGCATTACAAAAACGGTCGGTGAAATCGGGTTTTTCAGCCTGCCGCAGCCGGTATTTTTTACAGGCCACATGCCGGTATTTGATATCGGAGCCTTTTTTACAATTGCCATCGTATTTTTAGTATCTGCTGCCGAAACAACCGGTGCAACAACCGCTGTCTGCACAGGTGCCCTTGGCCGTGATATAAAAATCGAAGAACTGCAGGGCTCCCTTGCCGTGGACGGATTTTCCAGCACCATTTCAGGCTGCTTCGGATGCCTGCCGCTGACTTCGTTCAGCCAGAACGTCGGGCTGGTTACCATGACAGGCGTTATCAACCGCTTTACCATTCTGATGGGCGCGCTGATTCTCATCCTGTCCTCGCTGTTTCCGCCGCTGGGTGCCTTCTTCAACTCGCTGCCGCAGCCGGTGCTGGGCGGCTGCACCGTTATGATGTTCGGCTCGATTATGTATGAAGGCATGAAGATGCTCAAAGACTGTGCCTTTAACGAACGCACCATGATCATTGTCTCCCTCGCCTTCTGCATCGGCGTAGGGCTGACGCAGACAGACGGCAGCCTGTTCGCAGCATTTCCGTCTGCGGTCGGGGATATCTTTAACGGGAATGCGGTGGCTGGCGTGTTTGTCGTGTCGCTGCTGTTAAGCCTGGTGCTGCCGGAAGAAAAAGAAAGTGCTGCATAAGGATATCTCATAAAACTGACAAGCTGCAGCTGAATGATAAAGGGGCTGTCGTACTGAGCAAAACATATACAAGATATCGCATGAAAGAACGATTAAAATAAACGATACCTTGTATCATTTTTCTTAGTGCGACAGCCCCTTTTACATCCTTTTTATTCCAGTCATCAAACATCTTCGCAGATAAGGCGGCTTAAAATTCTCTTTGTCATATAGAAACAGCACATATCCCGGATTTACACTGCATGCAAATCCATATTTTCGCAGATAATTTTTCACAGCTTGTTCCGCATCCTGCCTGTGATACACACAGATTAAAGCTATGCGCAATTTTTTTGTAAATGTAATACCCCCCCCCGACAACATATCGGCTTCAGCTCCTTCAATATCTGCTTTCAGATACGTGACCTGCTTATTTTCAAAAAATGTATCTAATTTAATCATATTTTCGGTGTCTTTATCACCAACATATTTCCAAATAACTTCAGCTTTATTTTTCCATGGTGCAAATGTTTTTTCCAAAGGCCGCTTCCAGCCTTCATCAGCTTCAAAAAGATAAATTTTCTGAACATCTTCAATAATATCCAGCCCAAAAATACCCTCTGCTGCGCCTAAATCAGCTGCAATATCACTATATACAGGATTTCTGCCTTTATTCAGATATTTATGCGGAGAATCATTATCCTGTTCTCGAAGAAGACTTACATAATACTCCTGACACTTTTTTACAGTCCATTCTTTTTTCAAAAATAATTTTTTTCCGTTGTGTATAACATAAGGATATCCTTCATCATCAAACAGGACAGCTGTATGGCTCTCCTCATACTTTTCCTGAAAGCGATACGGAAAAAATGTAACACCATGTTTTAGCAGATATGCTGCTATTTCACGTTTTTCAGAACTGCAGGATTTGCTGCATTTATAAAGAATCTGTCCTCGTGTCCATGTTTGAAGTTTTAAATTTGACAGATGTATACGCCAGTTTTTCATCACCACGAATGGCTTCCTTAATAAATATAAAATTCTGCTCATACTTCCCTATCCTTCCTGCAGCAAAAGTACCCTCTTGAAACTCTCCAAAATCCTGTTATAAGTTCAGAATCCAAAAAAATAATCTTCCAGCATCAGACACCAGCAATGATAAATAGGAAGATGCAATTCCTGTACCATATATGTCTCCTTCTCTGGTACCCTGACGGTAACATCAGCCATATTTGCAAGTTCACCTCCATCTGCTCCAGTAAGACCTATCACCTTTATACCGCTTGCTCTCGCAGCCACGGCTGCTTTCAAAATATTCCTGCTATTTCCAGATGTTGAAATGCCAAGAAATATATCTCCGTTACGTCCAAGCACAAATAACTGTTGTGCAAACACACCTAATCCGCTCACATCATTTATATATGCTGTGGTGAGCGCTTCATGTGCAACAAGCGGTATTGCTGCAAGCCCTCTTTCTAAGTTTTCAGCCAATTCAAGCCCAATAACAGGATTTACTGCTTTTAATTTTTCCGCATACACATCTGTTACCGTTCTTGACATTTTAAAGCCTTTCATCAGTTCTCCCGCTATATGTTCAGAATCCGCAGCTGAACCCCCATTTCCAGCTATAAGCAGTTTCCCATCATGCAAATAGCATTCTTCCATCAAAAGATAAGCTTCTTCTATGCTTTTTTGTATAGCTTCCAGCTTTGGATATCTGCTTATCAGAAAATGAATATGTTTTTGAAGCTTTTCTTCTAATTTTTTCATCTGTTCTCTCTCCTTCGTGAAAAACACTATTCGGAATCTGAAGTCCTTATTTTTTTCCAGCCCATATTACAGTCTCAAATCCCCAGAAACTGTAAGTACCAGGCATTGTTTTATTTTTCAGGAAACTGAGAGGTTCTAATCCCCCCCCCCCGCAGAAAATAATAAATTGGACGATATCCTTCCTTTGAAAATAAGATTTCCATGCCATTTTTCCTCATAATATGAATCAGCCGTTTTGGGTCTGGCAGGTAAATATGTGTCGGGTCGTCATAAAAATTCAGCGTACCCTGACGGCTTGGAAAAAATACTGTTTTTTTCTGTGGAAAAGACAGATACAAAAGCCCGCCGCGTTTTATCTTTGCACATATTGCAGCCAATGTTTCTTCCGGCTTATTGCAATGCTCAATGTTATGGCTGGATATCACAGCATCAAATTCTATTTCCAGGCCGGCTATTTTTTCTGCAAACTGCTCTGGGTCTGTAACAATATGACAGGCATCCATTAATGTTTTAGAAGATTCTGAATTATTATAATCACCGATATCAATTCCATGGTAAATGCATGACGGTAAAAGCATCTTTGTATAAAATGCACTGTCATTTCCGCATCCTACATCCAGAATCCTGGCGTTCTTCTTCAGCTTCAGTATAAAAGCCTGTTTTCCCCATCTTGATTTGGGAATTCTCATAAATATTTTTCTAAGTTCTGTCATCTGCACGTTCCCCCATAAGAATTAAATCTCATAAAATCAGCATTATCTTTATTCCCGGATATGCTTCTGTTATGCTTTTACTATTTTATCTGCAAAAATGTTTTTTGATAATCAAAAACACAAATTCCCTAAAATATCTGTAATTACAATCCCTGTGCAATATAAGAATTACAGATATAAAGTAAACAAGTGTTACCATAACGATTCGAAATATAACGGATGCTGCTGTATTATTTATAATAATTTCTCTGAACATGAAATAAAGCAGAATAAAACTCACTACCATTGGCAATACAAATTGAAATACGCTGCAGAAAAAACCTGTTATTTTTTCTGCAAATATATGCTTATAAATGATATTAGCAAATACGATAAACATAAAAATATACGCAGCCAGGGAACCAAAAAAAACACCAATAACTCCCCAAATTTTAGCAAATATGACTGATACGGATAAATTGATAAGCAGCGTAACAACTGAATATGATTTGTAGTATACAAAACAGCCCGAATAATTCTGATAATCACCAAGCGGTTTTAAGACTAAGCTCAGGAACAGATTGAATGATATCACGAATACTATGCAGGTATCAAAAACAAAGTCTCTGCCTACCCAGAGCGTTATAACATCGGCAGATACAAAAAATAATCCCAGCGCAGCGTAAGATGAACATATAAAATAAATAAAACAATATCTATGAAAATATTCTCTTATTTTCTTCCTGTCTTTTTCTGCGAGCAAATCTCCTACAGATGCAGAAACACCGCCTAATACAGAAGAAATAATGCTGCTGATGGCAGCAGTCATCAACGTATAATTGGCGTTTTTTGCAAGATTCATAACACCTGTCAGCAGCGAAATAATGATATTATCGGTAGAAACAATTCCCTGCCATGAGATATTCGTAACCGCTATCGCTTTTACATCAGCAATTATTTTTTGTTTGTAATATTCAGAAAGCGGTTCCGCACATTTTCGGTCATAATAATGACCTCTGTCACAGATAATAGAAACAACTATATTTGCACTTATATTAGCCAGCACAATCAAAACCAGATATAACAAATAATTATGATAATTTATTAATACATATATCTGTAAGATAGACAATAATATTTTTATTGCACTATCAACCATTAATACAATATAATTTTTTTGTAAAGCAAACAAAAGCGTGCGTTTGTATGAAAAAAAATACGTCACACTGACACCAGATGCATATATGATGAAATATAATTTAATATTACCGCCATCAATTGTATAATCTTTTATAAAATTTAACATCAATGGAACAAAACACAGGGACAAAGCAAATATTACAGTACCCAGAATATAATAAGCCTTTTTATACAGCATCATAAAAGAACTCAGCTGGCTTCTGTCCTTTTTGTGAACAGGTTCAAATAAATCAAAGGAAATCGCTGTACCCAATCCAAATTCAACTATGGAAAAAATACCTAAGATATTCGAAAATAATCCTTCCAGACCCAGATACTCTGTTTCCAGATTCATCACAAAAAATCTTCTGACCAAAAACACAGACACCATTGCAGCAATTCGATTTATAAGACCAGCAACGCTGTTATATAATGTTGATTTTACTCTCATATGCAGCTGCCACCTCTATGCATCAGATTTTACCAGTATGCTCCTTTTTCTACTTTTTTATATCCTGCAGGTCTCTCATCCGCATCCGGTTTCACCCAGTTTTCGTTGATAATCCCCCGTTTCCTGAATTCAGCTTCATATCTTCTGCCATAAATTCCAAACAGGGTCTGCAAGCTGCCACATACTGTCATTCCCTTTTTCCCCATACGCTTTGCGTGGGCAGCAAGATTAAATGCATAAGCTCCGCATCCCAATAAAACAACATCATAATCGATGCTTTCCATCTGGCATTTCATATCGTCTAACGCATCAAACCAGCTTGAAATACTCTCATAGGTATTCACCCCCTGCAAAACATTATAGGCTTTGATTACCTTCATCTCAAATTCCGGCAAAGAAATACCCCCCCCCGGAAACAACTGCAGACGCTTTTTGTACTGTTTTTTTATGGTTTCAGCAAAAGGAGAAACAATTAAAACTTTTTTCCCTTCAAGTGCCCTATACCATGGATTATGAAAAAAATATGGCCAGTACATTTCAGAATTAAGTATATATTCTGTACGTTTCGGAATATATCTTCTTATATAGCGCTCAGCCTCCTGCCACGTAAATAATACATCTATTTCCTTCAAATCATTTAATACAAGTTCTCCCCATCTCCTCAAATTATCTGCATCCGATGGAAAAAAACCGGCATTACACAGCATTCCATTCCGGCTACCGATACTAAACCAATTGGGGAAGCAATTATCAAATATATATCTTACGGCTGAATAAGGAGCAGAATCTAACATCTGGCCAGAAACCTGTAAATAATTAATAAAAGCATATAGCTCGATGCTTCCAAATCTGACTAACATACCCGGTTTATTATCCAGCAAATGCTTTTTTATTTTTTCCTGTTCATCCGAATGTCCGCCTTCGTTTTCTGAATGAACAGGGAACTGTCCATTTTTCATTACTCCCGCATTACGCCGAAATGTCATTCTGAATCCTTTATGAATCAATTCCAGCAAATACTGCTGCACTGTCAATTCCATAGCTATCCACCACCTGACTTTTATCACATTTCCTTTTTCTATGTATTCACTGTCAAAATCCAGCAAGCCTGTTATTGATATAAAATCTCCCTGATTTTTCTATACCATCTTATTGTAAACTGATTACGGCTGACTCTGTAATAAAATAAGAGGCTGTAATATTTCAAAGCGTTTTTAAAATGACAATGCTTTCGTTCCCTGTCTGCTGCCATTCCATAATCCTTGCAGAATCTCCTGACATTTTTATTTACACCAATCCAGAAAGGTCCGGACCCGTAATCACTTGGATGCTTTACAGTCACCTTATGATACGCATCAACATAAGTCACTTTTACTCCCTTGCAGATACGGTTCAGCAGAAACTGAGGCGGATTGGGCATGCATGTACGGTTTAAAATAACCAGTTCCATGCCATTGCCTGCAAAAATAATATTATGTGGTATCGTTCCGCTTAGCCCTGCCATAACTTTGCAATGATAGATATAATAAATCTGTTCTTCCAAAGACATCTTTTCCGGACTCATTACCTGAAAACCATTGTTTGCAAACAGCCACTCTAATTCCTCCTCTCCTATTTCTTTCTTTTTGGAAGATGCAAGACGGGTTCTTGTGAAATATATCCTTTCATATGCTTTCAAAGAGTCACAGATACCTGAATCAATCACATTTTTTACAATACGTTTTGCAGGAATCATATATTTGCAGGAACGAATACCTGAATAACTAAGTGCCGCCTTCGGAATTATAATCTTGCGTACCCGGACTGGTTTTTGAACTGCAATAAGGCTCTTTTCATTTATTCCCAGAAGCTGAAAAAACCGAAGATAATTTCCTGTGAGTTTGCCACCTTCAAATCTCCAGGAACAGTAAAATATTTTTTTATCTTTTTTATAATACGTTTTATCAGACAAGATATAAAGCCGGCTGACCGTATCTATCAGAAAATGACCCCAGTGATTTGGAATAATCGGAATATAGATTACAGCTTCGTCACAATAATCATCTGCTTCCCCATACTCATATCTTCCTCCAAATGCTCCGCTGATACCAGATTCTTCAACAAAAGTCCCGTCTGCTCGAAGACACCCTCCCTGTCCCCATATTAATTCTCCTGCTTTTTGCGGAAGCAGAATACCATTTTCTACACATACTGCACAAGCCTCAGATTTGCTCTCCTGATTCAGACACGCTAACTTTTCACATTCTGCTGTCCATTTGTTATGATACATGTATTTTTTATTCAGCATAATTTAACCCTTACTATCATTTATTGTAAATCTGAACAAACATTTTGCAGAAAAGCAATACCATTTCCGGTATTTTACTTTCCTGAAAATTTGACAATTCTTCTCTTTTGTAAATACATAGATATTGTTTCCTTAACCCAAATCATACAGCGTATAACATAATTCAATGTTTGCAAAACCAGATTATCTGACTGATAATGATTAAAAAAATATATGGATGAACGAAATCTGTGATTTATCTTCGTCATGTTCGAAAATACTTTATCGGTAGTTTTTGAGCCATAATGTATATATTTTACAGCAGAATCCACGCCTATTTTTTTCCCTGCTTTTTCCATTTTTTTAGACAGAATATCTTCTTCATAATATATCCAGACTCCTTCGTCCAGAAGCCCTGCCTTTACCAGGTCATCTGTCCGGATAAAAAACAGGCTTCCTTCTACTGCACCTGTCTGAAAAAACGTTCTGCCACTGTTTAGTTTATTTGTTACATATAAATCTTTATTTTCTTTCTTTTTAAAAAAATGAATTGACAGCAGTGCGGCTAATTCAGAACAAATCCATTCCGCAGCCGGATATTCCTTCCAAAAAGGATGTCCTGCAATTTCTCCCTGCGGAGTAACCTGAAGGCCTGTTAGAATTGCATAAGAAGGCCTTTTTTCAAACTGCCATAATATCCGCTTTACAAATTTTTCATCAAACTCCACATCCGAATTTGAAATACAGATAATATCATCTTCTGTATCGTTCAGCAGATACCGGATTCCTATATTATTTCCTTTTGAATAACCGCCGTTTTCAGGTGCCTGAATGATTTTTATTTTCTCACTCTCATATCTGAGAAGTCTGTAATAGGAACCATCCGTTGAATGGTTATCTACAACTACGATATCGTTAAAAGCTTCATAATCCCTGATTTGTTCCAGCAGCTGGCTTGTAGTCTCAAAATCATTATAATTTAATATTACAATCCCACACTGTAATTTCTGATTATGCATTCCTGCTTCCTCCATACTGCCTGTTTCCCACACCTGCCACGTACTATCCTGCAGCAAAGCTTAAAAAAGCCTGTCCTTCCATGTTTTTGGAGTTTTGTCACTGACAATTTCTATTGGAAGATGATACCGGAATTTTTTGACACCCTTTCTTCTGATATAATCTGTCATTTCCTGTAATCCGCGTTCCAGTGTATACCGTGTCTCATACCCAAGCATCCTTCTGGCTTTCTCAGCAGAGCATGTAGCAAATTTTACTTCCTGCGGCCTTCCTGGCATATATACAGGATTCAGGTCAAAGTCCAGAATTCGTGCTGCTGTTTCTGCCAGTTCATTTATTGTGACAAATTCTTCATCTGGACCAATATTTATAATTTCACCAGCAGCATTATCCTGAAACGCCAGTTTTTCAAGACAATATACATCATCCTGCACAAATGAAAAGCATCTCTTTTGCTCACCGTCACCATAAATAACCGGCTGCCTTCCCTGCAGCATCAGGTTAATCATAATAGATGCTACATTCCGATATGGGTCATCATATTTCTGTCTTGGCCCTATAATATTATGCGGTACTGCAATTACAAGTTCCATTCCATGCACATCGCACAGGCATTTTAACACCTGTTCGGCAGAATATTTGGAAATCCCATATGGGTCCTGTGGCTTGCAATACATATCCTCCGTAAACGGAACCGTATCCTGCTCCCCATAACGTGCCATGCTCGAACAATATACAAACCTTTTAACTCCGTTTGTAATTGCTGCTGTAGCTGCTGATACCGTATTCATATATGTATTACTGCATACAAGACGGGGTGAAAATACACTTAATCCTTCATAAGCCGTACACGCTGTATGATATACAATATCCACCCCTTTTGTCAGACGCACCATTGTATCATAATCATTGCAGTCAGCCTGATAATACTCTGCATCTTCTGGCACGTTTTCAACATAACCGCCTATCAGGCTGTCACATCCAGATACCTCATGCCCATCTGCAATCATTGCATCTGCAATATGGCTTCCAAGGAAGCCAGCAATTCCCGTAATAAAAACCTTCATCATTAACATCCTCCTGAATATATTTATATCTGCTTCTTTCTCCACTCATGTCAGATTATGACCATCCAGCCGGTTTATAATTTTCGGGCACATAATGCACAACCTGCGTCCCGGTATTTTCAAATTTAAATGGTATATAAAGCAGTTCTTTCATTGCATTCATTACTGATTCCCGGTGTTCTTCATCCGCATAAAAAACAAGAAATCCGCCTCCGCCAGCACCAAGCAGCTTCCCGCCAAGAGCCCCGGCTTTGATTCCTTTTTTATACAATTCATCTATGCTTTCCGTACTGATTTTCCTGCCTGTCTGCCGCTTCAGCTTCCATGTATGGTCCAAAAGCACGCCAAATTCGTCCAGATTCACCTTCTCATCCGAAAGTACTTTCTCTGCTTCATCCACAAGCTGATACATTTCTTTCATCTGTGCCTCTTTATTTTCCCGTACTTTGGCATTTTCCTTTTGAACGTCCGAACTAAAACGTGTAAATCCAGTAAAAAACAGCAGCAGCCTGTTATTTAACATCATTTTTCTTTTGGAACTGATAATGACTGGATGCACCTCATAACCATCCGCACCAAACTCAATTCGATTCATTCCGCCAAAGCTTGCTGCAATCTGGTCCTGCCAGCCCCCAGCCTCGTGACACAGATTTCGTTCCAGATATATAGCTTCATCAGCCAGACGCTTTTTGTCCGCCTTTCTGCCCTTGAGGCAATAAAATGCATTCAGCATCCCGACTGCAAAAGAACTGCTGGTTCCCAATCCGCTTCTGGCAGGCAGATCGGCCTCATAAGTCAGCCTTATTTCATGCATATCAAGCATTTTCATTGCTTCCCGGATAGCCGGATGAAGGATATCGTTCGTATCTGTAACACGCTCTATTTTGGAATAAGCCAGTTCTGTCGAATATTCAAAAAAACGAGGCAGATGCCTTACTGTCACATAACAGTATTTATCAAACGTTGCTGACAGTACCGCACCATTGAATTTTTTAAAATATTCTTCAATATCTGTTCCGCCACCAAAAAAAGACATCCTGAATGGCGTCTTTGTAATAATCATAAAAAACTCCTCATTCTTCTTTCTATTTCTGAAACAGTTTCTGATACCTTGCGATACTGCTTTCCATGCTGTATTTACTGTGATACTCTTTTTCTGCTGCTTCCGATATTTTTTGTTTTTCTTTCTCTGAAAGCCCGGCATAAGAATCAACAGCATCCGCAAATGACTTTTCATCATCCGCTATCCATACATGTTCTCCAGTATCATATCCAGCTGCCCCAAAGGATGTCGTCACTATCGCTTTTCCGTAAGACAAAGCTTCTGCAAATTTTACCTTCATGCCAGCCCCGTCAAAAATAGGAATTGCAAATAAATCGCATTCATAAAAATAGCTGCTGATTTCTTTTGGAGAATCAATCACCTGCACTCCCGCTGTCCTGCACTTTGTTTTAAAATCCCTGTCCGGCCTTGAACCAGCTATCACTACCCTGCAATCACAGTGAATCAGCGGCAGGACTCTGTCTAAAAACCATTTCATTCCTTCTAAATTTGGCCCAAACCACAGGGAACCTGTTAAAAGTATATTTACACCATGATTCCTGTCCATGATTCTGGTTTCATTTTTTCTTGTTTCTGGCTTTTCAATGCAGACCGGTATAATCATGCCCCTTCTTTTTGATACACCATATAATTCATGACATCTTCTGGCATCTTTTTTTGTAAGAAAAAGCAGCTTATCTGAATATCGCACAACTCTTTTTTCCTGCCTTTCAGCCAGAAGCTTCACAGCAAGCCTCTTAATTCCTCTCTTTGCCTGATAATCTGCTTTCGAATAATCTGCCTCTATATTGTGAATCCGTGTCATGATTTTAACCCTGGAATTTCCATTTCGAACATCCTTTACTACAAAATCCATCTTTGTAAATTCCAAAAAAACATAATCATAATCATGGAACGGAATCCTGCATTTTTTCCATGAATAATACCTTTTATTTGTCTGCCCATGCAGTAAGATTGCCAATACCAGAATCGGATTCCTGGCCGGTGCCAGTTCATATATCCTGTCATATTGCGATTTTATCCACTCATCTTTAATTTCAGGTCCTGCATAATCCACAGATTCTGCACATCCCTTCAAAGAAAGCAGTGACTGCAATACAACTCTCTGCCCTCCTGACATTCTCCCTGGCGCTTCTGGCGTTATCTGTAATACCTTCATTTATGACCTCCAAACTGGATAACCCTGCATTAAAACGGTGCTGCCATGTATATTAATATAGAGTCTTATACCCATATAAAACGAAAACATCATAAACAGAACCATTTTTGAATTTCTGCCAGACTTTAGCCTGAATAAATATGGAAACAGAAAAATACTAATCATCGTATAAGCCTGCGCAACCCGTGAGAGCTGGTTAGACACAAAGCTGGTTGCCAAAACAAGTGCTGCGCCTGTTAAATACAGGTTATACAGTCCGCAAAATAATTTTTCATCTTTCAGGCTGCGAAACAAAAATACCAGCATGGCTAAAATAACTCCGATGTTCATAAAAGTTTTTAAAAATATAAAAGCGACACTGTAATCAAGTCCAAAGCTATCAAGTCCCATGCTAAAGTACATCCTGACTTTTTCACCCGCAACTCCAGGAATATAAGGTGCCAGCGGCTTAACGAATACTGCTCCCGCTGCACCTGCGCAAAGCAGCGCCAGCATAAATTGATACCGGATAACCGGTTTTCTCACATTAAAATGATAAATCCAATATGACGGAAGCCATAGAATTTCACTTTGGTGCAGGCATACTGCTGCCAGCCAGCATATCAGAAAACCTTTCAGGTTCCGTTTCCGGATGTATTTGATACTGAACCAGCAGACCGACACAGCCAGCGTCTGACGGATAATAATGACATTATAAAGCCCAAGACACCACATAATAAAAAATACTGTTAATGTATAATCTTTGCCTGCTGCATTTTCCTGTACACTGCGCATTATCTTTTTACAAATTATATACATTACAGTATTTACAAATAAAGCCTCCATAAAAACCAGTGTCTGGAATGAACCGCCAAAATATTTAATAGTATAATTCAATATACTGTACAGGGGCTCTGAAAGCCGCATATTGGGCTGTAATATCGATGTAATCACATTTACATCTGTGTTCGTACTTTCAAACAGCATTTTGTAGTTGTTATAGTCGCCGATACCATCTCCCCTTACTGACGATATTAAAATCAGCAATGTTAAAACCAGCAATTCTGCTGCATTTTTAATCCTCTTATTTACTTTAAAAAAAATCTCATATAGAGACAGGCAGAACAGAATCACAAATACTGTATAATAAAACATCATATGCATGTTCCCTCAGTCTGATTTTTAACATCTGAGAATATGTCCGCTTATAAAAAATTACTTAAATGCCGCAGGCCATATACCTTTCGAAATCTTTTTTGATTTTCTTTTTTATCCGTATTTTGTATTTCCTGATTACTGCGAATCTGTCTGATAAAGCTTTCTGCACGATTCGCCCTGTAAACCATTCCCTTTATATCCGGAATTCCTTCAAATGCAATATCTGTACCTATCACAGGAGTTCCAGCTGCAAAAGAATCCAAAACCTTTACTTTCACTCCTGCCCCTTTAAATAACGGAACAATCATTGCTTTACGCCTTATAATTTCATCATGGCTGTTCTTAACATATCCAAGATACCGGATTCCATATGGGACAAGATATCTGCGGATAAACTTTTTATCAAGTCCTTCTCCCATAACCGCTATTTTACTGGTAACGTTTTTACCAAGGGCAGGACATACATTTTTTATAAACCAGTCTAATCCTTCCAGATTCTCATTTCTATCCCACCTTCCAAACATAATATATCCTTCTGTTTTTGAGATTTCAGGTATCTGGTAATCTGGAATATATTCATCCGTATACTGTGCGTCCAGACTGTATTCTTTTTTCAGAATCCATTTGTCTTTTTTAGAAGGAACAAATATTTTATCTGCACAGCACAGAATACTTTTTTCAGACAGCTTCACCCATGGCAAAACCAGTTTATTTATCCTGGCATATCTTTGAACCATAATATCATGGCAGCGGACTGCCTTGAAATCATGATTTACATACTTGACATAAAATGCAGCCTGTAAATGGTCAAAAAACAGTACATCATATTGACCGGCAATCTGATTCAGATATCTTAATATCTTTCCAGAAAACCTTTTTGTAAATATAGGAAAATATTGCGGACGAATCATGCAGTTCCATAGACTGGGTTTAAAATTTTTCGTAATTTTTACTGGAAGGTCTGAGGCAGGCCTTTGATTTGGATAGTCAAAAAAAATAAGGTCAATCTCATACTTTTTTGATAAATCTTTGATTGCATTACATGAAAAAACCTGTCCCCCGCTTTTATAATCAGGTGGATAAGCTGTAATATATAATAATCTTTTCACTTTGGTCAATAGTCTCCTCTCAGTACAGCCATATGAAATACAGCTGTTTCCAGCCTGTCCTGCCTGTAAAGCCTGCTTTTCAGCAGGTATTTCAGCTTCTGCCCCACGCTCCGTGCATTTAAAAATCTTTCAAACTCATGGTAATATCCCTGTTTCTTCAATTCACCAGCATTCTTTTCCACCAGATACTCAATCTGCCTGCGGTACCTGTGCCCGTCTCCCCTTCTGTTCCTGCGGATGCTTGCCAGAAGCTGCCCCCTCCTTCCTGCCCCCGAGCCAAACTGGTTTCCCCCGTGCTGGCGGTAATAGGCAAAGGAACTGTTGTCAAACAGTATCTTCCCGTAAAGAACGGCATGGTTTGCAATCCATGAATCATATACATATATCCTGGACGGGTCTGCATGCCCGTCCTGAATGATTTTCAGGAGCGCATGATTCATCACCTGCGTATGCCCCGGGCATATATTCTGTATGGCTGTATTATATATGCTAAACGGGCGCCGCTTTCTCCTTGTCTGGCCGTAAGGTATCAGATTATCGCCGGTGAGGAAGGATGTCGAGGCATATAAAAGCGGCAGGCTTCCATCCTCTGCATCCAGCGCGTCCAGCGCAGCCTCCAGCTTTCCCGAAAGCCATACGTCATCCTGGTCGCACAGCGAATAGTAGTCATATCCGCCGGCATGGCTTAACAGCTCAAGAAAACCGGCATTATATCCGAGATTCCTTCCCCGGACCAGTTCTATTTTCCCAGGAAATTCGCCAGCCAGCTGTTCTATTATCCTGCATGTGCCGTCTTCTGAGCCGTCATCCCTGATCCGCAGGACAATATGCCCCGCAATGCTCTGTCCCATTACGCTCCTTATCTGTGCTTCAATGTATTTTTCCCCGTTGCAGCTGGACATCAGTACCAGCACCCGTTTTGATTCTGCCACGCTTCTCCTCCCAGATGACTACACTATGCTGCTTTCCGTCATGGATACGGAATCCTCAAACCCGCATTCATGCACGGCATCCACGCTTTCATATGTCAGGCTGCCAAATAATTTTTCTGCTGTTTTTAAATGCAGCCTGCCGATAACCGGATTGAATATCCGTGTCTGCCTCATCCTCTTTCCGTTTGCAGCCGCTATCCGGGCTGCCAGGCTGCATGTGTTCACATACTCCCCATTCTGCGGGAAGAAAATTCCTTCCAACCTTTTTTCTAACACCTTTTCCACAAATGCACATAAATTGCCGATATAAATCATGGAGCGTTCATTATCCACCCTTGGAAACACCGGTGCCAGCAGGGCCAGCTTTCTCAGCGGCTGGTAATTTCCCCTGCAGCCCTTTCCATATCCCATCGGCGGCCGCAGGCCCGCCACGCGGAATTTTTCATCCCGCAGGCTCCAAATCCGTTCATCTGCCTGCAGCTTTGATTTTCCATAATGGCTCTTTGGGCATGCCTTTGTATCTTTCGTAATGCGGCCGGTTTCCATCCCGTATACAGACATGGAGGAAAGCACTATGAAATGCGGCACGCCTGCCGATTTTGCAGCCTCTGCTGTCCGGACAGCAAGGTCCCTGTTCACTTCATAATAAAGATGTGCATTTTCTTTTGTTTCTTTCCTGTGCGCAATCCCGGCAGCAAAAAATACCGCATCATAAAGTTCAAACATCCGCGGCTGCGGCTTTAAATCATAGGCATCCAGGGTGTCCATTTCATACCCTTCCCTTTTTAAAAGATGCCGTTTTATATTTTCCCCAATGTACGAGCCGACTCCGACAATCAGGACTTTTACCGGCCTGCGCATGATTGTTTCTTCTGCCCTTACGGGCGGAACAGACCGCGCATAGACTTCATTCACACTGAAGCTTTTTTCAGCTATGGCATTTATTTCTGATTCCGCCTGCCGCTTTGCAGAAGATTTTGCAAAAGCATATCCGGCTGCAAGCCCGGTTCCTGCAAGTATGTATTTCCTGATTTTCCTCCCTGCTACACTCTGTACCACAGCTTTTTCTTTCATTTCTCTCTCCAATCATATTTTGACTGCATCAAACGGTTTTCTGCAGCTTTCTGCAAAAAAAGCTGGCTTCGCCATTCCTGCAGCATATTCCATACCCCAGAACTTCGTACAGGCCTCTGTACGGTTTTTATAACCCCTTCCCTGCTGTGCAGCCCTCAAACTCTCACATACATGTCCGGTTTTTATTCATTGCCGGAAAATGCCATTGCACCAGCTACATGAATGCCATTTTCCAAATAAAAGCTCATTTCATCATCAATCATATGATGTGTTGTAGTACCTATTCTGCACACAATCAAAACATTGCCTGCGTTCACAAGCTTATCCCATACAGCAGTGTCTGAATATACATGTTCCACAACTGTCATATTGATATTGCAATCCTTCAGCTGTCTGGACATACTCTCCAGACATGATTTTTCCTGTTCATTCAGACAGAAATCAGAAGCTGCATAAAAACCTGTAATCTTCTGGTTTTGGCATACGAGCCTTATCCGGTTCATTGCCTGTTCTTTCCCGCATCTGCTGGCATTCCTGTATCTTCCATTTCCAGTACTTCCTTTTGCCAGATAAACGCATCCATAAAATGGAAATGTATATACTTCTTTTATTTCTTCAGCACTTTTTATCGTATCTTGAAAAAAATATATACAGAAAAAAGCAATTCCATAAACAAAAATACCCCCTGCAAATCCCAAAACTATATATTTTGCCAGGTACCCCAGGCCAGCACCAGAATCTGTTTCTTGAATTTCTTCTATTTCTTTTTCTATTTCATTCTCTCCGTCTGTCTGGCTGAATATCTCTGCATAAGCATTTTTTTGCTCCCTGCTGAAAGCATCTATCATCGCTTTCAAATTTGATTTATTTGAAGATAGCAGAGCTTTTTTATCATGCTGCTGTGACTGCAGTCCGTTGTCTGATGTAACATTCCGTGTGCAATTTATCAAAGCCAGCCTATGACTGCCGGCAGTTTCTTTTACCCTTGCTGAATATTTTTTCAGTGCCTCCTGAATATCCAGAGCCATCTTTTCAGCTTTTGAAGCTGTTTCACCAATTATTTCTACATAAAAAAGAGAGCCTGCTTTTTTGATGTTTTCTGAAGATACATCTGCCAGAACCTGATTAGAAACACCATATGTTTTCTGATATGCTGTCAGCAATTCCGACAAATAACTTTTATTTATCTCCCATCTGCCATCTTCCTGTAATGCATCTGCTGCTCCCCCATTTACTATAAAATTCAAATAACTCTCTGTGATTTTCTGAATTTCCTGTTTGTCCGCATTATCTATACAGTAAAGCATAATAAAGCGATTCTTATGATAAGCATCAAGCCGCATAAGCACGGAATTATCCAGATATTCTTCTAATGATATAATCTCATTTTTCAGCTGAACCGCATCCATGACTGCCTGTTTCTCAGCGTCCGTCAGTGTCAGCTTTTTCCCTTCCTGAACAGATTCTGCCCTGCCTGGCTCATCCACGCTCTGTGTATTGTGCACTTTCAGCCACCCATAGCTGCCTGATATTCCCATAAAAGCCAAAGCCCAGAGCAAAATCCATTTCCATTTCCTGCATAAGCTGCAAAGAAATACCATCAGGTCAAGTTCGATATCTTCTTTCCTTTTCCAAGAATACTGTCCATCCATTCCGGCGTTTCATCCTTTCATCTATTTTGCCTTTCCCGAGTTCATGTACGATATCATGTCTCATTCATAATCTCAGCAACTGACTTCATTATTCTGACATATCTTGCATAGCTGTCAGATTTTCTATTATCTGGATTATTTTTCATTTCTCCACCCGAATTTTTCTTATTTTTGATTTTTACTGGCAGATTCCACATATCCAGCACGGCATCTGACACAGATGCAACGCCCCAGAGCAGCTCATCAGCTCCGGCATCCAGCGCTATGCAGATATTTACAAATGTTTCCATGCTCATAATCCGCGTCCCGCGCTCGATGTGCCCAAGAAACGACATGCTGATGCCGCATTTTTCAGCCAGTTCGTTCTGCGACCAGCCTCTTGCTTTTCTTACCTGTCGAATACGCATCCCCATTTTCCCATAATCCAGTTCCCGCATAATCTCCTCCCGTTTCACCTTCCGGCAGCCCGGATTCCGGCTCCGTTTCTCACAAGGACAGGCGCACTGTCTTACAAACTCAAGCCTGCCTGTTTTCTGCCTCCATATTCCTGGCTGCGCACAATACAGGACTTTTTCATAAGCATCAGGCCCTGTCTGCTTTTCTTCTGCAATCCTCTCAAAATTCAGCCGCCTTAAAACATAACAATTTATAGTAAACTGTTATGTTTTCCGCTTGCCTAAAAACCTCCGAAAGCCTTTATTTATCAGGGATTCCAGGCACTATAGCTATTTTTTTCTGTAATCTTTTTTCATTTATCCCCAAAATACTCCGTCTCAATCAAACTAATATATAAGTTCTAACTCACTCTTATTTTTTGTGAAAGATAGACAAAAACTGCCCGCAAAAATGGAAAATAAGAACATAAAACTGGAAATATAGACAATTTTTTCTTAGCACTTGCAAAAAGAAACGATTTGATATAGAATACTTTCAGACAACAATTTACTATAAAATGTTATCTAAAAGAAATGTTTCAAATAAAAATATTCCAAATAGAATTTAAAGATTATAATAGATATATTTTATCACATTTCAAGCAGCTTACAGCAAAAAGAAAGCCAGGAACTGTTTCTATCCAATTCCCGGCTTATGTCAGATTATAATTTATCTATATGGTTTCCCGCTTTTCTTACAGGTTCAGCATCGATTCTTCCCAGCCTGCGTCCTGGCAAGTCCGTTCATTCATCGATTTATCTGCATCTTTTTTATCCCTATTATACCACGATGTTACTGCCAGCTCAGCAGCAGCCGTATCATGCACATATAATAATAAACCGCCCGCATCGGAATCCTTTTCAGTGCTTCCGGACGCTCTATGGAAAAAAGCCTGTTTTTCGCTGCAAGCCACCCGGCCAGCCTGTGGTTCCAGCGGCTGCCGCGGAACTTAAAAATCAGTGCGCGCTTCTGGCTTTTCACCATGTCTGCATCCGTCATCGGACGCAGATACAAATCCCCCTGGCTTTCGGCACGTTTTAAAAAGGACAGCGCTTTTTCGCTGCGCACCACGCACCCGGTATATTTTACCGGCTCCTTCTTTACTTCTGCCAGCCAGACATCCCCAAAGCTGATATCCGCACATTCTGCAAACTGGTCTTTGCACGACAGGCAGCTCTTTCGAACAAAGAAAAATGCATTTTTATAAGCACAGATTGATTTTGTATAGGAAAAATCCTTCCGGCTTCCATCTGCATATATCACACTGGATATCCCGCGCCAGTGCCCGCGCCTGTAATACAGGCGCTGCGCGCCTTCCCGGGGCACATGGCATTTATCCAGTGCGTACTCGGCCGCTTTTACATCATGCGCACCGCTGCAGAACAGGCCGATTCTGAGTACTGTTTTTCTGCGCAGGCTCTCATCCTTTTGCAAAATGCCGCAAAACGCACGCATCATGCAGGGAGTAAGCACAACTGCTGCACGTCCCTCAAACCGGCGCAGCTGGCCTAAATGCGACATCATCGGAATGTCCATATACACACTGGAAGATGCGTCCCGAATCTGTCCCGGCGTTTTTGCAATGAACGTTTCATAGGTCAGATGACCGTCTTTTGTAAACGCCGTTTTCACAGCCCATACGCCGTCGATATCGTGATTTCTCAAAAGACTGCATAAAAGTGCCGTCACCATGCCGCCCGATGCTGCATTGGCACGCACTCCGGCATCCGCAGCATAACCCATGCAGCAGCACAGATGCTTCCCGATATACCGGTCCGGATTTTCAAAGCCTGCGGTACAGCCTTTTTTCCTTTGATTCTTTTGATTCTTGCTTTTGTTCTTCCTGTCATGTTTCTGTTTCATATTTGATTCCGCCTTTTATCGTGCTTTTTCCTGCTTTATATTTTTCCTGCTTTTTATGATTCCCTGCCAGCAGCCAGCTCATCCAAAAGCTTTACAATCAGCCGGACATTCTGCCGGGAGCTTTCCTGCACCTTTGGCAGATGTTTTTTTATCCTGTGCCGGATTTCTTCCTGATTTTCCATAAAGGCGTCAAAGCTGCTGCAAAGTCCTTCCAGGCTCAGGTTTGAAAAATCAGCCGCATATTCTGCAAGGCCAAACTGCTCCATGACCTCCCGGTATTTGTGGCTCCAGCCGACCAGCATGACCGGCACCTTTTGAGACAGTGCAAATACCATAGCATGAAAACGCGAGGCAATTACCAGCTCACACTGCCCAATATAAGCACGCAGCTCCTCTGCCTCCATTTCCCTATGCTCCCAGATCAGCCCGCGGACTTTCTGACGGTCCGGTCTTTTCTTCCCTGCTTTTTCTGCCCCTGCTGCCCTGTGCAGGCATTCCTGACGATACGCCCTGGCAATCGCATCCCCGATCATCAGATCGTTGTTGCGCGGCCTTTTCGAATGCATGCGCGCTGCGTTTGCAAACATGTACACCTGATATCCCCGTTTATTTAAATAAAATATAAATTTCACCATAATACCGCGGTAATCAATTCCTGCCCCTGCACATCTTCGGTCAACTACAGAACTGATCGAAAGGCCGACTGTATGAGAAAATCCTGCTTTTTTACAGATATTTTTCTTCTTTTCTTTTCTTTTCTTTTCTTTTCTTTTCTTTTCTTTTCTT
>OFHA01000910.1_pt1 | contig 23278 bp, 18 predicted proteins | sample 1521891 | NCBI WGS metagenome assembly OFHA01 (sample SAMEA3504089, study PRJEB24116) | mouse gut metagenome | biome: mouse gut; feature: mouse-associated habitat; material: faeces | place: Denmark | collected 2011
ACCCGTACGTACGGTTCAATGGGAGGGGCGAGAAACTATTCTCCCTCTACCCTATACAATAAGCCGACTCGGTGAGCGTGACGGCGTTTGTTTTTGTGTGTAAAATTTGGCGTATACTCTTATTATATACAAAAAAATATAAAAGGTTAGTAAATACCCCCCAACTATGCTAGAATAGCATTAACTGTAAATGATGAATTTAAAATACAAGGAGGATAGCAGTATGGAATTTCAAGTTGTCCAGGTGTCATCTTTAGAAAAACTGCGCGGGGATAGCATATCCCAAATGAATGAAGTACATGAGAAAACAGTTTTGGCAGGTGAACGGCTTTCTTATCAGGTTGGGGTAAGATCTGACCGGAGGATGGAAGCAGAGGTTTCTGTTGAGTCAGAACTTTCTGATTATGTAAAGTTATTCTTTGTTAAGAATGCTGTTATGGATTTGACTACCACAGAAAGGGATATGGAAGGGGAGGATTATATCACATTTGAGCCGGGGCTCATGCCGGATATTCTCGTTCCTGCCAAGGAACAGAATTCCCAGCTTACAATCTTTAACGAAATAAGCACAATATGGGTACGGGTGGACATCCCAGAGAATATCACGCCGGGGGAGTACGAAATTAAAATCAAGGTTGCGTTTAAAAATGTATGGACACCAGAGTGCCCGATGTCCTGGGCAGGGCAGGTAATGAGGGTCCACGTAATTCCTGCGGTATTGCCAAAGCAGAAGCTTATTTATACAAGATGGTTTTATGCAGATTGCATTGCTGTACAGCATCAGGTAGAGGTCTACTCTGAAAAGCACTGGGAGCTGATTGATCAGTATATTGCGGCAGCAGTAGATGGTGGGATGAATATGATTTTAGTCCCTGTACATACGCCGCCTCTTGACACTGCGGAGGGTACTGTCAGGCCGTGTGTCCAACTGGTAGATATTAAAAAGGACGGTTCAAAATACGAATTTTCATTTGAAAAATTCAGACGTTTTGTTGGTATTTGTAAAAAGAATGGCATTGAATATTTTGAGATTGCCCATATGTTTTCCCAATGGGGAGCCAAATATGCCGCAAATATCATGGTTGAGGAAAATGGAAAAAAGGAATATCTGTTTGGGTGGCATGTAGCTGCAAATTCCGCGGAATATATTGAGTTCCTGAAACAGTATATTGGGGCAATTTCCCAGGAGCTTGCAAATGAGGGAATCAGTGAAAAAACTTATTTTCATATTTCTGATGAACCTACGCTGGATGCCATTGAAACTTATAAAACCGCTTCTGACATCATACGCCCGTTGATTGGGGAGAGTAAAACCTTTGATGCACTTTCCAAATATGACTTTTATGAGAAAGGGCTTGTTGCCTGCCCAGTTACCAGTGTATCGCACATCCGCGAATTTCTGGAGCATAAGGTTGAAAACCAGTGGTGCTATTATTGTTGTGCAGACGAGAGGGTGGTTACAAACTCTTTTCTGGCAATGCCTTCCCATCGGACGAGGGTATTAGGCTTTTTGCTTTACAAGTATGATATAAAGGGCTTTTTGCATTGGGGATATAATTTTTATAATGGCAGATTGTCCCGCTATCCGGTGAATCCTTATCTGACAACCTCCGGGGACGGGGCATTTCCTTCCGGTGATCCCTTTATTGTTTATCCTGGGAAGGATACAGTATACACATCCATCAGAGGAGAGGTTTTTTATGATGCCATCCAGGATATGGACATCTGTATCGCTTTGGAGCACCATATTGGAAGAGAGGCAGTTGTTTCTATGATTGACAGTGCAGCAGGGAAAGAACTGAAGTTTGATGATTATCCAAAAAATAAAAAGTTTTTGGAGGAGCTCAGAGATTTGATGGTGAAAAAGTTAAAGGAATCCTAAAGCGTGTTTCAGGCACGCTTTAGGCAAATGGAAAGATTATTGACACAAAATAAGCTTAGAGGATATAATAATTATGTAATTATGTCTTTGAGGAGATAAAAGGATACAGGGGTTCATCTGATAAAAGGCTTTATAGCAGGAAAGAGTAGCGTGTTTCCCAAATGGCCTGCCAGTCATTCTGAAAGAGCGTTTCTTAGCGTATGGTTCCATATGTATTTTACTTGTGATGAAAAAAAGAAAATGAAGAAGGTGTCCGGATATCGTACCCAAAGGGCAGTAGAATGGAAAGATAGATGCAGTACCGCAGGCATGCCCTGCGGTATGCGGGGGGATAGGAATGAAAAAGAAGCAGAACAGAAAAAAGATAGATAAAAGCGTTTCGTTGCTGCTTTCTATCATTTTGGTTTTTTGCATTTTGGGGGCGGTGGTATTTTCTGTGGCACGGAAAATTTCTGCACAAATGTCTGACTCAGCAATTCAAAATCTTACGGAAAGCTTAGATTTGATCAAATCTACCATAGAAGCGATTTTTGACAAGGAAGCAGAGTTCCAAAAGCTGATGGCACTGGAGATTGCAAGGGCTGAGAATCCGGAAGATTACATCCGTGCCTATGAAAAAAACCAGACAATGGTGAAGATATCGCTGATACGGTCGGGGGAAAAGGAAGGGATTTCAAATACTGGTGAAGTATTTTCTGAAGAAGGGCTGGATTTTTCCCTTGGGGAGGAAGTAGCGGGGGTGGCAATCTCCCAGTCATATATTAATTATATGGGAACCTGGGCATATACCATGAAATGCCCAGTGGAAAGGGACGGCAGGGAATTTGGGATGCTGTACATTGAATATGTCTATGACAGCCTTGACAGGTCGCTCCCGGATGGATTTTATAATAAAAGAGCCATGCTTTATATCATGGATGCAAAAACAGAGCGGCTGGTGTTAAAACCCAAAGGAATGGGGGAACGCAGTGCGGGGCATGTGAACCTGGAGGATTTTTACCGGGCCAACGATATTAAGGATAAAAAGCTGCTGGATGAGGTTACCACGTGCCTTGCAGGAGGAAAAAGCATTATGTTTTACCACAATATCCGGGGGAAAAGTGCCCTGAATTATATGTGGGCGGTGAACGGAGGCGCTATTTACCTGATTGGCTTTGTACCAATTGAGGCTATCCAGCAGGAAGGAAAATCTGTCAATCAGAATATTTTTGTTGTTGTTACGGTAATGCTGGTTGCATTCTTTCTTTGCTGTATCCTCTATTATTTTAACCACAGGGAGCAGAACAGGATCCAAAAGGAGCGGGAAGCGGAGAGGGAAATCCATAGTAAGCAATTGACAGAAGCGCTGCAGGCGGCGCAGTTGGCAAGCAATTCCAAGACCATGTTTCTCTCCAATATGTCCCATGATATCCGGACACCCATGAATGCAGTCCTGGGTTTTACAACCCTGATTGCCAAAGAGGCAGAAAATCCGGATAAGGTGAGGGAATATACCAAAAAGATTACGGCATCCGGGCAGCATTTACTGAGCCTGATCAACGATATTCTGGATGTATCAAAGATTGAGAGCGGGAAGGTAGTGCTTACAGTTGAAGAGTTTACCTTAAGCGGCCTTGTAAATTCCGTGGATGCCATTGTCCGGCCCATGGCAAATAACAAAGAGCAAAAATTCCATGTGGAAGTCACAGGGATTAAGCATGAACGGCTGATAGGGGATGAAACCAGGGTTAATCAGATTTTAATCAACCTGCTGTCAAATGCTGTAAAGTATACGCCGGCAGGAGGGAGCATCTGGTTCCGGATTATGGGGATGAAACAACGTTCCAGCCAGTATGAACATATCAGGATTGAAGTGGAAGACAATGGATATGGGATGACCCCGGAATATTTAAAGACTATTTTTGACGCCTTTACCAGGGCGGAAAACAGTACCACCAATAAGATACAGGGAACCGGGCTGGGAATGGCGATTACCAAAAATATTGTGGAGCTTATGGGTGGTACGATAGAGGTTTCCAGCCAGATAGATAAGGGGAGCCTTTTCCGTGTAGAATTGGAGTTCCGGATACCGGAAGGGAAGGAAGAGAAGGAATTTTGGCAAAAAAGCGGGATCTCCAGGATTCTGGCGGTGTGCTGCGACAAGCGTCAGGGCAGTGATATCCAGGCGCTTATGGCCAATACAGGTGTTTTGGTGGATGTGGCCTCAGGCAGGGAAGAAGCACTTGGGCTGGCAGCCTCTGGTATAGCCAGGGAGGAGGCATACCAGCTAATACTGCTGGATGGGCATGCTCCTGGTGAGGAATGTTTGCAGACAGCGGGACAGTTAAGGGACGCTATGCCAGGCATGGCCCCTATTTTGATTCTTGCAGACCAGGGTATGGATGGCATAGAGGAAGAAAGCCGCCACATAAAAAATGTGGCCGTCCTTTGGAAACCATTTTTTATCCAGTCGCTGAAAAGCAAGATCCAGGAAATGCAGGCAGGAGAAAAGAAGAAAGATGCCACCCAACCTGCCGGGGAAAGCAGTTTGGAAGGGCTCCATTTTCTTGCAGCAGAGGATAATGAAATCAATGCGGAAATTTTGTCGGAGATTCTGGCCATGGAGGGTGCCTCCTGTGTCATTGCAGGTGATGGCCAGGCAGCATTAGACTGTTTTAAAAATTCCCAGGAAGGGGAGTTTGACGCGATCTTAATGGATGTGCAGATGCCGGTAATGAACGGTTATGATGCCACAAGGGCAATCCGGGGGCTGGAGCGCCGGGATGCGGGGGAAATACCGATCATAGCCATGACAGCTAATGCTTTTGTGGAGGATGAGAAAGAGGCTTTGAATGCAGGAATGAATGTCCATCTGGCAAAGCCTATTGACATGGCGTTATTGAAGCAGGTTGTGGAACAATATATAAAAAGGAAGTAAGGCATGAATAAAAACATGAAAAACAACATTGTGAAATTTACAGCGGTTTCTCTTGTGGGGATGGCAATGTTTGTTATGGCGGCATGTGGAGAAAAAAGGAGTGAAGGCCAGAACATGATCGTGCTGGAGGAGGGGGAGGAAAGGACAGTAAACCTGTTCAGCCCTATGGAGAAAACGGAACCGGGCGTTGACAATGTGGCAAGGAGTGCGTCAGATAAGACGGTCATTATGGCGGAGGAAAAGCTGGGGCTAAAGGTGGAATATATAACTTATACGGCGGAAGATCATCTGGATAAGACTTATGATGATGTGGCTCTTGAACGGGCAAAGAATAACATGGACGACATCTACCTCTTAAACCCGGATGTCATTCAGGCCTTGGCAGAGGAAGGGAAGCTGATGGATTTGTCCGGCCTTGAAAGTGCAAAGAATTTGCGGGATGTTGTAAGGACAGCCAACGTTGTTGACGGAAAGCTGGTGGCGATTCCCCAGGAAGTGGTGGCATACGGCCTTTTTATCAACAAAGATATGTTCGATGAATACCAGCTTACGTTGCCGGAGACGCCGGAAGAGTTCCTGGAATGCTGCCGTGTGTTTAAGGAAAACGGGATTGAGACGCCAATTGGGGCGAACCGCTGGTGGCTGGAAACTTTTGTCCTTGCCCAGGCATATGCGGATTTGTACAATGGAGGGAATACAGAAGCGGAGATTGCCGCATTAAACAGCGGGGAGAGTAAATACAGCGATTATATGCGCCCGGGATTTGAATTTTTACAGGAATTGATTGATTGTGGATATATTGATGCTGAAAAAGCCTATGTGAGCGAAGCCATTGAAGGGGAAGGGGAGGATTTCCTTGCCCAAAAAACGCCTATTGTGATGGCATACTGGGGGGCGGCAAACACAGATACTGCTTATGGAAAGACGGATTTTGAAATGCTGGTTATTGGGTTCCCAAGCAGCCGGGGGCAGATGCCGGTGATACCTATGACCGGTTTTGCGGTAGGGGCTGAAGCGGAACATGCAGAAGATGCGATGGCGGCATTGGACGTAATGGTTTCTGATGAGGCGCTTCAGGTTTATACGGAAACAAATAAGGTGATTTCTCCCTCTAAAAATGTGGAAGTGGATTGCGTGCCTGCGTTAAAACCGCTGAATGACAGGATTAAGGAGAACGTGTATGTGCTTGGTTCTAATGCTGGGATGAAGCTGGAACAGTGGGGGAATACCTGTTTGATAGTAAGGGATTTGTTAGGCGGTGCCACAGTGGACGAGTGCATGGCTGAATTTGACAGGATCCAGGAAGAATCGTTAAATAAATAGATAAATAGAAAATTTTCCCTTGCCAAATGTATGGAAGTATGATATGATTATTTTCGTTGGGGATGCTTGATATAGCAGCCCCCAACGGAAAGCTTTGAAGTGTAAGCCGAAGTGGGAGGTACACTCAGCCCAGGCCGGATGACACCGGAGAAGAAGGATAGTAAGAGGCTCCGTGGTCAAGCGGTTAAGACATCGCCCTTTCACGGCGGTAACACGGGTTCGATTCCCGTCGGAGTCATTGTTGCGGTAAATTACAAAAAGAATATTATTGACTGTAGTTTGCTGGTTTGTTATAATATTTATATGGCGCAGTAGCCAAGCGGTAAGGCGTGGGTCTGCAACACCCTGATGCACCGGTTCAAATCCGGTCTGCGCCTCTTTAGAAAACCTCGAAAATATTGATTTTCGAGGTTTTTATTTTGCTTAAATTTCACATTGGCACTTTTAGGATTTTGTTTCTGTTTCCTGATGGCTTGAAGTTTACAGGTATCTGCCTGCTTGATAACGGGTAGAATAAGTAGTAAGATAATGAAAAATCATTCAGGGGAGACTTTATGTGCGGCAGATATTATGTGGATGATAAGACAGCCAGGGAGATTGAAAAGCTAACCAGGCAGATGGGTGAAAAGAAGGGGCAGGAATCTGTACAGGCTGTAAGCTGGATGGAAGCGGGCGATATCTATCCAGGGAAAGATGCACCGGTGCTGTATGGAAAAGGCGGTTCCATATGCTGCGGATGGCAGCATTGGGGATTGCCTGGCTTTGAAGGGAAAAAGCTGATCTTTAATGCCAGATGTGAGTCAGCATTGGAAAAACCTTTGTTCCGTGACAGTATCCTTCACAGGCGTATTGTGGTTCCTGCATCCTGGTTTTACGAGTGGAATCCCAGAAGGGAAAAGAATATATTTTTCAGGAATGATATGGCCATACTGTTTATGGCGGGGGTCTGCAGGCGGTATGAGGATGGGGAACATTATGTGATCCTTACCACTGCCGCAAATGCTTCCATGAAGCCGGTGCATGGCAGGATGCCTCTGATCCTGGAACAGCAGGAGATCGCAGAATGGATGTTTAATGATGCGAAGACAGAAAGCCTCCTGCATAAAATTCCCTGCCTCCTGGAACGGAAAACGGATTATGAGCAGCTGAGCCTGTTCTGAAGCGCATTTAAGCCGGATAATATGCTTTTGCCAAGTTTTTGGATTGCAGCACCTGTGTCTTTTGTACATGGGTGCTGTTTGTTATGGTTTAGAAGTGGTGATGAGATCTTGGCATATTTATAAATAATCTGGGAGAACACGAAAAATACGCAACTTTGACACATCCTTATGCTACAATTTATATGGGAGGTTTTGGGATGAAAGTATTGATTATTGAAGACGAAGAAGCGATTGCAAATTTAGTAAAGATAAACCTGTCGGCAGAAGGATACCAATGCACTTGCGCTTATGATGGGACAGCAGGGGCGGATTATCTGGAAAAAGAAACTTTTGACTTGATCCTGCTGGATATTATGCTGCCAGAGATTGATGGGTATGAATTGCTGGAATATATCAAACCTTTTGGGACACCTGTGATCTTTATGACTGCAAAAGGCGCAGTAAATGACCGCATCCGTGGGCTGAAGCTGGGGGCGGATGACTATATTGTAAAACCATTCCAGATAGGGGAGCTGTTAGCCCGTGTAGAGGCGCTGCTCCGCAGATATGGGAAGATCAACCAAAAGCTGTCTTTGGGTGATGTGGAAATTGACATCGTATCAAGGACTGTCACCAAGTCAGGGGAAATAGTGGAACTGACATGCAAGGAATTTGACCTGCTGGTGGAGCTGGCCCAGAACAAAGGTGCTGCCTTATACCGTGACAGGCTGTATGAAAAAATATGGGGGGAGGTGTTCATGGGGGATACCCGCACGCTGGATTCCCATATCCAGCGGCTCCGGAGGAAGCTGAACTGGGAGAAACAGATCAAGACTGTATTCCGTGTGGGATACCGGCTGGAGGAAAGCCCATGAAATTATTCCATAAAATATTCCTTTGCTTTGTACTGCTCTTTGGGACTGCATTCCAGGCTGCAGGGTTTTTGCTGGTAAACTATGCCTATGGGAATGCCATAGAGCAGGAGAAAAAATATGCCTTTCAGGAATTCCAGCAAAACAAGTATATCTTACAGTCAATCCTGTATCTGGAGCCGGGATTGTTAGAAAAGGATGCAGGCAGCCTGGCCAATATGGCAGGGAGGTTCACTGTTCCTGTTGCCCTTTTTGGCCAGGATGGGGGCTGCATCTTTTCAAATATAAATGTGCAGCCTGATTTTTTGGGGCTTAATGGGGAGGGGGATGGCCAGATAGCCTTCCGGATCTTACGGGAAGGAGGGGAAAGCGATATCCTTGTATATGGCTGCATAGCGCAGGGGGACCGGAAGGCCTGTCTGGTCACGGAGACGGATATCAGCCCTGTGGTGGATGCCCAGAAAAACATGGCTGCTTATTTGCAGAAGATATACATAGTTATCCTGTGTATCAGTTTCCCTGTGATCTTCCTGCTGACAAAAGTACTCACTGGCCCTATTAAAAAAGTGGGAAAAGCGGCCAGGAGGATTGCAAAGGGAAATTATTCCGAGAAAATTGGCATAAAGGGGAGGGATGAGGTCAGTGAGCTGGCAGCCGATTTTGACCAGATGGCACAGCAGGTAGAGGAAAAGATTGATGAGCTATCTGATATGGCAAGACAGAAGGAAGATTTTGCGGCAAACTTTGCCCATGAGCTGAAAACCCCTCTGACGTCAGTGATCGGCTATGCAGATATGCTCTGCCGCAGGGATCTGCCTAAAGAAGAAGTAAAGAGTGCAGCCGGGTATATTTTGAGTGAGGGCATGAGGCTGGAGTCCCTGGCATTAAAGCTGATGGACCTGTTTGTGCTGGATAAGCAGGACTTCTTTTTGGTGAGGATGCCGGTAAAAGAAATGTTTGAAGATCTTGGGCAGGGCATAGAGCCTGTATGCAGGAAGTACGGGGCAGGGCTGCATATGGAAATAGAGGATGGTATGATAGAAGTGGACTATGACCTGTTTAAGGCCATGGTTCTGAACCTTGTTGACAATGCAGCCAAGGCGGAGTGCAGGGATGTATGGATCAGCGGGACCCGGGGAAAGGATACCTACCAGATTCGGGTCAAAGATAACGGAAAAGGGATCCCGCCCAAAGAACTGGGGCGTATAACAGAGGCCTTTTATATGGCAGACAAGTCCCGCTCCAGGAAACAGCATGGGGCAGGGCTGGGGCTGGCGCTGGTATCAAAGATTGTGAAGATACACAGGGCAAAGATGGAGATAGAAAGCGATGGGAAGGCGGGCACTGTGGCCATCATTGGATTCCCCCTGCCGGGAGGAGGCGCAGATGAAGAAAACATATAAATATACGTTCCTTACCCTGTCCCTTGCATTGGCCTTTATCTTTGGCAGCATGGCGGCCACGAACCTGATTCTGTATATAAGGGAAGGCCGGCTCTTGGCGGAAAGCGGGATCGTGGCGGCAGAATTCCCGGTCCGCCCATGGCAGGGCTGGGAAAATGAAAGGGAGAAGGAGGATGGCGGGGAAAGATATTCCCTTACCACAGGGCAGGTGAAGGATGCCGTGGAAAGCTGGAACCAGCGGCTGGGGGAGACGCTTCATGATCCGGTTAAAGGGCAGGTTTCTATGGAGGAAGCGGTCCGGGAAGGGGAAGAATGGCTCATGGCAATGGGAATGGAGCAGGGGGAAGCCATGGGGGAAGGGGCCGGATTGGGATTTGTAAAAGCAACCCTGGGGGTTGGGGCACAGAAGGGGAATTCAAGGGTGCCATTGGAACCCTATTACAGTTTTTGGACAGTGCATTTTTCAGGTTCCTATATGGATGCTGTTTTATACTTAAATGCGGTTACAGGCAGGGTATGGAGGGCAGAGGCTACCTTCTACAGTAACCTTCCGGAGGGGCTGCCTGGTGAAAAACTGGGGCGGTTTGTGGAAATGGCAGGCATGCAGGCAGCAGATGGTGCTGCAGGAATAAATGAAGATAAGACCCAGGCATACCTTGCAATAGAAGACGGCCTGCTGTATGCAAGGCTTGATTATCAAAATGTAGTTCTTGGGGATAATGCTGTGGTGGAGCACACCAGCAGAAAACTGCCTTATGGCAGGTATGTGGTGGTCACTTATGAAATATTTACGGACCCCAAAAATTTACAGCTATAACACATGGATAACGAAAAAATAACACAACACCCGTTTAGGATAGTATATGTCCTGGCCGGGTGTTTTTTGCAGGCGGGATTATGGAAGAAAATTCTTGACACAAAGAAAGGAGCAGGAAATGAGGAATAAGAAATTGTTTACAGCAATGGTGGTAGGGGCAATGGCTCTGGGGCTGGCAGGATGTGCAAATGAAAGTGGGAAGGGGCAGGGAGGATCCCAGGTGCAGGCGCCAAGCCCGGAGAATGATAAGGGGGCTGTGGCTGGGCAGGAAGATAGGAACCTGGAGGAGGAACTGAAAAATTACCGTCAGGAGCGGGAGGATATGATCCAGGAGGCTAACGGCCTGGTGGAAGGAGGCTCCCCAAAGGAGGATAATTATTCTTTCGATATGTCCGGCTCGTTTTATACAAGCAGGTTTGACACACGGGAGACTACACAAGCCTATGCTGCCGCACGGGTCTATGTGACAGATACACTTGGGATCAAGCCAAGTACAAAGATGGTGACTTATATGTGTATGGACCCGAGAGTGCTGGCAATCTATGATGACCAGGATAAAGGGGTTGCCGCAGGGTATGACAGCAGTGATATTTTTGTCTGCGAATACTGCAATGGGGATGGGGTATGGCAGTACCTGATCCTTGTCCGTGACGGTAAGGGCAGCCCATGGAGCGTGATCCATAATGGAAGCAGTTATAAGGAATAGGGAAAACGGAGGTGTAAGCTATGGGGACATTAGTGAAGTTTGAATACAGGAAACTCTGGAACCAGGTATCTATTGTTGCTGTCATGGCAATGTGCATCCTATCCACCCTTCATACCTTTATCTATCTGGACATGAATTCCCAGTGGAGGGCCATTGATAAAAATGGGGAGGTGGTAAGCGGCCTTGCATCCTACCGGGCGTTAAAGGAGGCAGCAAAGGAAATCGAGGGCATAGTGGATGGTGAATATCTGCTGGATCTGAAAGAATCGTATGAAGCCAGTGCGGATAAGCAGTATCTGGATGGGCACAGGGGATTTTTAGGCACCGGAGGAATGACAAAATATATGTACCCAAATTATTTTATCAATTATGCCTATTATTCCTATTATATGTCCAATGGAAATAACAAGATGGGGCTGGATTATGGCTTTCTGGATTCGGAGGAGGCATTTTACCGGAAGTACCGGGAAGCAGTAAAGGAACAGCTCATGTATGAGAACCAGTATGCCGGCCTGGTGAAATTTACAGATCCCCAGATCAAGGTGCTGGACCGGAAGATTGCCGGGATCAATACCCCTGTGCGCATCGCATACTGCCAGGGGATCTCCAATTTTATGAACTGGTATGACCTGGAGTATCCGGTATTCTTTCTTGTGGTTGCCTTTGCCCTTGCCTGCACCTATGCAAAAGACAGCCTGGGCGGTATCAATGAGTTGACATTATCTGCGGCAAAGGGAAGAAAAGAAGACTTCCGGGCAAGATGGATAGCGGGAAATCTGTTTACAGCTTCTGCCTATATGATCTTTACCGGGGTGCTGCTCATAGAGCATGGTGCGGTTGCCACTTTTGGCGGGTTTGGGGCATCGGCACAGACTTATTGGTTCAACTGTATCTTTCATATTAATATTGGTACAGGTATGCTTTTTAAGATTGTGGGCGGCCTGCTTGGCGTTTTGGTATTTGCAAACTTTACCATGTTGTTGTCCTGCCTGTCCAGGAACCTGAAGATAACCTCCCTGGCTTCGGTGCTGGCAGTTGCCGCCCAGGCAAGGCTGTCCAACACTTACAGCCAGATGAAATTGCTTTATCCCCTTCAGTTTGCCAGTGACGCAGTAGTGAAAGACTTTTTCTTCTGTGGGAAAATACTGGTGCCCTATATGGCTGTTGTCCTGATCCTGGCAGTGGCCTATATAGGGGTGTCCGCTTTTTGGCTGGGGAGAAGGGATAAGAAATATTATTTGCATTAGGGGGGAAGGCTATGAGATCTATTGTTAAGGCAGAAAGCAAGAGAATACTGAAAACGAAACCGTTTATTTTCTTTTTGGCTGCTGTCTTTATGTTGTCGGTGGGCAGCAGTTACCAGGCAGTAAAGAGCTATGAACTGTGGGACAGGGACGGGTTTGTGGCAAGTGGGTGGGAAAATCTGGCGCATGGGAAAGAAAATGCGGGGAACAGAAGGATCCAGGAAGCGGTGGTGATGCTCAAAAATATCCAGGAGGCGGTCTATGTGGATGAAACGAATATAGAGAAACTGGTAGTCCTTAATTATTCCGGCAGGGAGGCCGGGGACTTATCAGAGGGGGAGATTGATTCCTTTTTTGAGGACCGCTTAAGGAAGATACGACGGAAGCTGGATGAGAGCACCAATTTTGATTATACGGAGAGTGAAAAAGAAAGGTTTATGGGGAAAGCAGGGGAACTTACCGGATTGAGGGTAGGCTTTGCGGAAGGATGGAAGGCATTGGACCGTGACATGGGCAGCTTTATACTTTTGGTTTTGGTCATGATATCCATCATCATAATGCCGCTCTTTGCGGAGGATCCACAGGTTAAGATGAAGGAACTTTGCCGGTCCACAAAAAACGGGAAAAAGAGGCTTGGCCTGGGGAGGGCCATCACGGCTTTCGGGATGGGGAGTGTATTCTATTTTGTGGCAGTTACTTTCTATTTTTTGGTGAAAATGGCACCCTTTGGTTTTTCGGGAGGTGGTGAGTATATACAAAGCAGCGAAGATACCTTTTTTTCAGTATTTTCTATCACATATGCAAAGCAGTTTGCCTGGAACTGCAGCCGTGGCTATATAGCGCTTATTTTTGTGGTTTCCATGACGGTCCTGGTGTCGGTTTTGATGGAGAGGATCATGGCCGGGATCGTAGTAATGAGCTTTTATTGGATATTGCTCCTTCTCATGGAGAAGATGGCAAGCTTTGAAGTGGATCATGTATTTGCTAATTTTATGCCGCTCAGGCTTTCTGGCAGCAAGGATTTTTATATCCAAAATGAAATATACAGGTTTGCGGGAAAAACATTTGATGCCATGGTATGGTGCCCGGCAGTTGCAGTGGGTTTATCCGCTTTTATGGCCGGGATAGCTGCATGGTGGTTACGGAGAAAACAGTAGGGGTAAAAAACACATACTTTCGGTTTAGGGCTTAGCGGTATTTGCAGCCAATAGGCCTTCTGATTGAATTTTATCTCTAAAAGTAGTATAATGAATGAAATTGAAAGGAAGCTGCCTTACAACAGAGAATGTTAATTGTTTATCCAATTGGAGGAAGTATGAGTTTTCTTAACCAAGGCCAAAGAAAGAATTTTTGTTTTCAGGCACATGTTACAATGGAAACGCAAAATAACATATCCGCTTATATAGAATTATGCAGGAAAAATGATGTAAAGCCTGTTTTAATTCGGCTTGCCCAAGGAGATTTTGTGGATCAGCCAATGTATACACAGCGCATTGTTGCCCAAAATCTTGACGATGCGATGGTGGAAGCAGGGAGAGTAAAAAATAATTTTTCAGAAAATGGTTTCCAGGCAATCAGGACAAAAATTGAAATAAATGCAGAAAGCGCCATAGATTATTTTGGGATTGATGTGGATAGCTGGGGAAATACAGAATATAGGGAAAACTGCCTGGCTAAAATCCAGAACAGCTATTTTGAAGTACATGTGAAAGTAAAATATAATGATATTGGCCTGCTGGAAGCAATTGCCATTAAGGACAATCTTTATCTTTCAAAAAATGACAGGGAGCCGGATATCAGGTTTTTGTCAGTCCGCAAAAATTTAATGGAGGCATTGGATACATCGTATGAAGACAATGCTGATTTAGGTAAATTTTATTTACATCCTAAAAATTTCCCAAGGGCTTTTGAAGGCCATTTGCAAAAGGCCGGGATGGAAATTATTAAAGAAAAATATGAATGCTGCATTTATGACAGCAATAAAAACCTTGATCAAAACTGGGGATTCAGGCCAGTGGCATAAAGGGGGATAATAGCATGGATTATGACAAAATTGCTTTAGAAATCAAAGAAGAACTGATGATTTATATTGCCGGCCATTTGCCTTTTGTTATTAAGGGCAGTTTTTTAACAAGCCAGTATCACCGGGATCCTTACAAAAGGCTTCTAAATGGCGGGGACATTGACCTGGTTTATAGAAACAGGCACAGTAATATCCCAGTGCCGGAAAAATTTGGTTATGGCAGTTACCATCAGTTTATCCGGGAGATTGAAAAATTACTGGAAAAGGAACTGGTTGCTATTTTTTATAAACTAGAAGAGATTATGGCCCGGAAATTGAACTTGCAGGAACGGCCGGAGTTTATTTTAGAATTCGAAGAGCTTGGCTATGGCGGAATATTTAGGGATAGCGGCACGGTTGCCCTTTACTTGGTAAACTATGCTGCTGATGGCGATTTTACAACTGTTGGCCTTGAGATTTGTGACTGCAAAATGTCTTTTGAAATTGATATTGCCATTGATATGCCCCTTCATTTCCAGCCGGAAACGATTTTATATAAAACGGTTGGGGGAAAAGAAGTGGTATTGGAAAACACCACGCCTTTGCTGTACCAGACGGCATGGAAAATGCATCAAATTCTGGTAAGGCCCCGTTTAAAGGATTTAGATGATGTGATACGTTTTTTAGCGCATATAGATTTTAAGGATAAAAATAACTTTCAAACTTTTTTTGATGAAATCATCTCCGAATGCAGGCTGGCGGATACCAAGACCTGCGAGGGCTTAATCAGCGTCTTAAAAAAGCTGTTTTCGGACGAAAATACAACGAAAAGCCTTATTGTTGATAAAATCGTTGGCTGTGGGCTTGAAATGCAGTATTATAGCAATCTGTATGGCATACATAATAATGCTGAATTGCTGAAAAATAAGGTTTGTGCCAGTTTTTTAAAGGAACTGCACCATTCTATTGACTGTGAAGCAGCTTTGGGATATATAAATAACAAAGAACCGGACAGCTGGGCCGATAGAATGGACAGTACGGCAAAGGGCATTGAATAAGCTTTACAAATAGCAAAAAACATAATATAGTTAGAAGTGAGGAAGCGGTGATGACGCTTTCCCGCTTCAAAGGAGGCAGGGATTGGCACCTTGCCTCTTTTTTGCGCATACAAAGCATCTGCCGCCAGTGGGTTAGCAGGGGCAGAAATGTAAAATGGAGAAAGGATAACATCATGAAAGACAAATTTGAAATTAAGGATGATTTTTACCTTAATGGGGAGAAGATGAAAATTATTTCCGGAAGCATTCACTATTTCCGGATTGTTCCTGGATATTGGAGAGACCGTCTGGAAAAGTTAAAGGCCATGGGCTGTAATACGGTGGAAACTTATATCCCCTGGAACCTTCACGAGAAGGAAAAAGGCGTGTTTGATTTTTCCGGAAGGTTGGATATTGCGGGTTTTGTAAAAACGGCACAGGAATTGGGGCTGTGGGTGATTTTGCGGCCATCGCCTTATATCTGTGCGGAATGGGAGTTCGGGGGATTTCCCTACTGGCTGCTGAAAGAGGACGGCATGAGGTTGCGCTGTATGTATGGGCCCTATATTGCCCATGTGAAATCCTACTATGAAAAGCTGTTCCAGGTGATAGCGCCTCTCCAGGTTACAGAAGGCGGGCCGGTAATTATGATGCAGGTGGAAAATGAATATGGTTCCTATGGGGATGACCATGGGTATATGGACTATCTGAAGCAGTTGATGATTGAAAACGGCTGCAGCGTTCCCCTTGTCACTTCCGACGGGCCATCCCGGGAGCTTTTTGACTGCGGAAAGGCGGAGGGTGTTTTCCAGACAGGCAACTTTGGCTCCAGGGGAGAGCAATTCTTTGGCGTAATCAAAAAAATAATCGGCGATAAGCCTTTGATGTGCATGGAATTCTGGGTAGGCTGGTTTGACAGCTGGGGAGGCGAGTCCCACCAGAACGGCGACATAGAAGGGCATGCCAAGGACCTGGACTATATGCTTTCCCATGGGAATGTTAATTTTTATATGTTTACCGGAGGGACGAATTTCGGGTTTTTCAACGGTTCCAACTATAGTGACAAGCTGACGCCTGATATTACTTCTTATGATTATGACGCCCCCCTGACGGAGGATGGCCAGATCACGCCCAAGTATGAGGCTTTTAAGAAGGTGATATCCAAATACGTTTCCATTCCCCAGGTGGAATTTACCACGAAAATTACACGTAAAGCATACGGAAGGCTGGAAGTAAAGAGAAGCGCCGGCCTTTTCCAGAACCTTGGGAACCTCTCCAAGGCTCATGAAAGTGTAACGCCTCAGCTCATGGAAAAATTAGGCCAGGGCTATGGTTATATTATGTATGAGAGCCAGTTGGAACCCGAAAGGGACATTTGGGGCATCCGGCTTTTGGGGGCAAATGACAGGGCGAATATTTTTATGGATGAAAAACCCCTGGCAACCCTTTATGACAGGGAGCTTTTAGAAGAATGCAGCTTTGAGGAGAAGGCTTTCAAGGGAGAGAAAATTTCCATTCTGGTAGAAAATATGGGACGTGTCAATTACGGCCCCAAGTTAGAGTGCCAGGGCAAGGGCATAGGCGGCGTGTTGGTTAACGGGCACCAGCATTATTACTGGAAGCAGTACTGTCTGCCCATGGAGGACCTCTCCGGGCTGGATTTTGGAAAAACCCCTGCCCAGGGGACACCGGGCTTTTATGAGTTTACCTTTGAAGCCCAGGAGGCAGGAGATACTTTCCTGGATTTTAGCGGCTGGGGAAAGGGTTGCGCGTTCCTGAACGGCTTCCATTTAGGCAGGTTCTGGGAGATTGGCCCCCAGAAGCGGCTATACATACCGGCGCCTTTGATCAGGAAGGGGGAGAATACCATCCTTCTTTTTGAGACAGAGGGAAAAGCGCCGGGCGCAATTACGCTTTGCGATGAACCCCACGTAGGGTGAGGGAAAGAGGCCAAGAAACAGCATTAAAATTGATGGTTTGGTTTATGCCCGGGCAGGCGCTGGCTGATAACAATTGGCACCTGCCCGGGCATTGCTGCAAGGGAGGATATATCATATGGGATTAAAGATTTCCAGCCAAAAGGGGAAGCCAATAGCGGAAGGGATGATGGGACTGTTTTTTGAGGACATCAATTATGCCGCTGACGGCGGATTGTATGCGGAGATGATAGAAAACAGGTCTTTTGAATTTTATGACTGTTATGGGGACAAAGGGGACTACTATGTGAAAAAGGATTCCGGCTATGGCTGGTACCCTGCCCAGGAGGAGGGCGGAAAAATGGAGTACGTAACGGGAAGCCCTTTATTTAGGGAAAATCCCAACTACCTGCGTTTTACCGCTTCAAAACCGGGCCAGGGGTTCAAAAATAAGGCTTATAATGGCATTTATCTGGAAAAGGGCCAGGGGTACAGGGTATCCTTTTATGCAAGGCTGGCTTCCTACCAGGGGAACTTTCTGGTTTCGGTAAAAAAGGGGGATAAGGTATACGCAGAGGCTGTAATTGCCTGCGCCCAGGAGCCGGCAGAGGAATGGCGCCTGCATAAGTGGGCCCGCTATGAAACGGTACTGAAGGCAGAGGAACCGGCAGAGGGGGCCGATTTCGTGATTGCTTTAGAGGCAGAGGGCTGTGTGGAATTTGATTTTATTTCCATGATGCCGGAGGATGCGGTGGCAGGGATATTCCGGCGGGACCTGTTTGAACTGTTAGAAGGGCTGCATCCGGGCTTCCTGCGGTTCCCGGGGGGCTGCATTGTGGAGGGCAATACCCTTGAAAACCGTTACCGCTGGAAAGAAAGCGTAGGGATTCCCGAGAGAAGGAAAGCCAATTTTAACCGCTGGGCTTTGCATGAAACAACAAAGGAAAATGGGTGGCATACAGAGTATGCCCATTATAACCAGACCCTGGGCATTGGTTTCTACGAGTATTTTCTACTCTGTGAAATGATTGGCGCAAAGCCCCTGCCGGTGCTGAACGTAGGGCTTGCCTGCCAGTACCAGTCACTGGAGCAGGTGGGGATGGGCACGCCGGAGTTCCAGGAGTTCCTCCAGGATGCAGTGGATTTGGTTGAATTTGCCAATGGCGGCCCGGATACCCGCTGGGGGGCGGTACGGGCGCAGATGGGGCACCCGGAACCTTTCGGGCTTACCATGCTGGGGATCGGAAATGAGCAGTGGCAGACACCGGAGGGGGATTTCTTCGGAAGGTACCGCCTTTTTGAAAAGGCGGTCCATGAAAAATACCCGGAGCTGAAGCTCATAGGCTCCGCCGGACCGGACATTACATCCGCACGTTACCATGATGCATGGAAGTATTACCGGGAAAATACTGCTGAAAACGGGAATTTCTGCTATGCCGTGGACGAGCATTACTATGTGGAGCCCCAGTGGTTTTATAGCCATGTGGATTTCTATGACCATTATCCCAGGGAAGTGAAGGTCTTTTCCGGGGAATATGCAGCCCATCCTGAATGCGGCATGAATAAACCCTATGCCAACACCTTTGAGGGCGCGCTGGCGGAGGCGGCCTTTTTGACAGGGGTGGAAAAAAATGCGGATGTGGTGATTTTGGCCTCCTATGCGCCGCTCCTGGCAAGGCTGGGCTATGCCCAATGGTCGCCGGATATGATCTGGTTTGATGAAAAGGGCGCTTATCCCACTGCCAGCTATTATGTGCAGAAAATGTACAGTGAGAATATGGGGACAGTGACAGTTCCTATGGAGGGGCAGGAAGAAGAGCTGCGCAAATGGGGGGTCTACCTGAATATCACCCTGGATGAAAAAGCAGGGGAATATATTATAAAGGCAGTGAACAAAGAAAAAGACCCGGTGGTGCTGGCGTTGACAGGCCAGGAAGGAAAACCCATCACCGGGCAGGCGGTGAGAAAAGAGATTACAAGGCCTGCCAGCGGGGAGGGGAAGCCGGATCCCGGGTTCCCGGAGCCTGTTCTTTACAGGGAAGATTATGAGGCGGTAGACGGCCTGCTGCGGATCTTTGCAGAGAGCTTTATGGTATTGCGGATCCCTGCCCAAAAGTAAAGGATGGGATGGGTATGACAGTATCGGCAGAAATGATAATAGCCATAGTTGTTATTTTGGTTTTGGTTGTGGGGGCTTTCTGGCTGCTGCTGGGGAAAAAGCGCAGAAGGGCAGATGCTTTCGAAGATATGGAAGGGCATGAATTTGAGTATTTCTGCGCGGATTTGCTGGAACAGAACGGATTTATTGACGTGGAGGTGACCAGGGGCAGCGGGGATTACGGGATAGATATCCTGGCGGAAAAGGAAGGGGTAACTTACGCGGTCCAGTGCAAATGCTACACGGCCCCGGTGGGGGTGAAAGCAGTCCAGGAGGCCTACGCGGGAAGGGATTACTATGGACGGATGGTAGGGGCGGTGATGACCAACCAGTATTTCACCGCTCCCGCAGTGGAGGCGGCGAAGAAACTAAAGATCCTGCTCTGGGACGGCGGTTATCTGGAGGGGATGATGGAGGAGGGATAGGGGGCTATATGCCAGGGCCAAAGGCTGTCATGTGCCTGACAGCCTTTGGTTTAATCCCTGGAAGTCTGAAGGCCCTGCCTCCAGTACAAATTGATGGAATTTCATCAGGGTAAATTTCTCCCCCCACAGCGTTTGGGCCGTCTCCCGCAGGGAAAGAAATTCCAGGAATCCCAGATAGTATTTCAGATAGTTTACAGGCTCCTCCACAATGTACTGATAAATAGAAGAAACCACGTCCTCCTGGGTAATGCCGATCTGCTGCAGGATTTCCTTTACCTGGCCGGGATCTGCGCCGTCATAATGGATGGCAATGTCCAGCAGGGAATAGATGCACAGCTGCAGGTTCCTGTTCAGGCGGCAGGCTTCAAACCATGCCGCCTGTGTGGGATCGGACTCCTGCACCAGGAACTGGGCGTACTGGTAGGAGAGATTTTCCCCGTAAAGGGCCCAGCCTTCTGTATAGCCGCCATAGTGGAGGAGGTAACGGATGGGAGAGACCTTTTCCTGGTTCATGTAAAGCTGGCTGTATACAGTCTGGTAAAGGTGCCCCGGGTAACCTTCATGGGCAAGGGTGGTATACAGGGTCAGGGCATCGGGGGAGTTTTTGCGGTTAATATAAATGATATTATTGCGCATATCGTCTATGGGAGGGGTCAGGTAATAGGCCGGGCTGGAATAATCCTCCAGGGAAGGGGAAACATTTTTTACTGTGCAGGAGGGGATGAAGCGTTCCCCGGAAGCAGGGAAAGCAGGAAAATCCCCGGCCATGCGTTCCTGCAGGTCTTCCAGCATTTCTTCAGGCCCAGCGAAGGGAAAATCCCCGGCGGTGCCGGAATCCATAAGGATAAGCCTGGGATATTCCCTAAGAAGTTCTGCCAGCGCGGCGTAGCCTGCCTGGAAGTCCTCCCACAGCATGGCCTTTATTTCCCCCACACTGCGGCAGGAGCCTGTGGTGGCCGCAAGCAGATATTCATAATAGGGGCGTCCCTGGGGAAAATGGCAAAGCCCCATGGCGTTAACGCCTTTTCCGGAGAGAATGGTAAAGGCGTCAGCCAGCTCTTCATAAGCGGGCAGCATGACTGTGGTCAGCAGCCGGTCGTTTTCGGAAATCCACTGGTCTTTTTGGGCCTGGGTGGCCAGCCCCTGCTCTTCCAGGGCATCCAGCCTTTCACGGAAAGTGGTGTGGAGAAAGTGGGAACCACAGGAGAGCTGTTCTTTGTCCATAATGGTGCCGCACTGTTTTACAATCTGGGCTGCGGCGGTATCGGACATAAAAAGCCCTGCCTGGGCTTTTTCCTTTTCGTATTGGATCAGCCCCTGAAAGTAGCTGCCCGTCTGTTCCAGGATATGCAGGTAATCCTCCACATCCTTGGGGCTGCGGAAGGTATAGTCTGCCAGCAGCACAGGCAGCCCGGACTGCATCCCGGAAGAAGGGGAGAGGGGTTCGTCATAGTACTCAAAAGGAACCCCGGACAGGCGCAGGGTTAAGTAACGGGACAAAAGCCCGTAGGCATAGGCGTCGTTTCCGTTAAGCCTGGCAGGGGAAATGCCGGAGAGGCGGTCCAGGGCGGAAGTGATTGCCTCCCTGCCGTTGTCCCCGCCCGGTTCATAGGAGGAAAGGCGGGCAGGCCCGTCAAAGCCGTAAGCCTCCGGGTGGGCAAGGGTATAATGCAGGCTTACGGTATTGCCGGAAAGCTCCGAGAGGAACATTTCTTCCGCCAGCGCATGGAACCTGCGGCTGTCCCCTGTAAAAAGATACAGGGACAGAAAAAGCGCGGCAAGGGCCAGCAGAAGGAGCAGGCCTTTGATTTTCTGTTTCCGGGTCAGATTTTTAGTGAAGGGCAAAGTTGTAGCCTCCCATGACTATTCGTTTGATTATATGAAGAAAATATGCTAGAATATTACTTGGCTTAGCCGGATAAGACATTGGACAGAAAGATTTATACATTTAAAATGGAGGAAATCATGAACAATCTGGAACTGAAAAAGATAGCCAACGAAGTGCGCAAGGGCATTGTGACGGCGGTCTACAGCGCAAAGGCGGGTCATCCCGGAGGCTCCCTGTCAGCGGCTGATATTTATACGTATCTTTACTTTGAGGAGATGAACATAGACCCGGAAGACCCTAAGATGGAAAACAGGGACCGCTTCGTGCTGTCAAAAGGCCATACCGCCCCGGGGCTTTATTCCGCCCTAGCCCACAGGGGGTTTTTCCCTGTGGAGGACCTGGTTACCCTGCGCAAGCTTGGCTCTTATCTTCAGGGTCATCCCTCCATGCAGTATATTCCCGGGGTAGATATGTCCAGCGGTTCCCTGGGGCAGGGGATTTCCGCAGCCGCAGGGATGGCCCTGGCAGGCAAAATGGACCAAAAAGATTACCGGGTATACACCCTCCTGGGGGACGGGGAGCTGGAAGAGGGGCAGGTTTGGGAAGCCGCCATGTTTGCAGGCCACAGGAAACTGGACAACCTGGTAGTGATCGTGGACAATAACGGCCTGCAGATAGACGGGCCGGTGGCGGAAGTCTGCTCCCCCTACCCCATTGATAAAAAGTTCGAAGCTTTCAATTTCCATGCCATCAACGTAGACGCCCATGATTTCGGCGCTATCCGGGAGGCATTCCGGGAGGCCAGGGAGACCAAAGGCATGCCTACGGCTATCATTGCCCACAGCCTGAAGGGAAAAGGGGTTTCCTTTATGGAGGGCAGTGTTGACTGGCATGGTAAAGCGCCTAATGACGAGCAGTTTGAGACGGCAATGGCAGACCTTGAGAAAATAGGCGAAGAGCTTTTAAAGGAGGAAGCATAATGGCAGAGAATACAGTTAAGAAGATTGCGACCAGAGAAAGCTATGGCAATGCCCTGCTGGAGCTGGGGGCAGAGAATCCTAATGTGGTAGTTCTGGATGCGGACCTGGCGGCAGCTACCAAAACAGGTGTATTTAAAAAGGCATATCCCGACAGACATATCGACTGCGGTATTGCGGAAAGCAATATGGTGGGCGTGGCAGCAGGACTTGCCACAGCAGGAAAGATACCTTTTGTCAGCAGCTTCGCCATGTTTGCGGCAGGCAGGGCCTTTGAGCAGGTAAGAAATTCTGTGGGATATCCCCATTTAAATGTAAAGATAGGTGCGACCCATGCGGGCATTACCGTAGGCGAGGACGGTGCTTCCCATCAGTGTAATGAGGATATTGCTCTGATGCGGACAATACCAGGAATGGTTGTGATTAACCCCTCTGACGACGTGGAGGCAAAGGCAGCGGTAAAGGCGGCTTATGAGCATGTGGGGCCTGTGTATCTCCGGTTTGGCAGACTTGCGGTTCCTGTGATTAACGACAATGAGGACTATAAGTTCGAGCTTGGTAAGGCAATTACCTTAAGAGAAGGAACAGACGTTACGATTATAGCCTCCGGACTTACGGTATCCGAGTCTCTG
>OFHA01000913.1_pt1 | contig 23258 bp, 34 predicted proteins | sample 1521891 | NCBI WGS metagenome assembly OFHA01 (sample SAMEA3504089, study PRJEB24116) | mouse gut metagenome | biome: mouse gut; feature: mouse-associated habitat; material: faeces | place: Denmark | collected 2011
GAAGCAGTCGTTTATCAAGGTAAACAGCGGTTAGGGAACAGCTGTGCTTTCTGCCTCTGTGCCCGCATCGCCGTTTCCATCTGACGCTGTTTCTGCGTGGCTTCATAAGTATTATATTCCCTGCCGCGATATGGGATTTTCTGCGCTTCTTTCCTGTCCATAGCCTCCAGCCATTCGTCAGAATAATTCCTGGCAGAAATCCCGTCCAGAAAAGGATAATAGCTGTGGCGGCAGTTCCAGCCAAGCAGGCCGGGGCCAGAACCCAAACCGCACACATCTATAAGCTGCTGGTATGTCCACACACGCCCCTGCCAGACGGCATGTTCCGGGCGTGCCCCCGGATGCCAGTCAACCTCGTATTTATCAGTCCCCAGCCTCTGGCCATTCATTCTGGATATCTGCCCTGTCAGCTGCCCCATACCTGTAAGCAGCGCCCTCCTGACGGCCACATCCACCCTGTTGCTGCGTCCGGAAACATAATCAACTGTCCGCAGCCCGGAAGTGGTCATTTCTCCCACAACTTTCCGTATCAGGGTATTATAGTCAAAAGCTCCTGATGCCATCATGGTAATTGCATTGTCCAGATACCCGTTATATACCTCTGACAGCGGCGAAAACACCTTACGTCCACTGCCCATATCCACCATAAATCCCAGCGACCTGCTTATATTAAAAAGCTCATCATTTGACTGCTGGATGAGGGCGTTTGTAATCTGCTGTAATTCATAATTTTGTTCATAGCAAATAAGTTTTGTATTAATCTGCTCGTACATTGTCCGACTTCTCACATATTCCTGTTCTACGACTTCATCATACAGCTTGAACGTGTCAGCCCAGTCACCGCCTAAAGCCTGCCGGATAATGTTTTCAACATCTTCCGTACTGTGTCCCAGCACCATGTACCTTTGCAATTGCCAGTCTACCGTAGAAGTAATTCTTCCCGTCTTCTTAATTCTGCGTACCACATCTTTCATAATTTCCTCTTCAAGCGCCAGGTATTTCTTTTCGATGCCAGCTGCAAGGATTGACTGGTATTCCTGTTTCAAAGATATATCCTCCTTTAACTAAAAGGAAAAGAGACCTGTTATAGGCCTCTTTCTTTCATTATTTCTTCAATTGTTTTTCCACGTTCTAAAAACCCCCTAAGACTGCCACGGTTCATACCAATTTTCCTTTCCCATTGTGCCACTGTTAATGTTTCTCCTCTATATGTAACATATTTTGAATTACTTCTATTATTTATTTGCGTTTCTATAGTAGCCCAACGGCAATTTTCAGGCTCATAATTGCCATCATTATTTATCCTGTCTATAGATAATTCATCAGAGTAACCACTTTTTAACGCCCATTCAGCAAAGACAGCAAAATCATTCCATTCATTACATACTCTTATTCCCTTTCCATAATATGAATCAAATTCTCTCTTTGAGCAAGAAGGACTGCAACGGTGTTTCATGCCTGCCCATATGCGATATAACCTTGTCCCATACCTGCCATGTGTCATGCATGTCTTATTACCTCTAAACATTTCTGAAGTGGTCTCTTTTCTAAGACATCCACAAGATTGTGTCATACCTTTACGCAAATTATACGATGTCACTTCTTTGAATGTTCCGCAATCGCATCTACATTTCCATAACGCTTCACGTCTTTTATTACCAGCTCTTTCAATAACAACCAATCTTCCAAAACGTTGTCCCGTTAAATCAATAAGTTTACTCATGCCACACCACCTTTCTTCATTTCTGCTTTAGCCGCCCGGTAACCTTTGGCATAGCCGTAACGAAAAAGTGTTGCGATGGCCTCGAACAGCCTATTCGTATCTGCCCAATGCATTTCATCTATAAATGCTATCATTTCAGATGTTCTAAGCATATAGTTAGTATCCATCTTTTTGCTTTTTAAAAAGCGGTCAACATAATCTTTGATTTTCTGCATAGTAAAATCTCCTTTCAATTTTGGTTCTTGAAAGAAGCTCCTTACCATGATAGAATATTTCATGGAAGGAAACTTCTGGTGTAGAGCGTTGTGTTGATTGGTAGTCGGGCAACGCTCTATTCTTTTAGTTCTTCATCGATTTTTTCATCAAGCCATTGCTTTTTACTTTTGCTTTGTTCTGTCAACTTTTCTTCAAGTTTTCCTAACTTTTCCGTATCGACTTCCGCATAAAAAGCACTTGTTTTCTTTCTCCGCTCTCTGAAATAATCAGCTCTGCTTTTTGATGAAATTTCCCCCTACCTCCTTTCTTGTTACTAGAAACAATATATCACGTTACTAGCAACAAGTCAAGCATCTATTTGTAAAATCTTATCTTTTCCCTTTAAGTGCCGTAATTGCACCCATCCCCTTTGCGTCAAAACCAAATGCTCTGCTGTCATTTTGATAACTGCCCCATTCTCTAATGTAACTGCATATATAGGCACATCCCTGCCTGTTCTCCGAACATTATAAAACTCTGAAACCGTTCTCCGCTTTCTCTTTACATCATAACAATAAACCAAACCTTTCTTTCCCACCAAATCCCTTATCGGAACTTGACCGCCAATAGTATCTATCAAAGTATCACCTGTAACACAGTGGTCGTCTAACTTAACAGGTTCTTCCCTGCCTTTTTCAATAGATTTCGGGTCATACTCGTATATTCCAAATTCATTAATGGCGTTGGTCTGCTGCTGTGAAATACTTAAAAGCTGGAATGTCAGCACCTTTTGTACCCGGCTGATACCCAGCTTTACATCATTTTCAGCATCCCGGACAGCGACCGGAACACCTGCAGACCTGCATGCCCGCTTTATTTCTTCCTGCAGACCTTTTGCGGAAGGGTCGAGAAACAAAGAAAAGTGGACATTCTGCATTCCGTATTTTTCGCCCAGTTCCCTGACAAACTCTACAAAGTCAGCGGCGTACTCTGACGGGCTTTTCTGCCTCCCTGTTTCCCGCCCGCTATGGTAATACTCATTCAGCCCACGAAGCTTCTTATTTGCCAGGTCAAGGCCAGCCGCCTGGAAGGTAGTAGCGTTCTGCTGCCCATAGTCCCCGCCGATTGCGATAATCGGGAACCGGTCTTCGTATGGAACCGGCGCATCCACAGTATGGACTTCCGGCTTGAACATATAATATATCGCATCATCAATCCCTACAGCTTCACCCAGCCACACCCACCTGTACATTCGTTCATCAATGTCTTTCAATACATTGGCTGACTGTATCAGGTCAGGCCCCAGCCAGTCAGCCGGAACATCCCTGTAATCAGTGTGAATGTGGATGCAGTCAGGCCGCTGCTTCATTTTGGTCAGCCACTTCATAATGTCACTGTTTGGGTTCTTTGGCGGGTTAAACAGGTAAATCATTTGAAAATCGCCCTTGTTACCTCTGGCAAAAGTGGCTTCAATGTTCAGCAGTTCATCCTCACCTTCACCATCGTCAAAGAACTCCGTCAATTCATCCAGAATGACCAGCTTGATCGGTTTATCTTCGTCAATGATTCCTTTGGTATCGTCTATACCGTCAGATCCAGCAAAATACATTGTGGTTCCGTGCTTTGTATAGGTGATCTCCATAGGTGACTTTGTGATCTCGAACTTTTTCTTGTTTATCCCCAGCCGGTTAATACCCCGCAGCATTTCCTTGTATACCGTTTTCCGCAGCTTATTGTGCCGCTTCCGCAGTACCACAACGGAACCTGACGCATCAGAAACAATCTGGTATATACCACGCACCCCGGCAAAACTGGACTTCGTACCAGCACGGCCAGAAGTCAGTATGATATGCTTGTATGTGCGGTTATTGAATATAGCCTGATACTTTGGGATAATGATTTCACTGATCTTCACCTGCTTTTTACTGTGGGCAGTCGTTAATGATTTCAACGCCATCATCCTCACCTTCCCCGCTGCCGCTGTTCCTGATCCGTTCAGTTTCCGCTTCCAGTTTCTTCATGCGGGCTTTCTGTTCAGGCGTGGCCATGTCCATATGTTCAGAAAGCCAGTCAAGGGCCTTCATGCGGTCAGCCAGCTTTATACTTGCGCCGTCCTTCCCCTGCTTCACTTCACTGATCAGTGTCCCGTCAACTTCGTCTGATTCCCGGAACTGGACAACGTTCACTATTTTGGTGACTTCCACTTTTTCCCCGGTGTCAGGATCTTCAACCTTGACCGGGCCAAACGGCCCCATGACGGGAACTTCCTTTTGTCCGAATGTCAGAAAGTCGGTTATGTCCGAAAAGGCTATATCCATGTATTTCTGAAAAATGTCCGATTCATCCAATAACTGCTGATTCAGCCTGTTCTGCTTCAATTCCCGGATAGTTGTCTGTATTTCTGTATTTTGCAATAGCTTCCAACCCGCAGCACAGGCCGTTGAATATGCACAGCCGTATGCCCGTTGATATGCCTTTGTTGCATTGAAGTACCGCACATAAAAAAGGCAGAAAAGGCGCTGTTTTTCAGTAAGTTCAGCTTTCTTTTCTACCTTCTGCACATCAGAATATACCCTTTTGCGGCGTTTCTGTTTGAATACCTGTGAACGTTCGTTTTCAGCGTTCGTTTCGTTCGCCTTTTGTGAACGTTCGCCCTGTTCGTTCGCTTCCCATCCGTCACTGTGCTTCCATCGTCTGACAGTGCCAGCGGGAACATTCAGCTGCTTTGCTATGTCACACAGTTTAAAACCCTGCTGAAACATTTCAAAGGCTTCCTTCCGCAGATCCTTACTGTCTGACAAAGGAAACACACCCCCTTTAATCAAAATAACCTTCAAGTTCCCGCCTTGAAGGTTATCATGTATTCTTTGACAGATACACTATATTACAGAATGTATTGTCATTCAAGTGGCTGTATGTGACAATGTTTGTCATTTCTTGCCATTCTCAAATTTACGGGCTACTTTTTGCACAGCGCTATTATGAAATCTGTAAGCTGTGCGCCCTGATATGTGCATTTCTTTGGCACATGATTCAATGGGAATGAACTTCAAATACCGCAGATACAGCAGCCGCCTTTGTTTCAGGTCATCAACATACTGATCTATGGTCTGAATGATTTCCGCTTTCATATCAACAAACATATCAATATCATGGTTCAGCTGATCGCACAGGTCAACGATCTTTGCACAGGTTTCACCTAGCCGGTCTTTTGGGGAAGTCTGGACACGCTCACCTTCCGTACTGGCTGACGTGCCTGTGATGCTGCTCCGCAGACTGTCAATAATATCTTGCTTTTCCCCGATCATCATATCTATATTTTCAACCTGTGACAGATACTTCACAGCCTGTTCATAAGGTGTAACCGTGTTTTTTCTCTTATTTTCAGCCATTTTTATACCTTTCCTTTCTTGTCACGCTTGAAACACATAACCGTGACACTTAAAAATATACTATTTTCAATACTTTCTGGCATTTCTGACACGCTTGACACGGTTCCGGCATATACTACTATATATTTTCTCTTTTTTAACAGTAACAGTAATACGATTGAACAATAAATATAAAAGAACTTTACACTGTACCGTGTCAACCGTGACAATACTGTAAAATCAATACTTTCAACCGTGTCACTATACCGTGTCATAGCGTGTCACAAGCGTGACTTTTAATTGATCGCCGCCTTGCAATAGTCCCATACACATATTTTATAAACCATAACCACCACTACCAGCAGAATACTGGCTGCCACAATCACCTTTTTCATCCGTGTCACCCCTTCCCGTATCTGGTTTTCAATTTCTTGAAATGTTTCTGCATTTCCTTCACCAGTGCGGTATCAAGTGCCGGGTTATAGTGTTTTGGCATCTTTTTCAGGCGCTTTCTGGCTGCAATCTTCTGGCGCATAAAATTATCTTCAATAAAAATTGTATAATGCTGGCCGCACTCCGGGCAGACAAAGAACTGTTCTGTGATGTCCTTCCCGTCCTTTTCATGGTCAAGCATTTCTTCCTGAACATTCATTTCAATTTCTTTCCCGCACTTATCACATATACAGGTTTTCATGTTTATATATTTCCTTTCATTTTTCTAAAAACTCTTGTTGATTTCCCATTTATTCTATGGAAAGCAACTTCTGTATTAAGCCGTTTATTTATTTGCTTTGAAAATACTATCTGTGACATAGGCTGCATATTGGCCGCATTACAGAACACTTTATATCTGGCATATACGTCAGCTGTAGCTTCGTTGATTATATCACTTTCCCCATGTTCAAGATCGTGAAGGAATGCAACAATAGGATTGTTTTCTTCTTCGTATTCTTCCAGTTGCCGATCAACACGGTCTGATCTGGTGAAGTCCTGATTTTCCAGAACACGGCGCAAGCCAGCAATACCCAGCTTGATCAGATATTCTATGGATCCGGGTTCAATCAGCTTGTATTTGATAAACGGATCATAGTCAGGATCTTCCTTTGAAAACTGTGCATTGAACGGGATAATGACCAGCCGCCGCAAAACGGCCCCGGTCTTATCCTTCATTCGTGGTATGTCATTAGCAGAAAACAGCAGCTTTATATATGGGTTAAATTCAAAGGGATCCTGACCTTTTCTTTCTGCCTTGATACGGTTTCCTGTGACAATCTTTTTGAACATAGCCACCTGTGTACCCTGCATGAAGTCATCCCCTATATCGTCACCAATGTTTGCCAGCTTCCCAAACATCATTGAAGTGTTGAACCTGTCCCCCAGTTCTTTCAGGTCAAGGGCTGATATGTTATCCTCACCCACAGCAGCCTTTACCATATCAAGGAAGGTACTTTTTCCATTGTTCTTTTCACCTGTCAGAATAAACGCTTTCCCCAGTTCTGAACGCCTGAAAAAACAGTACCCTATACATTCCTCTAACAATGCCCGGATAGCGGGATCCCCACAGGCTAACTTGTTCAGTGTCCGTTCAGTCAGTTCATTGAACGCCTGCGGGTTATAATCCCACGGTATTTTATTGGTGATCACTACGGAAGGGGAAAAGTCCTGCATGGTGTCCGTTACCACATCATAGATCCCATTCCTGAAAGCTATATACCGGGCATCCGCAGGTTCAGCCCGTTCACATATCAGCTGCATATACTTCAATACTTCCTTGCGCTTTGCGTCAGACAGATCCGGGATAGTGCGGATCATTTCCGCTTCAATGTGCCTGTAGCCGTTCAGATACACGCCATCCCGGTATATGTGCAGATTCCCGTTGATCAGTACAACGTGCTGTGTATTCTTCATATAAGCCGCAAAACGGTCAAACAGGAAGCGGGAACCATTGAAGAACACTGGCTTTTTGAAAGCGTCATCCCTCAAAATGGTTTCTATCTCCTGATCTGACAAGGGATCCTTCAGGACATAGTTGTTAATAATGCGGATCGCTTCCCGTGATTCTTCTACGCTGAAATCATTACTTTGTAGTGTCAGTATGTAGTTGAATAATTCCTGATTCCGGCCATCCCCGGCTTCCATGTCAATGAAGTCAAGTTTCTTCCGGCCTATAGGCAATAACCACTTCGGTACTTCCTGATAATGTGCGCCCGGTTCAATGTCCCATTCACAGAAACGTTCTTCCTCGTCCACCTTCAACACTTCATAGGCGTTCACATATCCCACCTTAATATCAGCAGTCAGGCCACAGGCCAGCGTTGCCTTTGTCTTGCACTGGTGCAGCTGTGTATTCTTGAAAATGAAATGTTTTCCCCTGCTAGTACAGATCACACGGCAATCAAGCTGTAACGCTTCCACAATGTCCATCAGTATTTCAGACTGTTCAGGATCGTCAATATCAATAAACATGGTATCTTTTTCAAGAATACCAGCATATTCAGGAAGGGACTGCACTTCATCCAGCGTCTTGAAGTCCGTCCTGTCTTTGAACTTTTCCGCAGCCTGTTTATTTTTGATTTTATATATCCCTTATACAGATCAGCCATGTGTTACATCTCCAAACTTCCCAGCATTTCCAGATTCTTCTTCAATGCCGTTATTTCACGCTCTATTTTTTTTTGTTCCCGCAGGTATTCCCTTGCGGAACTTATAGCGCTGGACTGCTTTTTCTTATACTCTTTCAATTCCTCTTTTGTCAGCGGGATCCCGTTGGGATGCTTCCCTGATTCCACCATGTCCCGGAAGTCAGCGTGTTTCTGCATTTCCCTGAAATACAGTTTTGTATAACCTGACTTTGCATCCTCATTATCCCGGATCCGTTCAGTAAAGTTCTGGTTCAGCTGTTCAGCAATAGTTTGAATATTATTCAGCCACGAAAATTGACGGGCTATCTTGAACAGCTTATTGAACCGGGCCTGACTGCATGGGAAGAAATTGTCAATATATACGGTCATGCTGCCGTTTTCTGTTTTTATTTTTATTTCTTTCATTCTTCTTCACCCTTCCTTTCTCCCAGTCTGATCTTTCCACAAGATTGCCGCATCTGGCAGCGCCGATCATGTCAAAAGTGGGCTTGTGTTTGCATTGTTTCCGTGTTACATCATTTTCAGAAAGCCATACCTGATGCAGCTTACACCAGTATTCAGGATTCCGGCATATACGGTTATATAGCCCCATATGTGGGTTCCGTGCGTCTGCCCGTTTATACTCCCTCATACAACCACTCCATAATCTTTCAGGCGCTTCCGGGCAAAATCTATATACCATTGACGATCCAGCTTTTCATGTGCCTGAACCCCTTCCACTGATTCATTAAAGATATAGCAGTGTTCAGGCGTATTTCCAAACTTTTCAGGCCGTCCACGTTTCCCACCACATTTCAGGATCCGCCCGTCCGTCATGTCTTTGGAAGCGAAAACACGGTATGACTTGTAAGTGTAGCGCTTTGTATGCGTATAGTTATAATAGGACTTGACCACCCGCACACCCTTCTGAACCAGTTCAGGGTTCCCGTGTTCATGCTCCACCCATTTATAACTGTCTGACAGCTTCACGATCTTCTGGAACTGGATCAGGTCAGTGCAGTCATTGATTGTTTTTTCAACTGGCGTTCCATGCGTCATATATTCAACCAGCGCTGTATTCAGAATAGGCAGATCGTTGTCTATCCGGGACAGTTCTTTCACATAGGCTCCTTTGCGCTCAATTTTGCCCTTTGAATCAATCCACAGGTAGTTGTTCACGTCCTTCTGGAATATCTCTGAAACAACATCCAGTCCTAAACTGATATTACATTTTTCAGTGCTGCATCTGCACTCCCAGTCATAGCAGACATCATCAACCATGTTGAAGGCTTCGTCAGTATCAGGGATCCATATGATCAGACCGTCAGTATTGCTCTGGATAAGTTCAAGGCCCGGAACCGCTTCAAGGTGTTCAATCAGGTCAAGCAACATCAGCTGTCCATTGATACACATACAGTTATTGTTCCGGGGATCATATGCCGGGTTCGTTATATCCTTCATAGCCCCAGATAAGGCATTCAGCAGCTTTTTATATGGGGCCTGTTCTTTCTTCTTGCCAGCAGCTTTCAGGCTCATTCTGGTGTCATATACAACCCTGTAGTTGTCGTTTGTGGCCGTTCTGGTAACAAGTCCCCATGCAAGCAGTAAAGACGGGTAATAGCTGCCTACGTCAACATGAAGCAGCAGCCCCTTTTTATGTATGGGCTTATCCGGCGCACCATGTAGGCCGCCAAAACCAAAAACGTGCGGAACCCCGGCCACAATCATTTCAAAAGATTGCGCTTTATACCATGCCTTTTTTGCGCTGTCACTTTTCCCTTGCAGATCCATCCGCAGGGCTTCCATTTTCTTTTCTTCAAACCATTCCTGAACAGCCCTGTATTTTTTCAGCTGTATGCAGGGTAAGAAGAAATAGTCAAATTCATCCTTGAAATTCTTCCTAACGCACCCCAGCACTTTTGAAGTGATCCGGGCTTCTGTGTCCCCTATGTTGGATAAAGTCACCATGTTTGGGAAAGCCTTGACAATTCCATACATAGCATGAAAGTCATCTATCTTTTCAATGAATACTTTTATGGTTTCTTCTACGTCATGCCGACAATAGAACACAGTCTGTTCAATCTCTTTCTGTGTCAGCTTCCTGTTAAGGTCAAAAGGAACTTCTGTTTCCCGTATGTCTGAACCCAGAAAGCCCTCTAACGTTTTTAAGCCTATGGGCGGGTTCGGCATCACGTCATAGTTATTCAGGGGGATTTTCCGCAGCTGATCAGAAAATTGCCAGCCGTCCATATGCTGAACTATAATAAAATCATTTATTTCTTTCGGATCAAAACCACAAAGGATCCCTTTCAGGATATATTGATCATAGTGGCGGGAATTGTACCCCACCCATATATTGTACTTATTTGCTTCATATAGCCGTTCTAACTGGTCACGGTCATTTATTATGACGTGTTCTTTTTGCGTGTCGCTATCAATCACCACAACCAGCCAGTCATATTTGAAAACTTCAAAGTCATAAAATAAAATTTTGATCACCTTCTTTTTATGGGGGAATAAGCTGCTGTTAAAGCAACTTAACAGCAGCTTGTTAAATATCCCAAAAGATAAGAACTCTTAACTTTTAGGGTAAAAAATATTATATGTCAAACACTTCTTTAATGCTGATACTGTTAAAAGCGTCCTTGTCATAGTCAATTTCACATTCAACTTTGCCCTGAATTTCTTCGTAAATGTCAGCTACAACTTCCACAAAGTCCTGATACCCGTTGAACTCCGGGACAGTTTCGGTTTCCAGCTTGTCAAGCAGGGTAATTACAGACTGGATCATGCTGCCATCGTTCTTCGTGCCGTATATAACCCGGTTCATAAATACGCACTTGTTTTTATATTCCCCTTCTTTGACACGAGCCTGAATGAAGAACATGGGACGGTCATCCTTTGTAGCCCGGATCTCCATCTTGTCAATCCCCACAATATAGGTTCCTTTGGGAATGTCCCCGCTGTTGTTCTTTGCTTCCTCAACGTCTTTTCTCAACTGTGCCTGATCAATTTCTTTGTCCAATGCTGAAAAATCTACTGCCATTATAACATCCTTTCTGCGCTTTTGCGCTATAAAAATTTATTGTGAATAGTTATTGTTACCTTGTGCGGCGTGTGCGTCTTGTACGGCCAGCGGCTTCACCTGCCGGGGCTTCACCTGTGGGCTGAATATCTCTTGATCTGCGCTGTCTGGTTTTCTGTTCAGGCTGTTCAGCAGTCTGTTCAGTTCCCTGTTCAGGAAGCGGCGGTTCATCCGTGCCGTCAGGAATATTCATAAACTTGTCAGCAGGGTTTTCAGGCTGTGCTTCCGGCTGCTGTTCAGCTTCCTGACGTTCCCGGCGTGTTCTGCGGGGCGGCTTTTCAAGATCTGGCTTCGGTACGGTATCAGCAGCAGCGGCGGCTTCTTCAAAGGGAATTTCTTCACGATCTCCACAGGCTTCTGTAACTGCCTTGTCAACCTGTTCCATATACTGACCGATCTTTTCATTGTTTTCAGCTTCCACCTGTGCCCGTGTCCTTCTGGTCTTTTCCCCGGAAGCAGTAGCAGCCCCAGCGGTTCCCCTTGCCCGTCTGCCGTTTTTATCCGGCCTTTGAAGATCCCCGGCAACTTCCTGATCCTTTGCTGCCATTTCTTCATCAGACTTGAAAGCGCCAATTTCATAATAGTTGCAGATTTTATCATCAATATAGGCAAGGTCATTTTCCACCGCATAAGCGTCAAACATCCCCATAGGTGACTTGACCGTATCTTTTCCGCTGTTCTGTGTCAGGAAATAATATTTCTGATCCACTACAGAAGTACGCAACACAATGGTGAAAAGTCCTTCAATGGTGATTTTCTCCCGCAGCAGCTTACCGATCAGCTTAATGGTAGTGATCCCATTGTCCAGCGTTTCACAGTGCGTCAGGTAGTACACACGCACATCAGCGGGCAGGTCTGCACACACGTCAATCAACTTGAAATAATCGTCCCCGAAATCGTTCCATTTATCCCAGCCCCCTTCATGTATGCGGTTCATGTACGGGATAGAAAGCAAATACTGGAAGTCATCCACGATCAGGATCTTCTTTCCGGCTTTCGCCTGTCCCTTCATCCATGCCGTGATGTTGCTGGACTTCGTTTCATTGTTCAGTATTGTGAACTTGCCATTTTTGCTCTTGAAGGGTAACGGCTTCCCCACCGGGTTCACTATAGCAGTGATCGCCGGATCCAGATTCCGCAGACTGGTACTTTTACCAGTTCCAGATTCACCCATTACTAAAGTTTTCTGTGCCATCTTATTTTTCCTCTCTTTCCTGATAAATCTTATATCTGATAGTTTTACCTACTTCACTAACAATTCCAATCACCACTAAAGTGATACAAACAATCAGGGTTATTGTTACAGCTGTATTCATTATTCAGCCCCTTCCTGATCACTGCCGCACTCAATAACACGGCTGGCCCACATATCAGCCCAGTGAACGATCAACTGCAAAGGTCTTTCTTTCCCGTTCAGGTCATACTTCATAAAGTCATACAGTCCATCGTGGCAAAGTATAGCCCATTCTTCTTCTTCCGTCAGGTCAATAAAGAGTGTAGCCAGCTTGATTGACCGTACAGCATGGGGAACTGCCAGCAGGTCAGGATTCCGCTTGAAGGGTTTCGCTTCTGACGGCTTCCCTGATTTCAGGATATTTTCAACATACATGGGCTTGTCATAGTCCCCACACTTCCCTAAATCATGCAGCAGGGCAGCAATAACCACGCTATCCTGAATCTTGTTGTATTCTGCACCACCCAGCAGGGAAACGCCGATCTTTTCAGCATATTTCAGAACGTTCACTGAATGTTCAAGCAAGCCGCCCTTTTTCGCTAAATGGTTCCCACCGCTGCAAGGCGCATCCAGAAAGCCAATTTCCTGAATGAAGGACAGAAGATCAACCATTCCTTCCCGATCTGTTTTCATAAGGGCATCCCGGAAAATGTCAACCGGGTTCATTCCCTTACCTGCTGCCGGGGCTGCGGTTTCCGCTGCGGCTCCCTGTACCTGTTCCTGTGTCATTTCTTCTTTTTTCTTTGCCATTGTTTCATTCTCCTTTTTTCATTATATTTTCAAAGTGTTTCCACTTCGATTTCAGCACTTCATAAAGTTTCTGATCCTCTGGATCCTGTACCAGCTTTTTGAAAAGGTCATAGTCTTTTGGATAAAGCAGAACTGCACGGCCCCCGGCGCTGTCAATCTTCCGCAGGTTATAAATTTGCAAGTCGGAAGGTGTACCCTGTGGGCCTTTAATTTCCATACCCATGAACCAGCCTTTGCAACATACCAGCAGATCCGGGATCCCTGACTTTGTGAACCCACCGCCGCCCCAGTATTTCAGGAACCAGCAACCATTTTCTTTCAGGTACTTTTTGACTTTTTCTTCAAAATTCTTTTCAGCCGCCATCCGCTTCACCTTCCTTTTCAGGCTCCACCATATCCAGATTCAAGACCGGGCTTTCCCCGGCTTCATGGAAAAATGAAAGACTTGTAACCCGCTGCAATTCCACATTGTCCTGAATGATTCTTGTCTTTGCATAACCTTCTGACTTATCACAGATAATTGTCATATTTTTGAAATTTGTTATATTGTGGTCACGGTAAAAGACTGGTATATTCAGCTGTTTGGCTGTTTCAATTTCAGCTGCCATCCCTTCACTGATTCCATACCGCTGACCAACGATCACAGCGTCACACTTTTTCAAAAGTTCAAGGGCTGCTTCCAGTCCGATCTTTCGTTCGTCTGGATCATTGTCATTCAGGCAAGCCGTTATATAAAGGTGTGGCGTAATAGGGCAGTAGCCATATAACAACATTTCCCGTGTCAAATCCACGGCATAATTAAAATGAACTTGCACCTGTTCAGGCGTTTTCCCACGGTACGGGGAACAAACATAATAAATCATTGATCCACCTTCTTTCTGCGCCGCTGTCTGGCGGCTTCTCTTGCGTCAATTACTTCATTACCCCAGCAATCCCAGCCATCCGCAGCTGTGCGGGCAAATAGTTCTATACCTTTTACCAGATCCCCCCCCATCAGGGCCTTGATCTTGTCACGGGTTACAGCCGGCTTTTCTGAATGTACGCCAATGGGCCATTCAATTAGTTGTGAAACTCCATTGTTTTTCCTTGACGGCTTCCCTTTGACGGCTAACAGGCAGGGTTCCGTGTTCCCCCGTGTCCAGCGTCCCAGTCCGAAAAAATAACCCTTCCCGCTTTTATTCAGTTTCAACCATTGAAAGCCTATGCTTTTATACTTAAACCCCCACGCTTCAATGACCTGTAGGGCCTCTCTTAACATTGGGTAAGTAGTCCACAAGAACAGAACACAGTCTTTTTCACACAGCTGCGGAACTGGAAGATCCTTGATCTCTTGCAAACTCATTGTGTCATAATGACGGGCGCAAGCCCCATCACATGACCGATCCCCATAGCGCCACGGCGGATCCGCATAAATGACATTATACTTTCTGTCAGTGTTGAAAATATCCACAACCATCCTTTTCACTTCCTTTCTGTACTAAAATAGTGATCCCCTATCTTTCCCCACGGTTCCCCATATGGTGAATAACCTTCTGACGTAAAGAAAACTATGTCTGTGTTCGTCCTTACTTCCAATTCCTGCCGGATTGCTTCAAACGTTTCTTCTGACGGCTCCACTGTCCAGATCCTGCCGTCCAGCACAACGCTGAACTGATTCCGCTGCATTATCACATCTGTGATATTGTCAGGATAGTTTGGACTGTCCACCCTGTTCAGGACTACATCCACCACTAACTTTTTACCATATAACCCCTGATTTCCGGCTTCTGATTCTACACACAGGGCCAGCAGTTCAAGGCTGTCATAGAAAAGTTCTTCTTCCAGTTCTTTCGCTGTCATTTCATAAGGTTCAGGGCTTTCTTCTGGTTCAATGTGTTCAGGCTGTTCAGGTTCAATGCTGAACTGTTCAAACAGTCCCAGATCATAGTATACGGGGATCCTTGACGGTTCCTGATGGTTCACGGCATACAGTGAAAAGGGGATCCCGATAATGCAGCCGATCAGGAAACTAAAGAAATTCTTTTTCAAATAATCTTTCATTGTATTCCTTCCCCAGCCGTAAATTGATCAGGTTCTTTTCCTCAATGCTGCCTTTGCAAATAGGGTAGTAGTAAAGGCATTTCTGACCTTGCCCGATCCTGTGTGTCCGTTTCTTTGACTGTTCCCATATTGCACAGCTGCCTTTTCCAAACGGTAAAGTGAAATATATTGTGATATGGGCTTTTTGTAAGTTCAACCCCGTGGCCCCTGCCTGATACTGCACAAAAGTCAGGCTGTCAGACTGTTCTTCATATGCGGTCAAGTCCTTCTTTTTCCCGTTCACTTCACTGAATGGTCTTTCTTTCTTTGCTGCAAGGTGTTTCAAAATATCCAGTTCAGCGTTGAAGTTATAAAAGATCACCATGCGTTCATCCGTGCTGTCAATCAGGTCAGCCACGGCTTCCACCTTATCAGGGGAATACTGACCGCACAGCTGGCGGGCATAAAGGAACTTTGTCAGAACAGTGTCACCCACTAATTCAATATGTGGTGTCACGTCTTTTCCCCAAAAATCTGAACCATCGTGAAATTCACACATATTCCGCAGATCAAAGTCAAGGTAAGAATTTTTTATAAACCGCTGGTATTCCTTTGATATGGGAACCTTGACCATAATTTCCTGCTGGTCAGGAAGGTCAAACGCTTCTTCTGTTTTCATAAATACGGCCCCATGTTTGGCCAGCTTGCGCTTCAACCTGTCAATATTTTTATAGCCGGTCACGGTCTGCCTTTTATATCCACTTGCGGGATCTTCGATCCATTCAGTTTCAACATAGGTATTCCAGAACGCTTCCTTGCTAATGTCCCAGCCCAGCAGCTTGCATTGTGACCACAGCTTTTCATATTTCCCTGACGTTGGTGTGCCGGATAAAAGGATCACATTTTCAGGCTTCAAAGAAAGCACGAATTTTGACCGTTTAGCCGTTTCATTTTGTATATACTGTGATTCATCAAGCATCAGTGTAAAAGGGCCTATATGGGCGATATATGAACGCCTGAAAGCTAATTCATAGTTGATCACCCCCAACACTGACTGATCATCCTGTATGTGTCCATTGTTCACCAGCTGCCGGAACTGAATTGACTGTGTTTTCCGTGTCAGGTCATACACTTTATAGTCCGGGTAATGTTCTGTAAAATGCTGGATCCAGTCCTCTATCTTTGACTTTTGGCATATCAGCAGATTCACCGCTGTATTCAGTACCCACATTTTTTCAGATCCAACAAAAGTTTTACCCAGTCCCATATCAAGAAAGTAGCCTACACGGTTAAAGGGTTCAGTCTGTTCAAGTACCTGCTTCTGATGTTCATACAGCTGCATCAATACCCCCTGCTTTCAAGGAAAGAAATTGCAGAAACATAATGATCAGCCAGCTTTTGAAGTTCTCCCTTTTCCTGCTTTTCCCGGTCACATACTGCCTGATAGATTTCATCATCCCGCAGGGAAGTGACTTCACTTTTAATCAGATTCACAAGCATCTGCGGTTCCAGTGCGTCAAGTTCCCAGCTTTCTTCACTATACTGATCTATGTACTTTCCGCATCTGCTGTCTGTAATCTTTGCCGGGTTCGGCGGCGGGTTATAAGTCTTGACCTGCTTCATGGTCAAGGCCACACGCTTCACAAAAACGTCAGCGCCAAACATTTCAAGCCGTTCCTGAATGTCCCTTGTCATGTCAATGCCAGACGGATCATGATCGCCTAAATGAATAATATACCGGCTGTCACGGTCTTTTTGACGAATGAAACGCTGTGCAGCCGTCCACATTTCTGACTGTGAAGTGTAGCCCCTACAGCTGAAATATGGTGTGTCAATCGGTTCACAAGCCTGACCGACAATATCAACCAGCGCATCCTTTTCAACCCACACTTCAACATAGTTTGGCTGACCTTCCCACTTATCCAGCATATAGGAATATTTTGCACTGTAGATCACATCCTGCGGTCTGTCCCAGTGTGAATTGCGGCGTAAATTCCGGGTTCTGTCTGTGATGCTGTTCCAGTCAATCAGACCGGCCAGACGGCCATCATTGATCAGGTTCCCTATGTTTTTATAGCTGCGTTCGTTGTTCTCGATATAGCCACGGGCTACAAGCTGGTAATAAGCCTGTCTTAATGTCAGTTCATAGCCCTGTCTGCTGTATTCATCAATCACACCATTGATCAGTTCAATCAGTTCAAGGCTTTTCTGTCTGAAAGCAATTTCTTTATACTGAATTTTAGGCATCTTTTTCACCTTCCTTTCAAATTGTGTTCACAGGGATGCCGGTTATCTCTGTGAACTTATTAGCGTAAATGCAGTATGACCATTTCCCGGAAGTCTTGACTGCGGATCCATACTCAAAACCGGGCCGCCCTTCCTGCAAGCCTTTCCTGACATAGCTTTCATGTTTGTGAAGCAGCGTGGCGGCTTCCTTACAGGTCAGCGTGGTTTTCTGCGGAAAATGCGGCTGAATGGTACACTTGCACGGCGGCGCTGTAGGCTTCTGAACAGGTTCAGCAGTCAATTCTTCCACACTCACCCCCAGCACCCCAGCAATAGCTTCCACACGCTCCTGTGAAGGGACGTTGATCCCGTTCATATACTGGCTGATCGCTGCCTTGCTATAGCCTGTCTGACGTGCCAGCGCTGCACCGCTAATCTTTTTTTCGTCCATGACCTTTTTCAGATTTTTTGCAAACATTATTTTTCACTCCCTCCAATATCATAGTTAAGAAGTCTTAACTTTTTCGGTAAAAAAATATACAGGTATAAATTCAACCGGAATTGAAAGCAATTCACAGGCCCGGTTGATCTCAACCTGTGTGAACTGTGTGAGATTGTTCAGCTTTGAAGATAATGAAACACTGGACAGCCCCATCGCTTTTGCAAAGGCTGACTGTGTTCCAAAAACTTCCTTGATTTTTCCTTTTAACTTTGAATAGTCAAACATTTTTTTCATCCCTTCCTTAAAAGTTTATTTTTGTTGTACTGCTTACGGATCCGCAGCATTGACATATCACGCTTGATCACAGAAAACGGGATCCCTTTGCTGTCCAGTTCTTCCAAATATGCCTGAACTTCCTGCGGATCATCAAAAGTCAAAATCTGTTCAATCCATGCGGCTTCTATATGCTTCATTTTCTTTCACCTGCCTTCTGCCAGTTTAACAATATCCATCAGGTAATCAGACACTATGTACAGTACCGCATTGAACTGTTCAGGTGTCACATCTTCCCGATGCGTCAACCCTATCATGTTTTTCACCTGCTCCGCTTTCACAGCAATTTCATCCAGCCTATTATTTATATCCATGTTTTTCCCCCTACTTTGATGTCTTTATGAGTGTCCTATACATCAGATATTCCTGAAATGTTGATTCAGGGAATGCAATCTTAAATTCAACCATGTCAAGTTCCTTTTCCCCAACTTTACCTAGTTTAACCGGAAGCAATAGCTTGTCAGAAAGGCTGACCCCGAACTGCTTCATAGTGTCAAGAAGTATGTCAGCCATCTGATAAGGGCTTGCACCCTGATCCTTTAACAGATCTCTGACGAACTTCCCAAGGTTGACTGCTTCACTAACACTTTGCGCTTTCGGTAACGGATTAGCCAGAACTGTTTCATATTTTCCAGTTTTCCGTATTGCAGGAAGGACTTCACTTGTTACCCAGTGCTTAAACCGCTTTGCTGATTCCAGTTTGCTCCCAAAGATAAGCGCATACATACCCGATTCATTAATGATATACATTTCTCTGTTTTGACCTGAGTCGGCAAATTGCCGGGTCAGCTTATCCTCACTATCAATATGCTTCTTTAAGGCATCTGCTGTATCCTTATATCCCAATGCAGCAGCCACATCTTTGCCCACGAACCACGGTTCGCCATCAATAGTTACTGTCCTTATACTTCCGAACTCTAAATTGTCGAAAACCTGCAAGCTATTCATCCTTCTTTTCACCTTCCTTTTTTTCTTCCGCTTCACTAATCGTCTCAGCTTTCCCCAAAAGATAACCTTTGTCAAATTCACTCATTTTAGGAATTGCCTTTACAACTTTTGAAATAATGGTTTTTTCCTTTTCTGACATACTATTACTTCCTTTCTGCTTATTTTTCCCTCACTCTGCATTTCACGGGCTTGTGACCGTCTGCGGCTGCATTAAGGACGGGCCTTGCGGCCCTTTAATCAACAAATGTGTGGCGTTCAAAATCATATATACCAATTATGAAATGACCGTCATATATAACTTTGCTCCTGACTTGATCAATGGTTTCAAGTTCAATATGCTTTGTTTCTGGATACCCTAAAGACTTCATAGCATCCTTGACTTCCTGAAACTGCTGTTCAGTATGTTCAGTTACCTTTGCAATTTTTGACATATCTTCATTCAAGAAGTTATCAGCCAAAAATTCCTCATAGGTTTTATGGAACCAGCTTTGTGCTGAAAAATATTCATATTGTTTCTTTGGTACAGATTCATCAACTATCCGGTCATATTCAGGATCATAATATTTTTTCATGTTCACACCTTCCTTTCTTCAAATGCTACCGTTTTCATAACCTTCAACCACTATTGCAAGTCCAGCTTTTAGTTCACAACAGGTTTCCACACCACAAACAAACGTTCTTTGCCGTTCTTCTCTTGGATAAATATTTGTGATCGGCCTGTCTGCCAGATAGTCAGGAACATCAATTTTATGTTCACCGTCATAATAGACAATCCATCCTTCACCCTCTACTGTTCCAACTGTGAACGGCATACTAACCGCCAGCACTTCCAGAAAACTTTTCAATGTCATACTATTACACCTTCCTTTCTACTGGCATTTGAAAGTTACTTCGTGTCCGGGATTTTCTTTGACCAGCAGCTTTTTCATGTCATCCACCATCATGTTGTTGTCAAGTGCTGCCTGAACTACGTCTACCAGCTTTTTCCCGTCCAAATACGCCCACACTGTTTTCCTTTTTGTCCTTCTCATAATTTCCTTCTTTCTCCCCGGCTTTACCCTGCCGGGGAAGGGATAATTTTTCTGTTGGCATATCACAATTATATGTTGGTTAATATCTTTTGTCAACACTTTTTTTGTTGAAAACCAACATTTTGTTGAAAACCAACATTTATTATTGACGTTAAGTACTTTTAACTGTATAATCATTAGCAGAAAGGTGGTGAATACATATGAAAGACCGAATCAAGAAAATCAGAAAAGAACTTGATTTAACCCAACAGGAATTTGCTGACAAAATCGGAATTGCAAGGGGAAATGTTGGTGCTTATGAAGTCGGAAAAAATGCTCCAAGTGATGCAGTGATATCATTAATCTGCCGGGAATTCAATGTAAATGAAATTTGGCTCCGGGAAGGAACAGGGGAAATATTTGTAGAACAGACAAAGGATGAACAGATTGCTGCATTTATCGGAGATATGCTGAAGGATGAGAAGGAATCCTTCAAGCGCAGACTGATAGCTGCATTGTCAAAGATGGATGAAGCGGGATGGGAAGTGCTTGAAAAACTTGTGGATTCTATGCAAAAAGAAAAGGACTAGGCATCAGCCTAGTCCAAGGATTGCCTTGACATAACGGTATATCAGCTTCAGGATCCTATCATCCGCTTTGTCAAGTAATTCAATTATTAGTGCTTTATAGTCCATATGTACCATCTCCCATACAAACGCACGTTCTAAAGTAGCGATAGTTCAATGATAACAAACATATGTTCTGCTGTCAATATTACAAAAGCAGGTATTCATTGGAAAAATTTGAAAGGAAAGAGATTATGAGATCGTTTTCAGGAAAAAATAAATTGTTTTATATACTCCTACTGTCCACAGTACTTTATGGATGTAGTTCCGATAAAACAAACAGCAGATCACCAGACAAAACGGAAAATACAGTAAATAGTGCCACCACAGAAGAAAATTTTGTAGAAGAAATTTTAAGAACAGAACCTCCAGTAATAAATGAAAGCACAGTTCAGACAGAAGAAATCAAATATAGCTCGATTTCCGAAATTCAACTTGATGACCTTCAACAACTGTACTTAGATTTTGATTCTTCTTTGTCATATCCAGATGCTATTGAATATGTTACAAACACAGGCTTACCCTATTCGGAGGAAAAATATAATGGTTCCCGTCAAATACAGGTGGCATTTACAGAAGGGTGTACAGCACAAAAATATAAAGAAGAAAGCGGAGATCACTTAACAATTATCTATGTGTATCCAAAGGATGAAAATAGTTCCAATGATGAATTAGACAAATATCTTTTTGGGACTTGCTCATATATTCCAGCTGACAGTTCTTTACAACTAATTGAGCACAATAACGGATATTATTTTTCAATTTATGAACCTGGTAACTATATTTCTAAATTAGGTACACAATTAGAACTTGATTCCTCAATGACAAGAGAAGAACAGATGTTATATTATTTTAATAAAAAGTAGGGAAACAATGGAAACATTTCAAAAACGGTTAATTCAAGCCATGGAAATCAGGGGGATGCGACAAGTTGACCTTGCTGAAAAGTCAGGACTTCCAAAAGCACAGATCAGTCAATATAAAAGCGGAAAATATGAACCAATGCAGGATGCGCTTTATAAACTTGCAAAAGCCCTATCCGTCAACGTGGAATGGCTCATGGGGCATGACGTGCCTATGGAAATTTCCAAGGGGCAGAAGACCGCAGCATGCGATCTAACCGGCGAATGCTGCGGAAAGGAAGCTCACGATGTCGTGAGAATGTATCTGGATATGAACGAAAACGGGCGAAAGCTGGCCTTTGATCTGATCAGCAATCTGCACAGCAACCCCCAGAACACGGCCTGACACGCTATGACACGGTATAGTGACACGGTTGAAAGTATTGATTTTACAGTATTGTCACGGTTGACACGGTACAGTGTAAAGTTCTTTTATATTTATTGTTCAATCGTATTACTGTTACTGTTAAAAAAGAGAAAATATATAAAGATAAATAATAACCGTGTACCGTGTCACCGTGACAAAAAAAATAGAACGCCAGAAGTTGCAGCTTCCAGCGTTCCAGTCACTAACCACAGAATGAAATGGTCAGGATCCGCAAAATCATTATACCATTTCATTCTGTATTTCACAATGCAGAAAGGAATGATTTTATGTCAAAACGTAACCCCAACGGCTACGGCTGTGTAACAAAACTATCAGGAAAACGTTCAAGGCCCTATGTGGTCAAGGTCACTATGTACGATGCAGAAGGAAACGCAAGACAGGCCCCTGTGGGATATGCGCCCACGGAAGCGGAAGCCCTGATCCTACTGGCCCAGTACAATAATAGCCCGTGGGAAATTGACCGGGAAAAGGTCACGCTTGCAGTTTTATATCAACGTTGGCTGAAAATAAAGGCCCCAAAATTAGGGGCTTCAACACAAAGTTCCCTGAAATCTGCTTTCAATCACTGTTCAAAATATTACGGCCTGAAATACCGCACCATGAAAGCCTATCAGATGCAGGACTGCATTGACAGCTGCGGAAAAGGGTATTCTACACAGTGGGCCATTAAAAACCTGTTTGGACACCTTGACCGCTTTGCCTTTGAAATGAATATCATTGACAAAATGTATTCACAGATAACCACGGCTCCGCCGATTCCAAACACTACACGGGAACCCTTCACCCCGGAACAAATTGAAGCACTCTGGAAAATAGCGGATCAGGAATGGACAGACACAGTTCTGATCTACATATATACCGGCTTCCGGCTGACTGAACTGTTAAACATGAAAACTGAACAGGTGAACACGGCTGAAAAGTATCTTCAAGGCGGCGTGAAAACAGCTTCCGGGAAAAGTCGGATTGTCCCAGCACATCCCCGGATCTGGCCGTTCATTGAAAAGCGGATCCAGCAGGGCAGCCCGTACCTGTTCAGTTATCAGGGGAAGAAAATTTCACAGTCACAATATTATGTGTTCTGGAAGGAAGTCATGGAGAAGATAGGAGCTGACAAAACGCCCCATGAAGCAAGGCACACTTTTGAAACTAATCTTGATAATGCCGGGGGAAACAGGAAGTGTATTGATCTGCTGATGGGCCACAAGTCAAAGGATGTGGGGAACAGGGTATACAACCATAAAACCCTGAACCAGCTGCGCCAGACCATTGATCTTTTACTCTGAACTAGAAACAAACTAGAAACAGAAAAAGCCGGAAACGCTTTATTTTTGAGGGCACTGAAAAAGTCTGATTCTTTGAAAAAGAATTGGGCTTTTTTCAGTGTT
>OFHA01000916.1_pt1 | contig 23249 bp, 21 predicted proteins | sample 1521891 | NCBI WGS metagenome assembly OFHA01 (sample SAMEA3504089, study PRJEB24116) | mouse gut metagenome | biome: mouse gut; feature: mouse-associated habitat; material: faeces | place: Denmark | collected 2011
CATCCATGTCCCCTCCCTTCCGCAGGCGATCCAACATCAGCTCCGCCAGCTCCGGAGCGTGCTCCGTGATAAAAAAGTGGTTCCCTTCAAACCCTACAAACTCACACTCGCCGTGAAAATACTGGCTCCAGGCCCGCATTTGCTCCAGGTCCAGGTCCTGTTTTCCATACAGGCCGGTGAGAGGAACTTCACATGCAAGGGTCAGCTTGTCGAAGTCATAGCCGGTAATCAGAGTATAATCCGCCCGGTACAACGGCAGATAGACCCGCCAGAAAGTCCGGTTTTCCAAGAGCTTCTCTGGAATGCCTCCCAGGGAGATGGTCCGGCGTTTGACCCACTCATCCGCCTCCTCACCCTGAAAGTGCATCAGTTCCCGTTTTGTAAACGGCTCATGGGCGGCCAGGAACACCCGCACAGGCGGGGGAATTTTCCTCTCTTGGAGGATTCGGGACAGAACCTCCACAGCTGCCACGCTCCCCATGCTGAACCCGAAGAGGGCATACTCTGAACCACACAGCCCTTTGACGGCCTCGTATAAATCGTCGGCCAGCTGAGCAAAATCCCGATAAAAGGGCTCCTGACGACGGGTCCCGTGCCCGGCATACTCCAGCTTCACCAGCTCCACGGCGGGGGAGAATCGCGGCTCCAGCTGGCTGAAAAAATCCGCAGTCCCTCCCGCATGGGGAAAGCAAAACAGTTTCATTCGCCACCCCCAACCGCACGCATGTCCAACTCTCGGTACAGCGTTTTGCCGGAGTCGTTTTTGGGGATTTTCTCCAGGGCCGTCACATGGAACGCCGCCGGGTTCAGCTTCGTCCTGTGAACCAAAAACTCTTTTACCGCCGCCTGCCGGCTCTCATCCGTGATGAAAACATACAGATGGTCATCCACTCCGGTACTGGCGCAGTCCAATGCCGGAAACGTTTCCTTTACCAGAGCGTCCACCTCGTCCAAATTTACCCGATTGCCGTAAATTTTTAAAAAGCGTTTTTTTCGTCCGGTGATGTAGTAATAGCCGTCCTCGTCAAATTTCGCCATATCCCCGGTCTGGAGAATACCGCCCCGCTCATCCCCTTTGCTCAGGTCTTCACCCCGCTCTGCATAGCCCAGGGTTACATTCTCCCCCTGATAGACCAGTTCCCCAGTCACGCCGGGGGCAGTAATGGGGGCCCCGTTTCCGTCAATCAGATGGAACCTTCCACCTGGAATGGCAATCCCCATCGAACCGCACTTCTCCACCGCCTTCTCCGGAGGGAGATAGGCCATCCGGGCAGTGGCTTCGCATTGGCCGTACATAACCACAAAACGCCGTCCCGTTTCCTGGGCGTATTGGGCAAACTTCTCGTGCAGTGTGTAGGACAGCTTTCCGCCCGCCTGGGTCATGGTCCGCAGGGAGGGCAGGTCCATTTTCGCAAACCGCATCCGGTCCAGCATCTCATAGGTGTAGGGTACGCCGCCGAAGGAGGTAGCCTGCGCCTGTCTGAAGAAGGTCCAGAACTCCCGCTGGGTCAGCGATTTTTCTGTAACCAGCAGAGTCCCGCCGGTTAGAAGGTGGCTGTTGATAATCGACAGACCGTAGGTATAGCTCATAGGCAGGGTGGTAATGGGCCGCTCCGAGGCGTTCAGCTCCAGATAAGACGCAATGGATTCCCCATTGGCTCGGATGTTCCGCTCGCTCTGGCGGACAAATTTGGGGCTTCCGGTGGAGCCGGAGGTGGTCAGCAGAAGGGCCAGTTCCGGATGAAGCGGATACTCGGTCTCATAACCGGTCCGCAGAAGAGCGTACCCAAAGGCGCGGTAAACCGGCGTCATGCCCGGAAATGCGTCCAGCATATCCTCCGGCGCCCATAGGAAGGGCGGCTGGTAGGCCCTCAGCAGCCCCGCCAAAGCCTCCCCGTCCTGGCGGCTGTTCAGCAAGAGGGGAACCGCTCCGCCATTGAGCAGGCCCGTATAGCCAACCAGTGCGCCGATTTCATTTTGACACAGGATAAAAACCAGACAGCGGCGGCCTGCGGCCTCCATGACGCGCCGGCCCGCATCAGACAGTGCGCTGTAAGTCAGGGACATGCCAAATTCATCCAGAACGGCGGTATTTTCGCTGTATGTTTGAAAATCGAATATCATATGCCTTCTCTCCCTTTTTGGCGGGGGCCGACTTACCGGTAGGGCTTTTGCTTCCAGTAGTCTACAAATTGATCGGAGAATATCCATTCCCCCGGAATCAATGTACATTTGCTCTTCAGCTGCTCAAAACGCTGGCGGTCCCGGAAAAAGAGCCACATACGCGCCTGCACATGGTAGGCACAGCCGGTAAACCCGTACTGTTCAAACAGCAGGCTCATGCTGTTGTTCGTCCACAGCGTACAGTGCCCGCCCAGCAGATAGAACCAATCCGGGTCCTGAGGGACCTCTTCGCAGACCAGCGTGTGCATACAGAGCGTCCCATTTTCCTTGAGAAGCCCCACAATTTCATCCACATCCGGCCTGCCAAGCAGATGCTCAAATACGGAACAGGTGACTACCATGTCAAAGCTGCCGGGCGTTACAGCTTCATCCGGCAAATAATCGCTGGGGCCCTCCGGATGCAAATATTTTTCATATTTCAAGAGTTTATGAGAGACGGATGTCCCCCACCCGCGGACACTCAGCTCGTTCTGTACATAGTCCGCCAGCTTGCCGTCGCCGCAGCCGTAATCTACAAACCGCATCTCCGGCTCCCAAATCCCATGTGCCGCCAAATCTGCAAACAGCTCCGCCTGGCCACGCAGCCGCTCTACCCATCGGGGGTCATCTGGGTCCTCATCATGTCCAAACTTTTCTCCGCAACCATCGTTGATCTTTTCCCATTCACGATCCGACATTTCATACACCGTCTGGCACAGGACAAGCCCGCATCTTCCACAGCGCACATAATTCCACTCCGGCATATCCGGCCGCATCTTTTTCTGAAAATAACCGGTCATCTCTTCGCCGCAAACAAAGCACTTCACCCGGCTCCCCCCTCTCTTTCTCAGAACACAATCCCGTAATTTTGGGTCAAAATCTCTTTGCCCTTCTCATAGGAGCTGAAATCAATGATGTCGTCCGTGTCCATCATAATATCGAACACATCCTCCAGCGCCGCAACCAGTCCCATATGGCCCACAGAGTCCCACTGCTCAATGCCCTGGTACTCCAAACCAGGAAGCTGGGATTGCGAAATCTCCAGCGCCTCGGCAAACGCCTGATTGTATTTTTCCAAATTTGTCATATGAATCACCCTTTACTTAAAATTTACAGTCCGGCGCCGTTTGAACCGGACGTATTACAGCGGCAAACGCCCCGCTGTCCGGGTATTTTGGCCGGTTCCAAACAAGTTTCAGACCGGAGTTCCATAGCTCTCTTCCATCGGCTTTACAATCATCTCTCGGAAGAACGTCTCCCGGTCGATAAACGGCGACTGGTCTTCCATGGGGCGGAAGCCGAATTTTCGCTTTCCGTAGTTCACCAGAGCATTGTGGAGCTCAAACTGCTCCGGGTCACACATAACTTCGCAGATAACCGGCCCCTCAGAACGAAAGATTTCTTCCATTGCCGCGTCGATTCTACCCGTATTTTCCGCTTTGCAGTAGGGGAGCCCAAAAGCGGCGGCAATTTTTTCGTAGTCCGGTAAATCCAAACCGTTGCTGGGGTCCGTTCCAATGGTCTTACCCCGGAAATGCGCTCGTTGTCCATGCCGAACTCCGGAATATCCATTGTTGTTCATAATGATAATCTTGATATTAAATTGATTTCGAACCAGCGTTTGCAGCTCCTGCAAATTCATCATGAAGGAACCATCTCCGGTGTAAGAGATCACAGGACCTTCTGCAATCGTAGCAATCCCGCAGGCCCCTGGCAAAGAATAGCCCATTTCTCCTTGCACAAAGGAGGCGATTACTCGGTCTGACGGCTTGATCCTGCTGGCCGCAGGGACGATTACTCCAGTCATCCCCGCATCCGAAATCAACACGCTGTTTTCCGGCATCCGCAGCGACAGACGTTCCATAAACACCTTTGCGTCAACCAGATGTTCCGGATCATCCCACTCACTGCGATATCGGAAAATTTCCTTCCAGTGCCGGCACTTGTCCAACCACGCTGGAGAAATTTGCTCCAGTTGAACCGCACTGATTTTGCTCAGAAAATCCTTTGCATCTCCATGGATAAAGCGGTCAATTTGAACGCCCTTTTTGCTGTGTTCCACCTCGTCAATATCTACCACAATGATTTTTGCTTCTCTGGCAAACTTTTCAAACTCAGTCCCTGTTGTGTCCGAAAAGAGCCGGCAACCAACACAAAGCACCAAATCCGCATTTTGAATCGTAAAGTTCCCATAGCGAGACGCCCCGCCCGCAGCACTGACAATCCCCATATGCAACGGCTCATCCGAAGGGAAAAAGTCGCAGGAAAGTCTGGTAAATGTTACTGGAATCGAAATTTTCTCTATAAATTGTTTCAAATCCACAATTGCTCCGGCACTTCGGATCCCGTTTCCAGCCAGAAGAACCGGACGCTGTGCATGCTTCAGCGCCTGCGTCACATACTGTATATCCTCTTCGGCCGCCTTTGGCGTTTTTGCAGGTTCCGGAATATATCGCTCCAGCTGATCTTCCACAACCATAGAATTTTGGATATCCATAGGAATGTCAATCCAAACCGGTCCTTTCCGTCCCTCTTTCGCCAAATATATTGCCTTATCCAGGTAAAAAGCGATTTTTTCTTTCTCCTCAACCGTTACAGAAAACTTTGTAATCGGTTTCATAATGTTCTCAATATCCGCCTCCTGTACACCAACGGCCCGAAGCGGCAAGCCTGACGCTTTGATCGTTTGACGGTAAATCTGCTGTCCCGAGATAAAAATGCAGGGAATATTGTCTTGCCAAGCATGCAGAACACCTGTCATTGTATTCGTTCCTGCACAACCTGTGGTAACCAGACAGGCTCCAAAATTGTTATTATAAAGCGCGTAAGAGAGCGCCGCCATAGCCGCCGCCTGTTCATGGTGCATGGCCACACCCTGAATATCATTGCTCCTACGCAGGGCATCCGTTAAGTAGGCACATTGTCCCCCCGAAACATAGAACAAATGTCGAATCCCTTCTTCGCTGATTCGTTTCATAACATAGTCCGCTACTCGAATCATACTTATAGACCCTCCTTCTGATATCAGTGCCAGCAGACTGGCTTTGGTCTGTCCGCTTTTATCTGCTTGCCAAGCCACATTTTTCCGCTTTACGCAGGCGATCCTCCAGCATTTTTAAGCGGTTCGAATCTTCTTTTGCAATTTGGTCATAATAATTAAATTTGTTTTGTAAATACAACATCTCAAATTCCATTGCGTCTGTAATGCCGCCGCGCAAAATATGTTCCTCTGTGCTGGCTGAGAAAACAACCTTTCTTGTTTCAAATCGATCCATCAAAGGATAAACCTCTTGAAGGAATGGAATCGCATCCGTGGAGATCCCTCCTCCAATCCCTACACGAACGCCACATTTCTTTGCCTTTTTCGCAATATCAATTGACTGCCTGCGCATATTCTCCCCATTGACCGCCGTTCTGTCCAACCCCATTGATGCAGTATAATCCACCCGTCCAATTACGATTGTATTCAAAAAATCCTTTCCCTCTGAAAGAATTTCCTCTAAATTCTGATGGCATGTTATGGTTTCTGCGTTAATAATCCATTCAATATCTTCTCGATTTGCGCACACCCTGCGGCCTGCACCCCTAAACTTTTTCATTGCAAACGGCGTTTCGATCATTGGCGCCATAATTCCACCTGCGCCTAATGTTCTGCATTGTTCCAAATCACGTACCGCCTCACAGCCGCCAATCTTTATGAACAATTCCATATCTGCCCGAAATATAACTTCGTTTAGCATCATGAGTTCGCTGGTCCTTGTACCCTCCGCCTCGAACTCGGCTTTTACCGCCAGTGCGCCATATTCGTTCTTCATTTTTTTCAGCAAATCAAGCATTTTTCGCTCGGTGGCATTCATCGCTATTCCTCCAGAGAATCTAATTTATGGCTGTAAACTTCAGCCGGCACTTTTCTTTGCATTAAAACAGTCCGCCGTCCACTCTAAGCACCTGTCCTGTTATAAACCGAGACATGTCTGAGGCCATAAAAAGGACCGCGTCAGCAACTTCTTCTGGCTGGCCCATACGTTTCATTACGTTGCGGCTCAGGGCGGCGGTCTTAACCTCTTCACTGGCGATATCACCCATACCAGTATCGGTTAAACCAGGTGCAATCGCATTCACCCGAATACCAAAGCTCCCTAATTCTCTCGCCAACCGCCGAACTGCCCCCACTACTGCGGCCTTCCCGGCAGAATATTCAATATTGACTCCGCCATCAAAAGCAGCCACAGAGGATAGAAAAACAATGCTCCCCCGTTTGTCCCGCACCATACTCTTGCAAATGAGCTGTGTAAACAGAAGACCAGAAAAAACATTAACTTGAAAAGACTCCTTGATGATGCGTATTGGGGTCATGGCCAACACAAGCTGTGGGAAGGCAATCCCAATATTGTTGACCAGAATATCAATCCGTCGCTTGGTCTTTAAAATGCTCTTAGCCGCTGCTGTCACCTGATCTTCATTTTCAAAATCTGCACAGACAATCTGTATTTCTACGCTGTGTTCCGCCGAGAGAGCGGCGCAGTACTCCGCAAATTCGTCCGTCTCTTTCCGCACCACCGCAAACACATTTGCGCCGCTGCCTGCCGTCCGCTCCAAAATCGCCTTGCCGATTCCTCGGTTACATCCTGTAATGACAGCCGTTTTTCCCTTCAATAGCATCTCATTCACCCTCATCCGTCAACATACCGGCTCATGCTCTCCACCATCTGGAAGCCGTCCCAAATCAGGGACAGTTCCATCGTCCCGCCCAAGGGGACGATGCGGTCCACCCCCCGAACGCCCCTGGAAAACACCAGCTCTTTCACCCGTTCCCGGTCCACTCCCAGTACTGCCACCGTCTGACAGCGTTTGGTCAGCACCGGGACAATTTCCTCCAGGCCCTTTGCCGTATACTCAAAGAAACAGCCGCTTCCGCACTTATAGTCCATCACATCTGCCGTCAGCCTATCCAGTTCCGCCCGCACCACCAGGGTATCTCCAGGTATATACCGCACTCCGCCGCGGCTCATGCCCAACGCGCAGACCGCAGAATACTTATCCACCACCTGGATGGGCCGCAGGTCATAATTCCGCCGCGCCACCCTCTCCAGGGCCGTCCAAAACTGTTCCCGGGCTGCTTGGACATCCTCTCCCAGCCAGACCACCAGCCTGGGGGAACTGCACGCATTCTGATCCGTGTAATAGGTATCGGCGTAAAACTTTTTCGCAATTTCTTCCGGTTCACTGCTTCGATACGCCTCCGCGTCAATCACCGCAATCGAGTACCGGTCCGCGAAAGCCAGTTCCACCGCCCGGGGCGGCAGAGCCGCCCGCCGGATGGTCTCGATCGTGCGGTCTCCGCCCCAAATTACCCGGACATCGCACAGCTGGGAGAGCTCCTGTGTAATTTCCTCACTATGCTCATGGCGCAGAATGCACAAATAGGGCCGCATCTCTTGGCACTCCCCATCCAACAGAAGGTTTACAGCCTCACAGATCAGGTCTACCTGCGGAAAAGGCTTGTTGGAGACTCGAACTACGGTACCATTTCCTGCGAGGAGCGAGGAGGTCATAGACACCGCAAAATTTACCGGAACATTAGATGGGGCAATATGCAGGGCCACGCCCCGGCCCAGCCGGTTCCGGCCTCCGCCCTCTCGGGCGGCCGTTTCCAAGGACGACCGGCGAATCCAGTAGGCATAGGACTTCACGTCCACACCGCTTCGCTTATCCCGAAGCAGCAGACGGGATAACTGTGCTAAAAAGTTCACCATCCGCTCGGAAAAGGCCGGAAGCACCGGGATCTCAGGCATTTGATACAGCCGCTCCAGGTCCCCGACCAAAAACGTCAAATCATCCGAACTCAGCCGCATAGGTATCACTGCACCCCCTCAGTTCCGCGCTCTTCATGCGCCCTAAAATCTGGATATACTTGCCCTTCCGTCCACAGGGACAGTCGTCCTCGCCCAAAACCACCCCTTCATCCTCAGTCAGGAGGGCATGTCCAGGGTAAGAACGGGGCAGGACGGAGAGCACCTGAACGATTCCCCTCTGTCCCATAGGGCAGGGCAACCAGTTCTGCGGGTTGCGGATGATAACGTCCGAATAAATACTGGCATGGAGGTGCCCGCACTCACATTCGGCATAAATGGCGCCGGTCTGCTCTACCATACCGTAGTGGTCCAGAAAATGGCAGATGCCGCAGCTCTCCTCAAGCCGCCTTTTAAATTCCTCCTGCGAAACCGCCTCTGACTCCAGTTTTTTCCAACCTCCGCCCGTCATCAGAAAGCCATCCGACAGATCGCATGCTTCCCCCAGGCGAACCAGCGCTTGATAAAAGTGCTGCCATACCAGAAATGTAAACCCGAAAATGACAAACCGTTTGCCCCGATACTGCTCTATAAAGGCCCGCAGCCGCTCAACATTCAGCGTCATATCGTCGTTGAGAACAAATACCATCTCCCGGGCGGCAAATTGAAGACCCATAATCGCCGCGCCCCGGGCGGTGAAGGACTTCCGGTCTTTCAGAACGGCGGGGGTATCCACCACCAGCATGGGCAGGCGGCCCAGGCGGTCCCGGGCGCACAGGGTGACGAACTCGTTCATCTTAATCAGGCCCTGGCGGTACAGCTTGCCGCCCGCGCCCATGGCCTGACCGTACTTGGCCATCTTATACTCGGGATAGTTGGGGAACACGCCCTGCTGGTTGGCCACCACGCCCACCAGAAGACCGTCCACCTTGGCGATGCCGGTGATCATCTCGGGGCCGTAGCCCTTCTTATACTCCATGAACTGGCTGCCGTCGAACAGGCGGCCCAGGACGGAGTACATGTCGTAGGGGCGGTTCTTGTTGTTCAGCACCAGGTCGTACAGCTCCACGTCGGACATGGCGGGAGACTGGGGGGTGTCCACCCGGAAGAACTCCAGGTCGAAGGTGGGCAGCATGTCAACATACTTCTTGATGCCGGCGATGACCCCCTCCTGCTCGGTGTACACCTCCCGGAAGAAGCCGGTCTCGCCGTAGTGGATGGAGACGGACCCGGGAGGGTCGGCCCGCAGGCCCTTGGTGGCCTCGATCTGGGCCAGGGCGGCCTCCATGTCCACGTGGGGCTTGGGGTTCATGCCGCCCACGATGCCCGCGCCGCCCACGGCCATGTTGGCCTTCTGGTGGGCCACCAGCACGGTGGGGGAGATGGAGTGGTAGCCGCCGCCGGCGGGGTTGGTGCCGTGGATGCCCACGATGACGGGGATGCCCATCTGGTTCAGCTCAGAGTTGCGGTAGAAGGGGGTGCCGCCGCCCCGGCGGTTGGGGTACACCTTCTCCTGCTTGTCCAGCTCCACGCCGGCGCACTCCAGCAGGTAGATCAGGGGGATGCGCAGCCGCTTGGCGGTGTCGCTGCCCCGGAGCAGGTTGTCCGCCTGACCGGGCACCCAGGTACCGGCGTGCTTCTTGTTGTCGCTGGCGATGATGTAGCACCACTTGCCGTTCACCCGGCCCAGGCCCTTGACGATGGAGGTGGAGCCGTTCTTGTTGTGCTCGGGGTTGTACAGGCTGTTCAGGGGGCACCAGGTGCCCTCGTCCACCAGCAGGGCGATGCGCTGCATGGCGGTAAGCTGGCCCTTGGCGTTCATGTCCTCGTCGGCCTTGCCGCTGGACAGGGCGTCCACGATATGGGCGTGGATATCGTCCTCAATGGCCCGCAGCTCGTCCACGTTCTCCTTGTTGGCCTTGACAGGCTTGCCCACAACAGGCATGTTCAGGAAATACCGGGGCACGGGGTCAGTGCGGATGTGGATCACCAGCATATCCTGGCCGGAAATACCAGGCTCATGGAATCCCAGGGCATTCCCGCATCCATCCTGCCCGCAGGATCGGGCATGGGAACGGTGGTTTACATTGCCGTAAACGGAGTCTATGCGGGGATGATTGAAATTTCGGATGAAATCAAGGAAGATTCCGCGACGGCTCTCACGCTTCTTCGCAGGTATGGGCTGAAGAAATTTGTCATGCTGACAGGAGACAATGAGCAGGTGGCAGAACGCGTTGCCGGCCAGACAGGCATAGATGAGTATCATGCCAGCCTTCTGCCGCAGGACAAAGTGGAAATCCTGACCCGGCTCCTGTCCCAGGACAAAACGGCTTTTGTCGGGGACGGCATCAATGATGCCCCGGTCCTCGCTGCGGCGGATGTGGGCATTGCCATGGGGGCACTGGGAAGTGATGCAGCGATAGAAGCTGCGGATGTCGTGCTCATGAAGGACCGGCTTACGCAGATCGTGACGGCAATCGCCATAGCGCACAAGACACTGCGGATCGTCCGCGAAAACATCGTGTTTGCATTGGGAGTGAAAGTGCTGATCCTGATCCTGGGAGCCCTGGGAATGGCCAACATGTGGGCTGCTGTATTTGCGGACGTCGGTGTGGCCTTCCTGTGCATCCTCAATGCCATGCGGTGTCTGAGAGTGCCGGAGATTCTGCTGGACTGATCAGCCGTGTCGGTACCTGACAGGCAAGAGTGCTGTCGGGTCAAATGTTCTGACTGAACAAGTGTTTCATGGTATTCTATGTCATATGCATCCGGCAAGGGATGCGCAGGGAGGAACTGGAATGAGTTTAGGAATGCATTTTTTCAAAGTCCCTGAGACTCTGCTGATTTCAAAGGGCTATACCTCTCCCCGGGTGGATGACACAGATTTTCTGGGTACCATCATCGGCACGGAAGAAGTCGGATATCTGAATTCCGCCTGGGGCATTCATATCTGGCTGATGAACAACGGAGAAACACTTCACAAGCGGGGAGACCCGTTCCGTCTGAGCGAACCTGTGCTGAGGAATCTGAAAGCGATGCTGGAACAGGCAGCTGCAGACGGCGAAATCACCGCCACGGGTGCAGAACCTGATCCCAACAATCTGGTGCTTCGTTACAAAAACGCCTGGAAGTCGGAAAATCCGGAAGGACTGCGTCAGCATTTTCCGTATAAATTCGACAATATTACCCCTGGAGATGTCATGGAGGGCCTGAAGGTCGTCAATGACATTCTGGAGGATACGGATTTCAGCAAAAATCAGATCTGGTATTATCCGTTCTACTGAGTCACCTCAGCCGGTGGCTGCACAAAGAGGTCACTGCCGGAGAGATGCCTGGAAGCTGCCAGTTGTCTCTCCGGTTTTTCGTGCAGTCTCCGGGTGACAGTATGCTATAATTTGCCCATGAATCGCGACAGAACACCGATTATCATCAATCTGGCCTGCGGCTTTCTGGCCGCGGTCTTTCTTGTATTTACCATGTTCGCCTTCAGCACTCATGCCGCTGGGCTGGGGATCCTGACACTCGTCCTGTTCCTGGCGGTATGCATCGTCTGGATATGGGCTTTGAAGTCAGTCCACAGGCAGGTGCCGGGTTCTGCCGGCGGGGATGAAGCGGAGGCGGTGGCGCTGCAGTTTTCGCGGCTGAAACCCAAGTCTTTCCGGGATCAGATCCGCGTCTGTCAGAAACAGCTGGCAAGACTGCAGGAAAAGACAATGGCGATGGACCAGACGCTGCATGATGCCTTTGGAGATTCCACCATTTCCATAGACCGGTTCATGACAGGAATCCGGCGGGCCCGCATGCTGTTTCTGGCCAATCAGAAACAGATAGCGGACCGGATCCTGATTTTTGATGAAGAGGGCTACCGTGCAGCGGTGTCGGCCGGATCGGTCCCGGAAACCTACCAGGATACCTTTGCATTCATAGAGGCGAAAATCAGGGAAAATGAAGAAATTCTGACACGGATCGACGAACTGAACGCAAGGGTCCAGCAGCTGACAAATCTGCCTCGTCTGGAAGACAGGAGTGCGATGCGGCAGCTGGATGAACTGATTGAGCAGTCGGGACTGTATGGCGGCAGCAAACAAAAAACAGAGAAGGAGATGGACTGATATGGCATTTTCAATGGATGTGGATGAACTGAACAGAGAAGAGGTGCTGCAGCCTTTGCAGCCTGAACCGGAAGTAAAGGAAAAAATCGAAACACAGGCAGAAAGCAACGTCAAGGAAGTCATGGACGTGGATCTGGATTCTCTGGCACAGCGCCGGGAAATCACGAGCATGATCGACGGATTTGGAACGGATATCGTCCGGCGGTCTTCCGAAAAAAACGAGCTGCTCTCCACCACACTGGGAACACTGTCAAAACAGGGAGGCGAATCCAGCCAGGTCGTCAATTCTCTCTCCGAACTGGACCGGCAGGTCAGGGACCTGGATCCTTCGGGTGTGGATTTTGGCCGCACAGGCTTCTTTTCCAAATTCACCAATCCTGTTCGGACCTATTTTCAGAAGTTCGAGAAGGCCGATGGCATGATCGAAAACATCCTGGAAAACCTTGAGCGTGGAAAGCGCACGCTGCAGAATGACAACACGACACTGGAAATCGAACAGATGTCTCTGCGGGATCTGACGAAAAAGCTGAACAAACAGATCGAGCTGGGAACACAGATGGACGCCGCGCTGGAGCGAAGCATCGAGCAGGCAAAAGTGAGCAATGCGGATCCTGACAGAATCAAGTTCGCGGAAGAGGAGATCCTGTTCCCTCTGCGGCAACGGGTCATGGATATGCAGCAGATGCAGGCGGTGAACCAGCAGGGATATCTCTCCATGGAAATTGTCCGTCGCAACAACAAGGAACTGATCCGGGCAGTGGAACGGGCGCAGAATGTGACGGTATCCGCGCTTCGGACAGCTGTCACGGTGGCAAGTGCGCTGTATAACCAGAAAATCGTGCTGGAGAAAGTGCAGGCGGTCAACAAGACGACCAACGATCTGATCAAATCGACCAGTGAAATGCTGAAAACGCAGGGAGCACAGATTCAGCAGACCAGCATGGAAGCCAATATTTCCGTGGAAACGCTCCAGGAGGCATTCCGCAATACCTTTGATGCAATGGATGCCATTGATGCCTATAAGCAGAAGGCACTGCCCAGAATGCGTGAACAGATTGAAGCCTTCAAGGTGCTCGCCGACCAGGGAGAAGAGCGGATTTCCCGGATCGAACGGGGAGCCATGGCTGCCGGGATCGAAGAGAAAAACGGATGAAGGGAAGTTCCTATGTAAAGGCGGGGATTTCATTTGGCACTGCACTGGCCATGGTGATTTCCTACGTCAACTGGCATTCTGTCCTGTGGGCGGCATTTCATGGCCTGCTGGGATGGTTTTACGTAATATACTACGTGCTGTTTTACGGATGGCACTGACCAGGCGGTGGAAACACCGCCTTTTACGGCCCTGATACCAGCAGTATCAACCGTACCGGACTGTATGCCCGGATTCCGTCCGTGTCATATGCTGGTTTGGCTTGACGATGCAGAGAATCTTGGGCATAATCGAACCAACGATAACGAGAAGGCCACGGGATGTCCGGATGGATCAGAGAGGGGTGCGGCTGGTGAAAGCGCCCTGACAAAACGACAGTCTCACTCCCTTTGAATCGCCGGCGAAAGCCAGTGCCGCAGGACTGCGTTACAGTCTCGAGAGCTCCTGAATTCAGGGGAAAAAAGGTGGTACCGCGCGTCTGACGTCCTTTTGATGTCAGACGTTTTTTCGTTCCCGTTACAGACAGTCATCCGGCAGGCTGAAGGCAGGCCGGAACAGTATGAAGGAGGATCCCATATGGAAATGGTCAACATTCTGGAAGACGAACATCTTTCCAGACTCAATCACTCAGCTGCGCATCTGATGGCGCAGGCTGTCAAGCGTCTGTATCCTCAGGCAAAATTCTGGGTCGGACCGGTGATCCGGGATGGTTTTTACTATGACATCGATCTGGGCGGCGAGTCCCTGAAAGACGAAGACCTGCCGAAGATCGAAAAGGAAATGAAGAAAATCGCGAAAGACGGCAAGAAAATTGTCCGCCGGGAACTGTCCAAGGCCGAGGCTCTGGAACTGTTTGCGGACGATCCCTACAAACTGGATCTGATTGCCGGGCTGGAAGACGGCACCATCACCGTCTACTCCCAGGGTGAGTTCACGGATCTATGCCGTGGCCCGCACGTGGATTCCGTGAAGGAACTGAAACACGTGAAACTGCTCAAACATTCCGGAGCCTACTGGAAGGGTGACAGCCAGAACCAGATGCTGCAGCGGATCTATGGTGTGGCCTTCGACACAAAAGAGGCGCTGGATTCCCACCTCCAGGCGCTGGAGGAAGCGAAGAAGCGCGACCACAAAAAACTGGGCCGCGAAATGAATCTGTTCACAGTCAGCGAGTATGCACCAGGAATGCCGATTTTCCTGCCGGATGGAATGATCCTGCGCAACATTCTCGAGCAGTACTGGTATGACGAACACACGAAGGAAGGATACCGGTTTATCAAGACCCCAATCATCATGAGCCGCGAACTCTGGGAGACCTCAGGCCACTGGGACCACTACAAGGCCAACATGTACACCACGAAAGTCGACGACCGGGATTTCGCAATCAAGCCGATGAACTGTCCCGGTGCCCTGCTGGTCTACAACAATGGTCTGCACTCCTACAAGGATCTCCCGCTGCGGATCGCCGAACTGGGTCAGGTACACAGGCATGAAGCTTCCGGTGCCCTGAATGGACTGTTCCGTGTCCGGACCTTCACGCAGGATGATGCCCATATCTTTGTGACTCCCGATCAGATCGAAAGTGAAGTGAAAGATGTGCTGGACCTCATCGACCGCATGTATGGCGTATTCGGGCTGGAATACTCTATCGAACTGTCCACCAAACCCGAGAAGGACTATATCGGCAGCGATGAAATCTGGGCTCAGAGCGAAGAAGCTCTTGCCAATGCCTGCCGCCATGCCGGCCGTGACTTCAAGGTCAACCCTGGTGACGGTGCCTTCTATGGACCGAAGCTGGACATCCACATCAAGGATTCCCTGGGACGCGACTGGCAGTGCGGCACCGTACAGCTGGACATGAACCTTCCCGAGCGCTTTGAATGCACCTATGTGGATGCAGACGGAAGCCGCAAGACCCCGCTGATGCTGCACCGTGTCGTGTACGGCTCCATTGAGCGGTTTATCGGCATTCTGATTGAAAACTTTGCCGGTCATTTCCCCCTGTGGCTGGCACCCCGGCAGCTGGTTGTGATTCCGGTTCATCAGCAGAAGCATCTGGAGTACGCACAGAAGGTCAGGAAAGCTCTGGAAGAGGCCGGTATGCGTGTGGAAGTGGATGACCGGAACGAGAAACTTGGCTATCGTGTGCGTGAAGCACAAATGACGAAGGTCCCCTACCAGATCGTTGTAGGCGACGGTGAGCAGGAAGCGGGCACTGTGACGATCCGCAAATCCGGCAGCCGCAGCTCCGAGACGATGCCCCTGAAAGAGGCTGTCGCAAAGTTCAGGCAGGAGGTTGACGAAAAATGGCTCTTCGACAGAGACTGACAGCAGCCCTCTGTATCGGGGCTTTTCTCCTTGCGGGATGTGCATCTGCAGGTGCCGGACAAACCGGCCAGACGGACACAGGTGCGGATACAAAGGCAGAAGACCGGACAGCAGAGTCGGTCAAGGTCCTGGTTCCCACCGGTGCCCCGGCTCTGGGAATGCTGTTTGGCACCCTGGACAATCCGGACGTGGAACTGGACTATACAGAAGGTACAGATCTTGTCACGGCTGAGCTGGCCAAAACTGATGGCGACTATGATGTGATCGTGGCGCCAGTCAATCTGGGACTCAAAGCATATTCGGCATCCCGCACATACCAGTGTGCAGGCGTGCTTACATGGGGCAACCTGTATATGGTCGGCACACAGGAGGATGTCCTGTCCGGCCCTGACAAGGAAGTGGCTCTGTTTGGCGAGAATGCGATTCCGGGAATGGTATACAACGCGGTGGAAGCGGCCAGCGTACAGGCTCAGCCGGTCTGGTATCCCAGTGTGGCAGAAGCCAGTCAGTCTCTGCTGTCCGGGCAGAGTCAGGCAGCGCTTCTGGCGGAACCTGCAGCCAGTGCGGCCATGACCAAAAACAGCAATCTGAAGATCCTGGCCGATCTGCAGGAGCTGTGGTATGCGCAGAAAGGCACCGATCAAAAGGGCTATCCCCAGGCAGCGCTTTTCGTGAAGGATTCGGTCAGCGACGCTTTCCTGTCCGGAGTCCAGGAAGCTCTCTCAGCTGTGGATCCTGAAACCGGGTCTGCTGAAATGGTACAGGAAATCGAAGCAGCCGGGCCTGATGCCATTGGTGTTCCCTCACCGGAAGTGGCTGTAAAATCCTGGACACGGCAGAACATTCATTATGTGCCGGTTTCACAGGCTGCCGATGATATGGAAGTCTTCCTGGGTCAGTTGGGGATGAAAATTCCGGAAGGATCGCTGCGGAAATCTTCATAGCAGTCACATCACCATACGAATGGATCTGGAAAAGACAGTCAGCTGAACCGTCTGGCCAGCACACAGGCAGCTGACTGACAGAGAACCTGCCGGGTTTTCGCATGATTGCGAAGATCCGGTTTTTCTTCATTCCTGATCTTTGCACTCGCCCTGAAACAGATTTATGCTGCCTGAAGGCATCCATCATGGATGCGGGAGGACGGTTCAGTGAAAGGAAGGACGTTTATGCGCAGGCAGCCGGAATACTGACGCGTATAATAAAAGCTGTCCGGGAGACGGACAGGAGGTACCAACATGCTGAGACCACTCCACAAAAATGTGATTCTCCGGCTGGATCGCTGTGATCTGCAGGAATCCGGAGGAATCGTCTTGAAACCCTCGGCTTCCAGGCCATGCCTTGCAGTGGTGGAAGCCGTTGGCCCGGATGTAGAGGACCAGGATTACGGACCAGGGGATGTCGTGGTCTATCACCCTCTGAATCCTGTGTCATTCGCAGAAGGCGACCATGAGTACCTGATTCTGCAGGATGAAGATATTCTGGCTGTTCAGGAGTCTGGACATGAGCTCTGAAGTCAGGTTCGGGAGATCTTTCCGGGAGCTTCTGATTGAGGGAGTCAACGTGCTGGCAGATGCCGTGAAAGTGACACTGGGCCCCTGCGGAAGGAACGTGGTGCTGGATACCGGACGTGGAAGTCCTCTTGTCACCAATGACGGTGTCACCATTGCCTCCAGGATCCATCTTGCAGATCCGTTTCAGGATATGGGTGCCCGTCTTGTCTGCGAAGCGGCCAGCCGGACCAACGATCTTGCCGGAGATGGAACCACTACAGCCACTGTATTGTCCCAGGCAATGATCGAACCCGGCCTGAAAGCAGCGGATCATGGTGGAAACCCTGTGCTGATGAAAGACGGCATCCTGCAGGGAGCCAGGGCCGCTGCAGACTGGATCAGAAAACAGGCGAAGCCTGTCACCACCCGAAAGGAACTCGAAAATGTCGCAGCAGTATCCTGCGGTGACAGACAGCTTGCGGGACTTATTGCAGAGGCTCTGGAAAAAACCGGACCGGAAGGGCTTGTGACGCTGAAAGAAGCCGTTCAGGCAAAAACGTGGCTGGAACTGACTCAGGGAATCGAGATCCCGGAGGGATATGCTTCACCGTTTGTCATTCAGGGTCAGGATTCTCCGTACCTGACCATGGAAGCGCCACGGATCATGATCACTTCCGAAAAGCTGGACTCGCTTCAGGACATACTCGGCGTTCTCGAAGAACTCCGGGAATCAGAGGCTGCAATGATTCTGGTGGCTCCCGACTTCTCGGAAGAAGCACTGGGAGCGCTCGCCCTGAATCATGCACGGGGCATTTTCACTGCGGTTCCTGTCAAGGCTCCATTCTTTGGCAGACTCCAGTCAGACTATCTGCAGGATCTCTGTGTGCTCACCGGTGCAAAACTCTGCAGTCTGTCTGCCGGTCTGCCGCTGCAGCAGGCAAGACTTTGCGATCTGGGAACAGCCGGAAATGCACGGGTAGAACAGGACCGTACCATCCTGACGGAAACCAGAGGCGATGAACAGAGAATAAACCTGCGAAAACAGCAGACAGAAGAACAGATTCGATCTGAAGCGGATCCTCTGGAGAAGAGCAGGCTGCAGAAACGACTGTCGTTTCTGACCGGCAAGGCTGCAGTGATCCATTGCGGAGCTCTGACCGGCAGCCTGAGAAAAGAACAGAAGCTGAGACTGGAGGATGCCCTCAATGCAGCGAAGTGTGCCATGCAGGAAGGAATCGTGGCTGGTGGCGGAACAGCGTATGTGGAAGCTGCCAGGGCATTGAAGCCCACGTTGCAGGACTCGGATCCCGACAGACAGAGAGGGATGGAAATTGTGCTCAACGCATTGCTCGTTCCTGCCCGGCAGATCGCCCGGAATGCGGGATACGACGGAGATTCGATTCTGACCAGACTCTGTCAGTCGCCGCAAGGAACCGGGTTCAATGCTGTTGCCGGTACCTGGGACAACCTGTTTTCCTGCGGCATTACAGACCCTGTTCAGGTCACGTGCAGTGCGTTGCTGAATGCAGCGGAAATTGCCAGTCTGCTGATCACGACGGAGGCGGGCATTGTGCAGACTGGCAATCTGGCAGACCGGGAACCGTATTAGCGGCAAGTTGCAGCAGAATAAGCTGGCGTATGACCGTACTGGATCCGCAGAAAGTCAATACCCACTCATTCTGCAGTCGGGATCTGATGTTCAAAGCCAGGGATAACAACAGCCTTCTGGCTGCCAAACCTCGCGATGCTGTTCCAACCGGTCCATACACACCGTGAATCATTGACAATCAATACAGAGTGGAGGCAAAAGACTATGAAAGAAATCATTCTGGCAACCGGGAATGCCCACAAAGCCCATGAGTTCAGGGATATGCTGCCAAATGTCAGGATCCTGACGCTGAAAGACCTGCCACAGCCGGTCACAATCGTGGAAGATGGAGAAACATTCGAAGAGAATGCACTGAAAAAAGCCAGGGCTGTATATGAAGCGACCGGCAAAGCTGCGATGGCAGATGACTCGGGAATCGAAGTGGATGCTCTGGGCGGTCAGCCTGGAGTTCACAGCGCACGATGGATGGGGGAAGAAACGCCGTATGACATCAAAAATGCCCGGCTGATCGAACTCACCGAAGGCAGGCCCAAAACAGCCAGATATGTCTGTGCCCTTGCCTATGTGGACGAGAAGGGAAACGAATATGTCAATCGGCAGACAGTGGAGGGAGAAATTGCGCGTGCTCCCAGGGGGGATAACGGATTCGGATATGACCCGGTCTTCTATTATCCGCCATTTGGCACAACACTCGCTGCAGTGAGTGAAGACAGAAAGAATTCCATCTCTCACAGAGCCAAGGCTCTGAAACAGTTTCTGGCGGATATGGGGGACAGGCTGTGATCCACATTGTTCTGTTTCAGCCGGAAATCCCCGGGAACACAGGCAATATCCTGAGGACAGCCATGGCTTCCGGCTGCACCGTGGATCTGATCGAACCCCTTGGTTTCTCTCTGGAAGACAAATACCTCAGGCGCTCCGGAATGGACTATATCAAAGACTGTGAAATGCACCGCTATCCGGACTGGGACACATTTGAAGCGACAGTACAGGGACCAATGGTCTTTCTGACACGATATGGCAGGAAACCGCCATCGTCCTTCGACTTTACAGACGATGGAAGGAATTTGTATCTGGTGTTCGGAAAAGAAAGCACGGGTGTGGACAAGCGGATTCTGAAACGCCATCTGGATACGTGTCTGCGCCTGCCGATGATTGAAACAGCCCGAAGTCTCAATCTTTCCAACGCTGTGGCTGTGACTGTCTATGAAGTTCTTCGACAGCGGGGATATCCAGGACTGTCGTTCAGTGAACAGCTGAAAGGGGAATCGTTTCTTGAAGATCTGGAACTGGATTGACGGAACACTGCTCAATACCTCTTTCCGCCGCAGACAGCTCCTTGGAGCCATGGTCCGTCTGTACTGGCTGTGGCAGTGTATCTGGATCGCCGTTCTGCTTTTCCGTCTGACCTCAGTGCAGTCATATGACAGCCTGTTTTCCCTGCAGGGCATCCTGGATGAATGGAACGGCAGTTTCCTTGTCAGACTGCTGTTTCAGGCAATTCAGGGTTCCGTGAATCCGATGAGAGTCCTGACGGGATCAGACACCTTCGGTCTGGTTCTGACGTTCCTGTATATGGATTCAGGCTTGTCCGCCGGAGAGACTGTGTGGGCGGGGTCACTGACAGCCCTGCTCGTTTTTGTGTGCACGATGGCAGTCAAGGCCCTGCATGCTGATTCGCTTTTGATGGCTGGAGATATGCTGCGCATCGCAGGGATCTGTGGAAGCGCTGTCATCTTGATGCTTTCTGCAGTATTGATGTATTCATTTGTTTGCATTCTGTGGAAAACCATGGACGATATCCGTTGAAGGGACAGGGTTTTTACAATTTCTGACGACTTCACACAATTTCCCATAAAAGCGGCAGAGACCCTTTAGGTAAAGGATTTAATCCAAAAATGCGCCTGTTTCTGCTCGTTTTTTTTGTTTGCAGCTCTATGCACAATTTGAAAGAACTTGTGACAAGTGTTATGTTCTCCATGCGAAATGAAGAGGTGAAGGCAATGAAATTCGTTGAGAAACACAGCAAAATTCTAGCCGTGGCACTGTGCATCTGTGCTTCCGGCCCAATCCTCTCCACTGTTTATGCCTACGAGACACAGCCCGGCTGGCATGGTCAGGACAATGACAGGTACTATGTTCTGGAGTCCAACCGTCAGCGTGCAACAGGTCTTACGGAAATTGATGATGAAGTATATTACTTTAACGGACAGGGAGAAATGCAGTTTGGCTGGCAGACCATATCCAACACGACCTACTATTTTGGTTCGGATGGAAAAGCTGCCAGTGGCGAAACTGCCATCCAGGGAACCAGCTATAACTTTCAGGAAACAGGATCCCTGAAACAGGGATGGTCTGAAGACGGTCAGAATTTCTTTGATGAAAAGGGATTCAAGACTTCTTCTGCCTGGGTTGACGTGGATGGAGCCAGATACTGGTTTGATGAAAACGGCAGCCGTGTGACTGGCTGGAGAGAAATAGACGGGACCCGGTATTTCTTTGGTGAGGACGGCCGGATGGTCACTGGTCAGTTCGAAGCGGATGGACAGACATTCTATGCTTCGGAAGATGGAAGCATCCGCAGTGGCTGGTTTGATCGGGATGGTGTGAAAGCCTATTACAATGAAGACGGATCCAAAGTCGTGAATGCTGTGCAGGAAATTGACGGGACCACATATGGTTTTGATGAGAACGGGAATGTCCTTGTAAACACAGAAAAAGATGGATACGTATTTGATGAAACAGGTGCAGGAACTGTGATTGCTCCGGAAGAAGTACCGGCTGCACCAGAGCAGACGCCGGCTGATATGCCTGTGGAAGCGCCATCTGTACCGGCAGAAACTCCTTCGGCGCCTGTTGAAGTTCCGACAGCCCCGGAAGAAACACCCGTAAAGCCTGAGGTGATGCCTTCGGCCCCCGAGCAGACACCGGTACAGCCGGAGGAAACACCGGTGGTGCCTGAACAGACACCCTCTGCACCCGAGACACCGGCTGTGCCTGAAGAGATCCCGTCCGCTCCGGTTGAGACTCCGTCTGAACCGGTACAGCCCGAAATTCCTTCAGTACCGGAAACCGATACGAACAAGGCTTCTGCCATTCTGGCTGCAGCCATGGGACAGCTTGGAGTCAACCAGGACTGCACCATGCTGGTGACCAACGCACTGCGCGCAGTTGGAATCAATTTCCATGGATGGCCCAGTGATTATGCTGCACTCGGGTCCTGGACATCTGCACCGGTGCCGGGAGATATCATCATTTACAGTGGTCATGTTGCCATTTATGCCGGCAATGGTCAGGCTGTACATGGTGGCTGGAATGGATACCAGACGGTTCTGGCTTCTGTAAACTGCAGTACGTCTCTGATTGGTTACATTCACGTAGCCTGACAGTAACAATTGGGAAAAGGCCTGCCGGCCTTTTTTCTGTTTTGAGGACTAATGAAATGAAAAAAAATCTGTTCTGGTTTCCCGGATGCGTACAGGTTTAGAGAACCTTCAGAAATCCAAAGGGCTTTTTCAGATTTTTTGTAAGACAAACATGGTAAAGTATGTGAAAGGGGGAAGAAACATGGACAAGTCGTTGGGAAAAAAATCCAGTGTTGTATTCGGAATTCTGGCACTGATTCTTCTGGCAGGCGTTTGCGGTTCTCTGCTTCTGAAAGCCCCGGAGGCAGCTGGGGGACCTCTTCAGACAAATGCGGCAGCTGCTGTCACATTCGAGCCAGGAAACTATACTGCACAGTTGAACGTGGATATTCTGGCAGTGCCTGAATCGGGGGCAGCCACGATTGGCAGGCTTCAGAAGTCGGCACAGTTCAAAGTATTTGAGGTCCGGCAGCAGGGAGATTCGTGGTATGGCAAAATTGCTGAAACCGCGGATAACTGGGCTCTTCTGAAGGATGAAAAAATCAATTATGCCATCATGACTCCACAGGAAGGTGCCTGAGGTATTGATCAGACAACAGTCGGCCGGATGCTTCCGGCTTTTTTGCGTTCTATCAGCCTCCTGGACAATGCCCGGGCACAGGATCAGCAGGGGATTGTTTGGAGAGCGGATCAGCCTCATGTATACACGATGTAATGCTTTAATATATACGTTGTGCCTCAGTATATAAGGAAGATCGAATGGCATGTCTATGAGGACTCTGGCAGTTTGTTGAGGATCCAGGTCTTGTCCCCAAACTCAGGGAAACTGGCAGAATACAGATGCAGAAACTGCTGCAGGTGGTTGGATGAGGGTGGACGTCTGGCTGATCTGGCGGAGTGTTCCCTGGGGCTGGTTATAAAATTCGGAAAATTTCTTGCGATCAACCGACAAGAGTGATATATTTACTAAGCCGCAATTGATTTGAATAAATTAACAAGCTGCAACACAGAAAAGAACAAAAAGTTCAAAAAATGTGTTGACAGACTCTTGCGGATGAGTTAAGATATAAGAGTGCTGAGGGGCACAGGCGGGCTTGACAGCCGGACCGCTCATTCAGTATCTTTGAAAAGCTTGTGACTTCATCAGAAGCGCAGGCGATGGAAGCATCTGTGATGGGTGCTGACGCTCTTTGAAAACCGGACAGGAAAAACGAAGTAAATACAAGACGATACAACG
>OFHA01000918.1_pt1 | contig 23217 bp, 23 predicted proteins | sample 1521891 | NCBI WGS metagenome assembly OFHA01 (sample SAMEA3504089, study PRJEB24116) | mouse gut metagenome | biome: mouse gut; feature: mouse-associated habitat; material: faeces | place: Denmark | collected 2011
CTATTTTGGATTTTTAGAGAATAAAAATCTTTTTACCGCTTTTGGAAAAGATAGTGTTGTTTTACAATTAGAAAATCTTGTTGCTATGGGAAAGGATAATATACTTGTGGTAATTGATTCTTGTGCTTTTGGTTTGAATATATTTGATTTAAAGAAAACTTGTAGTTTGTATCCAGTTAAAAATATTTATGTTTTAGATTGGAAAAGTTATGAATATTATTTATTAGAATCAAAAAATATTGAAAGATTTCAATATTCCTTAGAACCTGTTTTTATGGAAGAGGTATATTATGAATCGGAATTGAAGAAGCATCTTTTGCAATACACAAAATCTGGGATAGAAGGTAAATTACCAATATGTTTAAGTTTATCTCATAGATGTGTAAAGTCTGATTGCAATTATTTTGATTTTTGCACTGCAAAAATCAATGATAGTTTTAAATATGATAAGAAGTCAATTTATATCCATAATCCTTTGGAACGATTTCAATTTAGACCAAATTATTCTCAAACTGGGATTTCTAGGATGTCACTATTTTAGTTATTAGTTGTTTTTATATATCTTTTGTTATATTTGTATGGTTTTATTTGTTGTTTAATAAATATAAAAATAATTTTCACTTGCAATAATAGTTGTTTTATTAAGAACTTTTAATGCTAGAAAATTATTGCTGTAACAAAGCAAATTTTATGGGTTATCAACTTTTTGATAACCCTTTTTTCTTGCCTTAGTTTGATAGGTACTAGAAGTAACTAATATAATGCTATGAAGTAGAATTTATGAAAATTATTATAATTAGATTTATTTTATTATTGTCATTCCATTAAAATAATTTTAAATAAGGAGATGATTTATAAAGATAGTGGGATTACTTAATATAACAATTAAGTTTTTACCCAATTTAGTGGAATGTTAATATATAGCAAGAAAATATTAAGAGATACTTGATTTTGGGTATCTCTTTTTTTATTTTCAAAATATTTATAAAAGAAAGGTAGGTTATGATATGAAACACAAATTGCATAAAAAACTAGTTGCATTACAGATGATAGCAATTACTTCATTGTTGTCTATCTCACAAGTATTTGCTATGACTGGCTTTGATGAAGTTACAAAAGCTGGCAATACAGGACAATCTACAGTTAACATTGAAGTTACAGCAGATAGTGAAGAAGATCCTACATTATTTTCAGCATATATACCAGCGACATTACCTATCAATGTGGATAAAGATGGTAATGTTCATACACCAAGCAATGCTGCTATTGTTAATGGGGTAGCTACAAAAGGTATTGCAGTAACAAATATTCAAGCCAACTTAGATAACAATTGGCAAGCTGAAAATTGGAATACTGATTTTAGTGCATTACCAGAAAATTCTAAGTATGTTGGTTTGAAATTGAGAGGAGATACTCTTTCTAATGATGGTAGTTTTTCATTAACATCAAATAATTGGAGGATTCCTAAAAACAGTTATATAGATTTGAATATGGATGCAAAATTACCACCACAATCTGTAAATCAAAAGTCAGATGCTGCTGTGTTAAGTTTCACATTAGATTGGAGCGATGATGATACTTCAACTGGACCTAAATGGGACAATAGTAGTAACAATCCTGATGATACTTCTGTAATTCGTGTTCGAAGTGATAATATTTTGATTACTGGTGGAAGTAGTACATTAAACATCACTTGGGATAATGAAGATGGTACAGTTTCTTTAGCAAGTGTTACTTCCTCTAATGAGGCTATTGCAACAGTAGGGTCAATGACTGGTGAAGAAGGTAATAAAACTGTTTCCGTAAATGGGCTTCGTTATGGTAAGTCAAACATTATAGTTACATTAAGTAATGGTAAATCAACATCTTATGTTTTGAAGGTTTACGATATAGGAGATACAAATAACATTAAAATGGAATTAACTAATAAAAATCTTAGAGCGAAGATACTGTGAGAGCTAATGATATCAACATTAGTGTGCCAGTTATTTCTCCAGATGGTGAAACAGACTATGTTACATTGCATCCACAAATGGATGATGTGGTATTAGCTGATGGTGCTAATGAATTGCCAGCAAAACTTTTATTAGGTGGTAGTTTATATGACCTTACCATGACAATAAATGTTTGAGATTAGTTTGTAATATTATTGGTGATTAACATTATTTTGTAATTTTAGTAAATAAATATAAAAAGTCATCAAGGGTATCTTATAATGGGTATTATATTTTTTAGTTGATAAGAGATGAGAAATTCTAAATGTAATAAAAGTTACTATCAAACTTAGATTATACAAACGAAATTTTTGATAATTGTATAAAGAATTTAGGAAATAAATCAATTAATTAAATTACAAAAAAGATTTTATTGATAGGTACTTTATCTAAAAGTTTATATTGCCTAAAGCACATAAATACTATATAATTAAGAAAATTCGCAAGGAGGTTCTGCTATGCCAACTATAGAAATAGATTCTAGATTTGCACCTAAATTGGAATCTAAACTCAATGAGTTAATTTTCTATGCTGATTATTTGAACATATCTGAGATATGGTTTTTTGATTCTGTAGCATGGGATATCTGCAATGCCTTTTCTGATATAGATTTACTAGTATTAACCACTAGTGACTCTAAAGAGATTTCTTTTAAAATTGAAAACTTAGAGCTTCGAGAAGAGGTAGGATTTCCTAAAGTGGACATTATTGTTAGAACACCTAAAAGTATTAACAATCCTGATTACTACTTTAATACAGCTGTTCAAAGATATAAAATCGTATTATGGAAAAGAGGTAACACTTAATGGAAAATAATTTGAATTATGGTTCTTATGGGTATATTGCAATGTTAGATTTCAATACTGCAGAAAAATTTATATCTGTGGAATCTCGTGTTTCTGTGCAATATATGCAGCAAGCAACTGAAAAAATATTAAAACATTACTTAACCTTAGCCTATATTGGAGCCTCTTTCTTCATGCCCATAAGTTAATTTTTTTAGCAAGTAAATCTAATTTACCTACATTAAAACCATATCGTGGAACATTAGTTTTATTGAGCCAGTATTATTTTGACGAAAGATATCCAGGAATTGATTATATGGAACCTACAACAGAAGAAGCTGAAGAGTTATTAGAAGATGTAAAACAAATATTTAAAATTGTATCATCAGCAATAGAAAATTATCAACCATCCATTTCCTCTATAAATTTACCACAGACAGAATCATCAGATATGTTTTTAAAAGTATTTAAAGAAAAATAAAATAGATAGAGATGATTTTTTGCATAAAATGAATTTCAATAGTGATAACAATGAAGATAAAAAATTTTTATCTTTTATTTTGGAAAGATTTCAGATTGAAAGAAAACGATTTGATCGTTCTGGTATTTATGTATTTACACAAAGAATGTTAGCTTACAATTCCAATAAAATTGAAGGAAGTACTTTAACAGAAGAACAGCAGCCTCTTTATTTGACACAGGTACTTTACCTCAATCAGAAGATTATTATAGAACTAAAGATGTTGAAGAAATGAATGGACATTTTCTAATGTTTAATAAAATGTTAGATATTTTAGAGGAACCATTAATACAAGAGCTAATCAAAGCATTTCATTTTGAATTAAAAAGTGGTGTATTTGAGGATAGAGCAAATGGCTATGCAATTGGCGATTATAAAAAAAGACCTAATATGATTGGTACTTTAGTTACAGTTTTACCTCATTTTATAGAAGCTGAAATGGCTAAGCTTTTAGATTGGTATAATGACCAAACCATAACTTTGAATATTTTAGCTGAATTTTATGCAAGGTATGAAAGAATACATCCATTTCAAGATGGCAATGGCAGAACAGGAAGATTACTCTATTTAAAGAGGAACAACAATTTTATTATAATAAATGTAAATACTTCTTACCATAATGTGGTGCCTTTGGGCACCTTTTTTAATTTCTAAAAAAGGAAAATTTCTCATGAAGTATAGATTAGGTTTCGTAACCAACTCAAGTAGTAGTAGTTTCATTTTCGGTAGACCCAATTAAAACACCGCTACAATAGATGATGCCTGCAAGTTCATTCAAGGTTTAGCAGCAGAACTCATTCAAATACTAGACGATATTGATGAAGTAATGTATAAAATGCCTAGTCTAAGGCACTACTCTAAAAAGTGTAAAAGTAACACTTACATGGATGGTTATGAATTATATAACAGATTCTATAGAAACAAAGAATTTGAATAGATAGCACTAGCAGAGTTTAAAAACCATGGCATAGAAGAAATCACCTAGCAAGATTTCCTATGGGGTTATTTTGTATCCAGAGAATATGATTGGCTAAAACGCATTGCTACCTATGAAGACTATTTCATAGCAAGACTTGTAGGCTTTAGAAATTCTAACAAGTTGCATAAAGAAAGATTAGCTGAAATGCTGGAATGGTACTTATCCCATGATGAGTTACTAGATTTACAGAATGATGCTCCTGTATCTAAACTTGCGCATCAGTATTTAAGAGAAGTAGTTTTATTGGGCGATGACTTTTGTATGCATATGGGTTAAAGGAGGACATCTAATAAGAAATAATCATTACACTCTTCATGAATTATTTTGTATTTTATATAAAACAGGTAAAACTGTTAGAGATTACTTAGAAAGCAAGTATCCAAATAAAGCAAAAGAATTGTATGGTTGTTGTATAGAAGCAAGTGATATGCTCATTACTCAGCTTAATATAATTGGAATACCTGCATTACCTTGTAGTGGTTGGGTTTTCTATGATTGCCCTAAATGCTGTTCAGATGAACCGTGTGACTCTCATTCTATGGTAAAAATTCCCTATCAAATAAGATTTTGAAATCATTGAAGGAGTGTTATAACAAGCAAAGAGAGGAGATTAAATATAATTTAAAAATAATTAATAATAAATAATAATTTAGCAAAAATTATTTTTGCATTGTCTAAGGAGGATCAATTTTTCGATACAAAATAGGGAACTGTCCAAATATAATAACATAGTTGAAAAGTAAAGTTTTTTCTAGAAAACTATGCACTTGTGTTATTCAATTGCCACAGCTAAGAGTGAATTTTTAAATGAAAATTAGAACAGATTTTGTTATAAATTTACGTAGAGGTGGTTTCATTGTTGTACGAAAAGAACAATTTTCGTCAAATATAAAAATACTCCCATGTACTTTTTGTAGAAAGGGGATAAAAGAAAATGAAAATTGAATAAATCACAGAAATGCTGATTTAGGTAAGCAAGAAGATACTGCAAAAGAAAGGATGAAAATAGTATGAAAGAAAAAATGAAAAAAGAAGCAATTAGCAGAATGAACATTCTAAATCTCCACCCTAACGTCATCAAAGAATTTTCTAACAGCGGAAAGTTAAACCTTTATTTAAATGCAGCACTGTATTATCTCAACGATAAACAATTAGCAAGAGTGCAGGAATTCGAGCAGAAGTATCATGTTATTCAGAATCACACACAATTATCATTCCTCTATGTTTCACAGCATACGGAAGAATGGGAGTGTGATCGTAGAGATTTGAAAGATAATTGTCCTCTTGTCTATGTTGCCAATTTAACAGTCAAAACTTGTTCTGAGTTTGGCTCTATTGGAATACGACCATGCATTGGCGGAATTATCCGAATTCATTAAGGAGATTATATTTATGCACACATTACATAGAATTTTAGTAAACATAGAAAAGTTAGAAACATCAGATAAAGACACAATCAGAGATTTTGCGTATATAGAAACACACGATTTTTATAATACTGTATTTGATTAGAGAGAGCAGAAATGCTGGTGGATGGTCTGATGAATTTCCAGAAAATATACTACTTGAAAGTGAAAACTTAGAAAGAATTATAGAATAAATAGAGCGATGTCAAGAACTCCAAAAGGAAGAAATCAATTACTACATAAAACTGATATAAAGAAAGATTAGGTGACAAGCTCACTACTATTACAGAACAGGAAAAGATACTCTTTGTGATTTCATCTCTCAGCATTATCCCACAATAAGAATATCTTCCATTATACCAATTCTAACCATAACAAAAGCAGACGGATGAAATGGCGGAAAAGATGATAAATCAAGAAAATTGCTATCAGATTTAAAATATCTCTTCACCAACTACAATGAGCTATCTCTCAACTATTTAAAAAAACAGACAGAAGAATTTCTTCTAACAAGTGATAAAATACTTTTTATTCATATAAGAGAACCAGAAAAAATCGCTAAATATATCAACTATGCCACCAAAAAACAATTAACCTGCAAGACACTTCTAATCAGGCAGGACAGCATACAAAATAAATTATATGGCAACGATGCTGACGATATGGTATACTATTATCAATACGATGCCATCTATTACAACAATTTACATCTATCTATAGCAGAACAAGGCTTTCTAACATTTTTCAAAAACAATCTAATAGGAGGAAATAACTTATGAGCAGAAATTATAATTGGGAAAACAAAGAAGAAAGAGCAGAGATTGCACTAAAGCACACCACTGAAATGGAACAGAAGTATTCTAAAGAAACAGATTATTCCATACAAAATACAACTATCTACAACAGTGACCACATCTTCCCACAACTCTCTAAAGAGGTTACACCTAAATTTCTAATAGAAGATTTAGACAGTGTTTCTGCTATCTTTAAGTATCACTCTAACAAGACAGCAGCATTAAATTTTGCTTCGTTTAAAAATCCAGGTGGAGCTTTTCTAAATGGAGCAAGAGCACAAGAAGAATGTCTGTGTCATGAAAGCAATTTATACAACATTCTGTCACAATTCCAAGACGATTTCTATAAAGTCAATCTAAAATGCCTGAATCGTTCTTTGTACCAAAACAAGGCGTTATATAGCAAAGATGTTTTATTCCTACATAACAATCAAGAATTGAAATGCGATGTAATTACCTGTGCAGCCCCTAACTACAAAGCAGCACACAGATTCAAAGGAGTACAATCACAAGAAAATTCCACTACTCTCAAAAGCAGAATTAAATTTGTAATTGATATAGCAGAAGAGCAACAAGTCGAAACGCTGATACTGGGTGCTTTTGGTTGTGGAGTGTTCGGACAAAACCCTAAAGAGGTTGCACAACTTTTCAAGAAATACCTCACCAAAACCAACTACATCCACAACGTCATCTTTGCAATCCCTAATAAGGGCAATTCTAACTACAGCATATTTAAATGTATTTTCCAATAACAATAATAAGAACAAAGAAACTTTTAAATTTAACAATCTTTTAAATGGATTCTTACTCATTAAAGAGTTATTATAGTACAGATGTGAGAATAGCAGAAACATCAATCAAAAAATACCCTACTCATTTTACAAGTAGGGTATCTCATTAAGTAGAGAGTTTAGTGGTGATTTCTAGAGCCACATTGGATAGAAAATAATCTTTCAAAATCTATGATTTTAGATATAGATAAATCAATCGTTTTATCTGATAAAATTATCTGATAAAAGCATTGATTCCCCTATCCTTGGAATAATTCCAGCGCATATGTTGTCTGGCGGTGTGAAAGTTTTGATGTTGATGACACAAAACGATGATGATATTATTATATGGTCAACAGTATGTGGAAACAATTGTAGCAAGTGGATTTTAAAGATAGCAGAAGAAAAAGATTTAATTATTTGTATGAGTGGTCTGTTAATATTAGGAGAACCTGATGATTCTATAAATGTTACTGTAATAAACACAGAAAAGCGTTTTAATATAGTCAGAGACTTTGACCTAGAAATTATGGGACTTCTAAGGGGGATTATTAAATGAAAAGTAAGTATTATTTCGAATTATGGTCTAAACGAATTAGATACAAATTCGATATTAATAGAAATATCACTTTCATAGAAGGTGATAGTGGTACAGGTAAGTCTATTTTAATCGATTTACTTATGGAAATAGACCAATGTGGTGACCATGACTGGAGTTTTTATGATAAGATGTCTGAAAAATTCAAAAGCATGGTTATCAAATTCCGAACATTATTTTCTGGAATGTAGATAGCAGTAATAATATATTTTATGCAGACAGCACAAGAAAAGGCGTTCAGCTTTGCAGTGGACAATCCATTGCCACATTTGAACATCTCATAGGTTGTATCGACTTGACCCCTATCAAGTTTATGGAAAATATCATCAACTCCGAAAGATACAAGTGTATCACAATTTAAAAACTTAAGGACTATTGCACTGTAAGGACTTTCTAACAAGTTCCTATTGTGGTGCAGTAGCCCTTTTTTTATTTCCATAAGAAGATGTCACAGCAAAATGTCTAAAAAGAAGAAAAATCCACCTGAATATGGACAATATTGTTTCTGTTATAGATGTGGTAAAGCATTCTGCAAAGCTACAGATTTACCACATTTTGATACTAATTACTGCTCTAATTGTGGCAATAAATTAACAGATACTAAAAGGGACTATTGTAAGAACTCAACAAACGTAGAACTTTCTAACAATCACCATCTAACGAGAGACATCTAAAAAGGCTTCACCCCCCCTTTGCATTCCTTATCATGAGGGGGTGTAAGTAAAGCCCGACTTTAGCATTCTGCCTTACCCAGCAGTATCTCTACAAAGTCACACTAACAATCATTATCTAATAAGGACACCTAAAAACAGGTGTCCTTTTCTTTTCTCTCATCACAACACCACTAATCATATTTAATTTTCTATTCCTCTTATTTCCTCTATAAAACAATAAATAATATTTAGATAAGGATGATTTTGTTAAGTAGAAAAATATTCACATCTAATAAGCCAACAGCTCTAAAAACAATCTAATGAGATGCTTTTATGCAAATTAATGTTACTTTTCCATCTTCATATAAACGAAGAAAGTTAATCAAAAAGACAAGAAAATATTTAACAGGAGATTGATAAAAGTAAAGAAATCATAGCAGAGATAGAAAGCTATTTAGAATTTTTATTCTACAATAGTTATATTGGAATTTCTTATGAAAATAATCAAGGTATAGAATTAAGATTAAACAACGTAGAGTGCTTCAAACTGTAACACTCTCTAACAAGTCCCGAAGTGTAGTAGCCCTTTCTTTTTTTTCACTAAAATTTCCTCACCCCCCACCATCTAACAAGTACCTTTCTAAATAATCATATCCCTAAAACTACCACTTTTAAATATTTCATTAATGTTATAAAAATTTCTCTATAACCTATATTTTATATTTTTACAAATTACAAATCGTGATAAAATAAGGGCGGTTTGGAGAAATGAGTATGTTACAATCAATTACTTTAGAAAACTACAAATGTTTTTAAAGATAAGACAGAAATAGATATTGCCCCTCTAACAATATTATGTGGAGGAAATAGTAGTGGAAAAAGTTCTATTTTCAAGAGCTTATTATTGTTAAAACAAAGTTATGAGAATTCATCCTTAACAAATGAATTGACTTTGAATGGCACTTACACTATGAATGGAACAATGAAAGATTTACTTTTTAATCATAAAGGGAATGAATTTACATTAAATAACTGTTTTCGTTTATACTTTCATAAAGAGAATTATAAAGGACCAGCAAAGCAAGATTTAGTTTCTGCAAAGGAATTTGGTAAAATATTTAATATGAAAGTAAATAATGTTTCCTATTTTGACATGGAAATTTCCTGCACTATTCATAAAAGCTCTACGAATGACTCTAATTATATCTCAAAATATTACATAAAAGTAAGCCCATATGACAAGAACGTCAAGTTAGTCTCTAACAAGGTTTTCTCTGTTACACTAAACTATAACAGAAGAGGTAAATACACCATAGAATTGTTCAATTTTCCTACTACCTCTAAAAAGCCTATTAGTTACACGTTTATTAATTGCTCTTGCTATTTTAGTGGGTTAAGATTAACCAATCTGTATTATGAAAGCAAAAACAAAGATATTTTACTGCAAGATTTTTTAGTCAATTTATATGCTGTTTGTAGAATTGTCTCTAATCAATATGCTGGCATAAAATATCTTGGAGCATTAAGAGAAAATCCAGATAGGCAGTATGCCATTTATAAAAATACAATAGCATCTATAGTCACAGGTGCAAATGCACCATATTTGCTTTATAAAGAAAAAAGTAGGAAAGTAGATAAAAAGATTTTACCACCTTCTAACGAGAACAACTTTTTTATGAAACAATCTAACAAGAGTAACACCATTTTAGAGATAGTAAATGCTTGGATGCAATATTTAGAATTAGGTAATATCGAAATAAAAAATGATGAAAATACAATGCAACTTTATATAAGTGGTAGCAATATCTCAGATGTTGGATTTGGAGTTAGTCAGGCATTACCAATTTTAACGGAAGGTATTACAATGAATTATGAACAAACATTTTTAGTGGAGCAGCCTGAAATACACTTACATCCAAAAATGCAAATGAGAATAGCAGATTTTTTTATTACATTAGCAAGTACAAATCATAAGGTGATTGTTGAAACACATAGTGACCATATCATCAATCGAATTCTAAGAAGGACTTTAGAATGTGAAGATAATTCTCTATGGAGCAAAGTATCAATATATTTTTTTGAAAATACAAATCAGGGTTCTTCTATTGAACAAATAATGATTGATAGAGTGTTAGGCATTACAAAAGTACCAGATGATTTCTTTGGACAATTTGCAGTAGAAACTACTAATATTGTAGATGCTGGATTAGGTAATATGAAGAGGAGAAATAAATAATGTATAAAGCTATCTTATCGCTTTGCTTACTCTATATTGAGCAAGGACTTTCTTCTGAAGAACAATTGAATCATTTTTATGAATTGTCTAGGGTGATTGTTATTTTAAATAACTACTGTGCTATCAAATTTGATTCTTATAAAAAAGCACCTTATGAAAGCTACAAAATGGACATGCCTATTTATAGTAATACTACTTTAAATAATCTTGTAAGAACAACCATCTATCCAATAATATATAATATGTTAGAAAGAGATTATGTAGATTTAGATAATATTCAGCCTGTACAATGCTTAGCAGATATGTATATTCCAAATGTAGAAGGTAAAGATGCTTTTTTACGTTACTTAAATTATGTGAAAAATGATGCCATTATGTTTATTGGAAAAAGGAACTACCATCTAAAAAGTTCTTGTCAGTTTCAAAGTGATACTATTTTCTCTATAGATATTTCTAAAGCTGGAACAATAGAAACAACTGATGTATTGCTTAGATACTTTAAACAAGACCTTAATTCTGATAAGGTATTTCCAATGGAAGAGTTTTGTTCCTACATTAAATATAATGACTATGTTATGAAAGAAATACAAAATAAAAAAATGAATCAGTCTGAAAAAATAGCATTATTCGAAAAGATAGGAGATACTGTTGCTAAATACAATTTTTACAAGAGAAATAAAATATTGTCTAGTAAAAACTCTACACCCTCTAAAAAGAGAATTGTTTATACTAAAATTCAAAATAAAGATTTTCATTTATCATTAGATCTTGAAAGTGGAGGATTTGAAGTTTTTGATAAACAATACATACATCAAGGACAGTATAACTTTGATTGCAAAAAGGTAAAAAGAGCAGAAGCTAAAACGCATAAGCTATTGCATTAAATTTCTTATATCAGAAAATCTACAATTTATTGCTTATCTTTCTATTACTAAATAAAAGTATACCACTTATACTAAAATGGTGGTATACTCATATTATCACATTCTAAAAAGGAGATGAAATATTATGAAATTCAAGCCTATTCTAAAAAAGGCAATTAACGGTGGAATGGCAGTTTCTATGTTGTGCATGACATTTACACCACTCTCTAAAATGCAGCTGGAACCTTTTGATGTCTATGCAGCAGTTAGAGAAATACACCAATTCCAGCAAGTAAAACAATACAGCAACAATTTTTCAGACGTTGGTACATCAGACTGGTTCTACAACAGTGTTGCAGAGGCATACAAATATGACCTCGTTAATGGTAAATCAGCTACAAAGTTTGACCCTAAAGGAAATGTCACAATAGCAGAAGTTATCACTATGGCTGATAAACTGCACAGCTACTCTACCTCTGGCAGTCTCAGCCCAAGTATTCAAATGGAATTCAAATGGAAGCAGAGCCATGGTACACCTTATTTGTTCGTTATGCAGAAACAAAGCAGATTATCTCTACAGGTGAATTTTCTGGTGAATATGACAGACCAGCCACAAGAGAAGAACTTGCTCATATCTTTGCCCATGCCATCCCAGACAATGGATATCAGCAGATAAATGTTGTTACGACCTTACCAGACATTGATTCCTCTAACAAGTACTACAACGATGTTATCAAATTGTACAACGCAGGCATTATTTCTGGCAACGATTACAGAGGAACATTCACCCCTAAAGCGAATATTACCAGGGCAGAAGCAGCATCTATTGCATCTCGTCTTGCACTCCCAAGCACCCGTGTTCAGTTGACATTCTGCCAAAGCATCGCATTACCACCAGAGGATAACTCTTTTGGTGAATTAAAGAAAATAGGAACTGAAGTTATCAGTCGTGAGGAAAGAGATAAACAAAGAGCAGAAGAGCAAGAGCAAAAGCAAACAACTACTACTGCAAACGCAACCACAACCACCACAAATACGAACACAACTTCATCCTCTAACAATGACAGCCATTACAACTACAATTACACTTGGGACTATGAAACCAATTCACTTGTAGACCCTGATGAAGCAAGACGTCTTCAAAGAGAACACGGATACAACAATACTACTAATGAAGATAACAAAAAAGAAAATACATCCTCATCCTCTAACAAGTCTTCATCTAAAGAGGACAAAAAAGAAACACCATCCTCTAACAAGTATGAAACTGACAGCAAAGGATATCTAACCTTTGATAGCTTTGTTGATGCAGTAGGATATACTCAAGCAGAAATTGACCGTATAGGCTATGATGAGATTCGTGACTATTATGAAAATGATTATCTCAGATGTATGAAAGCAGTATCTAATACTTACTCTAAAAATGATTCTTCCTATGAATTTCGTGGTAAAACTTATTACGATTACTATGACTTTGTATATGCAGTTTCTATTGATTTCTGTAACGATGAAGATGTCTTTGAACGTGATGGCAAAATCTATTTTACACGTGAAGAATCACAGCAAGCGTCAGATAAGGCACATGCAGAAGAGGAACAATGGGAAATTGAGCATTATGCAGAAGGCACTCTTGAACTTGTAAATGAAGCACGAGCAGAAGAAGGTCTCCCACCATTAACTCTTGACCCAGATCTGGTAGAAGCAGCAGAAATCCGTGCCAAAGAACTAAGTGAGTATTTTTCTCACACAAGACCAGATGGTTCCCAAGCATATGATGTAATTAAATCATGTGGTGGAATATACTTTTATGATGGAGAAAATATAGCAAGTGGTGGAGCTATTTCTTCTACTATCCAAGGTTGGATGAGTTCTTCAGGTCATAGAAAAACTATAATGGGAAGTGAATATCAGTATTACGGTGCTGCTGCTTACAGAGACGAAAGTGGTTCAACGTTCTTCGTACAGTTGTTTGGTGGCAATTAAAACATTCTTACATCTTATTCAATTTCTTGGGACTCTAACGAGTCCCATTCTTTTCTAACACAATTCTAAAGGGCTATTACATTGCAAAGGTACACTCTAACGAGTCCCAATGCATATGTAATAGCCCTTTTTTTATTTCTTTAATTTTTCTACAATTTCCATTATTTTTCATCATTATTCTTGACTATTCCATAATTTGTGCTATACTTAATTTTAATAACTAATAATTAAATAACTAATAATTAAAGGATAATAATTAGTTATCTATTTTAAATTTATTCAATATCAGAATTTTGAGGTTTTCAGTAACTTATACTAATATAAAATTTATTTATCAGGTAAGGAAAGAAGGAGAATATTTTGCATGAACAAAGCAATACAATAAGAATTGAAAGATTTAAGGATAAGAAAAATATTAAAAGAGATTGGCTTATTGTATTTGCTTTTATTGCTTTATATATTGTAGTTGGCTTATTTGAGGAAAATTTATTTCTTCCAGATAATGGACTTGGTTTGTTGGAGCATATAAATATATGGATATTTTTAGTATCAAATTTACTTATACCTTTAATAATATATTATGCATTTAATTCTTTGGAACATTGTATAGATTCATCTACAATAGCTGAAATCAAAAAAACATTTAAAAACATCGCAGAGCATAAAACAAACAAGATTTTATTGAATTTTTCAACAGCCATTGGTTTTTGCTGTTTTGTTGGGAATTCATTACAAAATGCAAAAATTATAAATCCTTTACCTTTTGATTATTGGGATTCTATAGATTACATAATTAGTTATATTGTTAGTAGAGTCCATAAGTTTTATTTATTTGCATATTTTCTTCCTCTTTCATTTACATATATTGTGATTTTAATTAGAACTATATCAAACCTTTTAATGCTACATGAAAATGATATGAAAAGATATCCTTTGATCAAATATGATCAATTGAATACGCTATGTGATTTTGGTTTAAATATATTATTGGTATTAGTAATACCTTTTTTTCTTTCATCATGTGGTGTATATTTTGTTCATGAGAGATTTGATATAACTTCAATAACTACAATTATTATTTCTATTGCAGGAACTTTTGTATGCTTTGGGACATATCTCTTTTTAATTAAAAATTTTTATGCAAATATTACAATATATAAAAAAATAAATATAAAGAAAATAAATTTTCAACTTTCGAAAATTCATCAGTATATTCTTAATAATAAATATGAAAATAATAGATATGAAAAATTAGAGATATATTTAAAAAAGGAAGAATACTTGATAAAAACTAAAGAAAAAATAGAGGAAATTAACAAATTTCCTCATATTGTAAAAGCTATTTTTACAAGTATAATTCCCATCATACCAACTTTAATGCAGTATGTATTTCAATTTTTAAATACTTTTTTTAAATTAGAAATATTAGAAAATATTTTATAGATAAGATACAGACAATTCAATAAGCCTAATATAATTACTAAGACATCTACTATTGAAATAGGTGCGTTATTTATGTGTAGAATAACTGCTAACCAGAGAGTAAATGACATTATACCACCTAAATATCTATTAGTAGTAATAATAAAATTGCCATTAATCGATATGCTTCTAAAGCTTAGAACAAAAATTTCTTTAGTAAGAATCATTAATAATGGTAACAACTTATATCCCTCTATAATTAAAAAGATTATAGATATACAATTAAGGTATTTGTCACTAAATAAATCCAGCAGTTTTCCACCAGTGCTAGTAAGCTTAAACTTTTTGGCTAAATAACCATCTAAAAGATCTGATGATATTGCTGTTATCAATAGCAATGAAGTTATCTCATTTGACATAATTTTATAGAATAATATAAAAATGAATATTGAAACTGCTCGATAAAGACTAATTAATTGAATTGAAATTTTTAATAATAACATATTCTTATTCATCTATGAAAACCTCAAAATTCTGATATTGAATAAATTTAAAATAGATAACTAATTATTATCCATCATATCTAATAAATTTCAACTCATTTATATTCGATAGCCATTTACAACACACATTTCTAATATCCCACATCACATCAACCAATATCTAATCCACTACAACGTTCTCCAAAGTGGTCTGTACCATATTATCAATATTCCCAAAATGCATAAGACCACTTTGACCCAAACCTCTAATTTTCTATCAAGTGATGTTTATGCTTACAATCCTGTTATAAATAAATATGGTTTCCTTACAACTCATATTCTACTCACCACCATATACCTACAACCTAACCTCTAAATCCTTCTACAACAACAATCTATGCTAAATAGAGATTTGATTATTTATAGTTGCATCTGTGAGGCGTGCAGTAAAGTGGAAATACCACCTAAAATATTAGAGAATAATATAGATTTCTTAGTTGATTTTATTGAGAAATCATTATATAATTTTGGCTACAATATATGAAACATTAGATTCGATCCTCTAGCATTAAAAAGTTTCCTTGTATTGAAGTGTGCTAAACCTACCAAACTGCAAGTAGGTTTGAGTATTAAGGAATCTCCGTCATCTCCTAAAGGTGTAATGTTTGCAGTACGTCTGCAACATATTTATGTTCAGAAAGATGCAAACAATTTGTATCGAATACAAATTCCTACAACTTTTCACTCTGTTCATGATTCAGAGCAATTATCTAATTGCATAAACTCTTTGTTCTGGATTTTTGTGTTCACTTTGGGCTTATATGATAAACATGCTTTTGCTAATATCAGATATTCTTTATCTCTTGATGAAAGCAGTTTAAATGACTTACCATTATTTAACAACTAATCACTCAATATAACAATGGCTACTATACCAAAGGACTCTCTAACAAGTCCAGTACAGTAGACCTTTTTTATTTCCACCAATTTCCTTAATTTTAAATCACAATCATACATCTTCTTATTCCCATAAGAATTCTATTAAAGCAATTTAGTAGCAAGTAAAAAAGGAACAGACACATTACATACCTGCTTCTTTCTGCTAAGAAATCTTGGATACACTGTAAAGTTACAGCATTGTTTAGCAGTTCAATGGTAGCAGGTTTCTATACAATATGGAATTTTGATAGACATAAATTGTATGTAGGTTATAATTGTGTAACTACTGTTTATTTCATTATGTATAGTCGGTTTGTCGGCTGTCTTTTTTTCTCCTCTAAAAAGTTGAGGACACCTAAAATACAGATATCCCTTTTTTATACTCCAATTATTTATGAGTGACCAACTATTAAAAGTCAAAAGGTAAAAAGAAAAAAATTAAAAAAATAATATTGTAAATTTATGCAGAACAAAAAGACTTGCCTACACAAGCCTAAAATAAACAAATTGGTAATTATTGTTTTACTTTGTAAGGCACATTGTTTTTTAATACAGCATAAATAGTATGACGAAATTTTCTTACTACTGCACCAACTGCAACTTTTTGTTGATAATAAGCAGAAAATACAGGGTCATGATAGTAGGCAATAAAAGCAGCCTGAAAAAGAGCTTTTATTAAATAAGGAGAACCTCTTTTACTCATTCTATTATTTTCAAAATGATATGTCCCTGATTGAGAAACAGAAGCATCTAAACCAATATAAGTAACTAACTTTGGTGCACTACTAAAACAATTGATATTACCTATTTCTCACAATATTACAGTAGCAATGGTATCACCAACACATGGAACAGTGGTAATAGAAGAATTGATTTTTTTTAAGTAACACAGAAATCTTTTTTCTATATCTGAAACTTATTATTCAATAAAATATATTTGTTGTATCAGCAGTTAACAGAATCAATTACATCTGTTTTACGTATACGAATTTCAACACTTTTTCCCCAACCATCAGTTTGAATGGGATTAATCACATGAATGATAAAATCATTTTCAACAAGAAAGAATAGAGAGAAAGCTAATAATGACCAGTAGTTTCCATATCGATTTCTAAATTAGAACGATAAGACTGAAGTTTTTGTAAAAGAGTTTGTGCTCCTTCAGAAGAATTAGGGAAAGAAAAAGCCTTAAAAATAATTTTAGCATTATCATTCTTAAAAGAAGTAACATGAGTATATTTGCCAATATCAATACCTGAGTAAAACAAAATAAACATCGCCTAAAAATATTTTATATAGATTTCCTCTAAGTTGATAAACGTTACTACCTTATTGCAAATACGAAGTACCAAAAAATATGGTCAACATCCAACTCATTTGTAAACTGTTTATCAGATAGAGGCATCAGTCTCTCAATTACGAAGTCTAAGTATTATGCCTCAAGAAATGCTGTATAAATATACAGTTAATAAAGGATTATAGGTTACCTTTATCAATCTAAATATATTATCAGGTATACTAGGGCATACAACACCTACTACAACATATGATACTTATATCCATTTACTTGGAAAAGAAAAAAAGACTGCTATACAATTATTAGATGATTAAATAAAATAAAAAGAGAAAGAAAGTGAAAAAAGATATTTTTTTTCTTTTTTTAGTTAAAATCATGAAATGTATAATGATTTATAAATATGCATGAAAAATAAAAGGCAATTATTTAAAAAAATTTTTCCACTAAAAAACGGTTCTAAACGGTTCGAAATGGTACAAAATGGAAAAACGGTGTTTATTTATACATTACAAAATAAATATTAATATAAGACAAGACACCCATTTTATACATAAAATTTTTTAACAAATAAACGATTTTGCAAAATAATAATATAATGTGTTGAACAAATTTAGATAGTATGTTATAATAACTAAATTATGTAATGTTACAAAAAATGATAAAATGTTAAAAAGGTGGAAGTATGGTGATAGAAAGAGAAAACAGCAACATAGCCACATCTGAATTAGAAAAACAACAACAATATATGCAAAAAATGAAAGCATATCTTTCAGAATGGGAGCAAAAAACAGGGCGAAAACAGAGCTATTTTGTATTAACAACAGGCTGTCAAATGAATGCTCATGATTCTGAAAAACTTGCGGGAATGCTTGAAAATATGGGATATATCGCAAGTCTCACAGAAGAAAATGCAGACTTTGTTATATACAATACTTGTTGTATTAGAGAAAATGCAGAAGAAAAAGTCTATGGCAGATTAGGCAGATTGAAATACTACAAAAACAAAAATAAGCATATGAAAATTGCAATATGTGGTTGCATGACACAACAAGACATTGTGATAGAAAAACTACAAAAATCTTACAAATTTGTTGATATTGTTTTTGGGACATTCAATTTATATAAATTGCCAGAATTATTATATCACAGTATAAAAACAGAAGGAACACTTTTTGACATCTGGAAAGATGCTGGAGAGATTATAGAGGACATTCCTACTGTGTATGAAAATACTTTCAAAATGTCGGTTAATGTGACATATGGATGCGAAAATTTTTGCGCATACTGTATTGTTCCTTATGTAAGAGGAAAAGAGAGAAGCAGAAAACCTGATGATATTATAAATGAAATACAAAAACTAGTAAATAATGGTGCAAAGGAAATTATGCTACTAGGACAAAATGTAAATTCCTATGGTAAAAATTTAGAAGCACCTATTACATTTGCGCAGTTACTACAAAAAATAAATGAAATAGAAGGACTGCAAAGAATACGCTTTATGACATCTCATCCAAAAGATTTATCTGATGAGTTAATTGAAACAATGAAAAACTGCAAAAAAGTTTGCAATTACATTCATTTGCCTATACAATCAGGAAGTAGCGAAATATTAAAGCGTATGAATAGACGTTATACAAAACAACAATATTTGGAGTTAGTGAAAAAATTAAAAACAGCAATACCAGATATTACAATTAGCACAGACATTATTGTAGGATTTCCAGGGGAAACGGAACAGGATTTCCAAGAAACACTGGATGTTATTAGACAGGTAAAATATTGCACAGCATTTACATTTATTTACTCCAAACGCACTGGCACGCCAGCAGCAAAAATGGAGAATCAAGTACCTGATGAAGTAGTAAAAGACAGATTTCAGCGACTACTTGATGTATTAAATGGTGTTGTGGAAGAAGTGCATAAAAATCAAATAGGAAAAACAGTAGAAATATTAGTAGAAGAAGTAAGCAAACAAAACAGCAATATATTAACTGGAAGAACGGAAAGTAATATATTAGTACATTTTGAAGGAACAAAGGATTTAATAGGCAGTATACTGCCAGTAAAAATTGTAGATAGTAAAACATTTTATGTAATTGGAGAAAGGATATGATTTAAAAATGGCATCTGTATATGAATTAGCAAGAGAATTAGGAAAAGAGTTAATGAACACACCAGAAGTAGCAGAACTTTTGGAAGCAAAAAAAATATATGAAGCAGATACAGAGATTGTAAAATTAGTAAAAGAATATGGCGAATTACAGCAGGATTTTGAAATTCGTTATGCAGCAGGAAAAACAACAGAAGAAGAACAAAAAGCCTTTTCAGAAGATATGCAAAAAAGAGGAGAAGTGATTAAATCAAATGAAGCAGCAGCAAATTTATTTGCAGCAGAGTCAAAATTTAATCAATTTATCAGTTCTGTATTTTCTATTGTAACAGCAACATTAGCAGGAGATGACCCAAGTCAGACAGGTGGTTGTAGCCCAGATTGTTGTGCGTCATGTGGTGGTGGCTGTCACTAAACTAAAATAAAAATAGATAGTTTACTGTGAGCGTTTTTATAAAATGATTCACTATATAATGAATACCCGAATTGACATAAAAGCGATTCGGGTATTGCTTTTCGTAAATACTATATATTAAAATGATGTTTGCAGTATAAAAATATTTGATACAGTTTTTATATACAATAAACAGCACAGATAATAGATAAAGGAGAATAGATATGGCAAAAATCACCCCTATGATGGAACAATATTTTGAAATTAAAAAAAATTATAAGCATTGTCTTTTATTTTTTCGTTTGGGTGACTTTTACGAAATGTTTTTTGATGATGCACTTGTCGTATCAAGAGAATTAGAATTAACATTAACAGGTAAAGACTGGGGACAGAAACAAAGAGCGCCTATGTGTGGCATTCCTTTCCACTCTGCGGAAAATTATATTTCAAAATTGGTATCAAAAGGATATAATGTTGCAATTTGCGAACAGGTAGAAGACCCTAAAAAAGCAAAGGGTATTGTAAAAAGAGATGTTATTCGCGTCATTACACCGGGAACAATATTAGATAAAACAGCATTAGATGAAACCAAAAATAATTATATTATGACAATATTTTCATCTAAAACAGGTAATGGTATTGCAATTTGTGATGTTACAACAGGAGAATTTTTAACTACAGAATTCCCATTATTACAATGTTATGAAAAAGTAATGGAAGAAATTGCAAAATATTATCCTGCTGAAATATTATGTAACAATGCATTTTATAGTTGTGCCAATATACAGGAAATGGAATATAAATTTCATACCAAATTGACAGCTTGTGATGATTGGATGTTTAGCCATCAAACAGCGTTTAAAAAATTATGTGACCATTTTCATGTAAAAAATTTGGACGGATTTGGCATAAAGGGACAAACAAATGTAATCAATGCGAGTGGTGCATTGCTTTGCTATTTGTATGAAACACAAAAAAATGATTTGAATCACATTTCTACTATAAAATATTATGATTCTTCTGATTTTATGATTTTGGATATTTCTTCCAGAAGAAATTTAGAATTAACAGAAACCATGATTGAAAAAAGCAGAAAAGGCTCATTATTGTGGGTATTGGATAAAACCAAAACGGCTATGGGCGCAAGACTGCTAAGAAAATGGATAGAACAGCCTTTAATACAACAAACAGAAATACAAAAAAGATTAGACAGTGTAGAAGAGTTAAAGAATGAAGTATTTTTAAGAGAAGAGTTAAAAGAAATATTAAACAATATGTATGACTTTGAAAGAATAATGAGCAGAGTCATTTATCAAACATCAAACGGAAGGGATTTAATTGCATTAAAACAATCTGTGGAAAAATTGCCTGCTATTAAAAAAGCGATTTCAAATTGTAAAAGTACTTATTTAAAATATATAGCGGAGAATTTAGATACATTAGATAATATATATGAATTAATAGAAAAGGCAATTACAGAAGAACCACCTATCAGTGTAAGAGAAGGTGGCATAATAAAACCAGGATTTCACAGAGATTTAGACATATATATGCGTTCTCGTACAGAAGGGAAAAAATGGATACAAGAATTAGGAGAAAAAGAAAAAGAACAAACGGGCATCAAAACATTAAAAATACGTTATAATAAAGTATTCGGCTATTATATAGAAGTTACAAAATCCTATTTAGACCAAGTTCCTGATAGATATATCAGAAAGCAGACATTAGCAAATTGTGAGAGATATATTACACCAGAATTAAACGAATTAGCAGAATTATTATTAGGTTCTGAAGAAAAAGTAGTTGAGCTAGAATATCAAATATTTGTAGAGATTAGAAATGCTGTAGCGAACGAAGTAGAAAGAATACAATGCTCTGCACAATATATTGCAGTTATTGATGTTTTGCAGTCATTAGCAGATGTAGCAGAAACAATGCATTATGTTAAGCCTACTGTGGATACAAAAGGCATCATTGACATTAAAGGTGGTAGACACCCCGTAGTGGAGAAAATAATTGGAGAACAATTTATACCAAACGATACCTATTTAGATATGGAAGAAAACAGACTTTCTATTATTACAGGACCAAATATGGCAGGAAAGTCTACTTATATGCGTCAAACTGCATTAATCGTTTTTATGGCACAAATAGGAAGTTTTGTTCCAGCAGATTCGGCACAAATTGGCATTGTAGATAGAATATTTACAAGAGTAGGTGCAGCAGATGACTTATCTGCGGGACAAAGTACTTTTATGGTAGAAATGACAGAAGTTGCAAATATATTAAATAATGCCACAAAACACAGTCTTTTGATATTGGACGAAATTGGTAGAGGGACAAGCACATTTGATGGTTTAAGTATTGCATGGGCTGTTTTGGAGTATATTGTTGATACAAAAAAAATAGGTGCAAAAACATTGTTTGCAACACATTATCATGAATTAACAGAACTGGAAGATAGATTGCCTGGTGTAAAAAATTATAGAATTGCTATTGAAGAACAGGGAGAGGAAATTATATTTTTAAGAAAAATACAAAAAGGTAGTGCTAATAATAGTTATGGTATACAAGTAGCGAAATTGGCAGGATTGCCAGTAAAAGTAATACGTCGTTCAAAAGAAATATTGAAGCAGTTGAACGATGCTGATATCAATAAAAAGGCGGAACAAATTGCAGTAGATTCAAAACAAGAAATTGATGATATTATACAGCCAATGAATTATATTGCAATGGAAGAAAGTGAAATTATAGATGAAATAAACGATATAGATATTATGGCAATTACACCTATGCAAGCATTACAAATATTATTTGATTTGCAGAAAAAAATAAGAGAAATATAAATTATGTATATGACATAAATGGATATGTCAATAGAAAGCAAAAACAGGGAGTGGCTAAACACGCATTTAAAACAACATTGAGAGCGTTGCTCTCAAACTCTCACCAACTCCCCCAAAAGTTGGACAAAACTTTACTGGAAAACTTC
>OFHA01000920.1_pt1 | contig 23141 bp, 19 predicted proteins | sample 1521891 | NCBI WGS metagenome assembly OFHA01 (sample SAMEA3504089, study PRJEB24116) | mouse gut metagenome | biome: mouse gut; feature: mouse-associated habitat; material: faeces | place: Denmark | collected 2011
AATGCCCCTGGGGCAGACACTGCAAAGTCCTGTGTGAACAGTAACTTTCTGTACATAAAAACATGTAAATAGTACCAGATATCTTTCTTTTCTGTTATTTTTCTGATATAATTCAGGCAGAATCCGGATTATTTTTAGAAGCGGGGAGGAAGCTAAGACAATGCTGAAAGATGATGGTATTAAAAAAAATTCAGGGAAAGAAAAAAGGGTAAACCGGTTTGCGCTGACTATTATTACGATTATTGACCTGATTCTGTTTTTTGGCTATATCGGGGATTATGCACAGGGAAATATCAGTGCTGCCTTTGCAGTTACGGTTGACCTGACTGTGATTATTTCCATGGCGGCCTGTTATGCTGTTTATTTCCGCAAAAAAGACAGTGCCGTATTTCCGTATATTTCCATGGCTGGTTATCTGGCTGTTTATGGGATGGCAGTATTTGGTGCACAGAATGACCTTGTATTTATTATGGTTTTTCCGCTGACGGTTATTTATATTTTATACTATGATTTCAAGCTTATTTTGGGCATTGCGGCAGCATTCGGCGTGGTAAATGTGGCGGATATTATTTACATTGGGGCAGTGCTGGGGCACATGCATTCCGGGGCTGCGCTCAACAGTACATCCCTTCTGCTGCAGGGGGCATCGGTTATTGTGTATATGGCAGTGCTCTGCGGGACGACATGGATTTCCAATGATAACAATGCAAAAAAGATAGCCAGCATCAATCAGGAAAAGGAAAAGAGCACAGAGCTGCTGCATGAGGTACTGAAAACAGCGGCTGCGGTAAAGCAAAACAGTACGCAGGCAGCAGAGCATATCCGCCAGCTGGGACAGTATGTGGATGCTACAGTATCGGAGCTGGATGGAATTGCACAGGGGAACAGCAGCAATGCAGAAAGCATCGGGCAGCAGACCGAAATGACTGGCAATATTCAGAATATGATTGTAGAGACAAAGCAGATGTCGGATGAAATGATTGCGATGGCAGAGAACTCCAAAGCCGCAGTCAGGGACGGGCAGCAGACCGTGGACAGCCTGCAGCAGCAGGCGCATAAAACGAAAGAAGCCAATGAACAGGTCGTTTCTTCGGTTTCAAGCCTGATTGCGAATGCAAAATCGGTCGAAGAAATTACAGAACAGATTTTTTCCATATCCAGCCAGACGAACCTGCTGGCGCTGAACGCGTCGATTGAAAGCGCCAGGGCCGGGGATGCCGGGCGGGGATTTGCCGTAGTCTCTGAGGAAATCCGGGTACTTGCAGACGAGACAAGAAGCCTGACGGAGCGGATCCGGGGAATTGTGGAAGAACTGAAAAGAAATGCTGATACGGCGAAAAATACCGTGAATCATGTTATGGCGGCAGCTGGTACGGAATATGAGATGATTGAGCATGCAAGCACACAGTTTTCGGAGATTGGCAGCCGCATGGAAGGGCTTCATGGAAATGTGCGGGAGATTTATCAAAAGATAGAAGATGTCCTGGAATCCAATAATGCAATTGTAGAAAGCATTCACCATATTTCGGCAGTCAGTGAGGAAGTGGCGGCAGGCACGCAGCAGGCCGCAGAGCTTGGCGGCAGTACAAGGCAGAAAGCAGAGCAGGCCGGCGGCCTGATGGAAGGGCTTTTGGAGACGGTAAAGGAAATGGATAAATATTTATAAAGCAGCGCAGCGGGATGGAGAAAAGAAATGGGCAGTGGCAGGTACATAAAAAAGAAAAAGGAAATGAAGTTTCAAAGCGTCGAGGCACTCCAGCAGGTTGTAAACGTAGTGAACGAAGCATCGGATGCCTTAAGCGACAAAAAACGCACAATCCGGGAAAGTGCTATTCCGGAAGTACTGCTTGGTGCAATCGGAGCCGGAGCTGGCGGAGCGATTTCGTTTACCGCTCTTTACGGACTGGGCACCGTCGGGCTGAGTGCTGCGGGCATTACATCCGGGCTGGCAGCTGCCGGAGCCGGGGCGTCTGCTGTTATGGGCGGCCTGCTGTCGCCGATGGTGGCAGGTATTTTTGTGCTGGCGCTTCCGGCAGCCGGACTGGCAGCTGCGGGTGTTGGAACGGCTGTGCATATGAAAAACAGGCAGCTGCGCCAGGAAAAAGAGCGCCTTTACCAGGAAGTGCTGATAAAGCACCAGGCGGTTATCCTGGCACAGAAGCAGGCGCTGAATGAAAGCAGGGAAAGACAGGAATACCTGCAGAGCCTGAATACCCTGCTGGCAAGAGCCGTGCAGGATTTGAAGCATGATTTGGGATATGCGTCATAACTGCTGTTTTCAGAAAGAGGGAATTGCACATGGGCCGGTATGCTTATTCAAAAGAAGAAAAAGAGAGAAACAAGGTCATGTATTACCAGCACAGGCAGCTGTGTGATATGCAGCAGCAGAGCCATGAAATGCGCGCGCAGCTGGAGCAGCGGATTTCCGAAAGCGAAAGCCTGCTGCAGTCACTCGGGTACAGCCTGCCGGACAGCAGCCGGCAAACCCTGCCGGAAGTTCAAAACCGCAAGCACAAGCAAGCTTTCGTGGAAAGCTGGGAAGATATCGTGCGCCAGGCAGAAGCGGCCGTTCCGTTTGAAGCCGGGCTGGAAGACCTTTTATCACAGGATGAATTTGAAAAGGCATACAGGGAGCTGGACACCATCAGCCGGGAGTTTGATTCCTGCACCGGCCTTCGCGGTGTGGATGCGGCGTTTATTGCTGTTGCAGCGGCCCTGCAGACGGTGCGCTGGGTACTGATGCCGGAAATTGGCGGAACATTTGATGCGGCAGAGCGGATGACAGCAAAAGAAGGAGACGCGCTTGTTAAAAAGCTGAAACAGGAATTTGTGGAAAAGCACAGTGGCTGGGACACAGAGAAAAAGCATCAGGGCAGGCGGTTAAGGCAGGAAGAAAAGACCTGGAAGGAGATTATCTTTTCCGGCGTGCCTTATGATGTCACCGCAGGCTCGAAAGAGCTGGGACTTCATCTGGAAGGACGTTACCACCGCTATAAGACGTTAGGACATGACCCGGTGCTGGGCTGGATTTTTGGCACGGCAAATATCCTGACCGATACAATGACGCTGAATACAATGCTGTCCTGCCGTGTCAAAAAGGGGAAGCTGTTAAATGAAACACTGCTTTTGCCGCAGCTGTTTGCAGAAACGGTGCAGCGGGTCCGAAGCAGTGAGCATCTGCTCCCGGCCGCTGTGTTCCGCCAGGCCCTGCATTACAAATCGGACATGTATACCAAAACCGGGCTTCCGGTGCCGCTTCTTGGGGCATTTCACGAATCCCTTGCCGGAAAGCTGTACAAAAGCCAGTATGATTTTTTATGCTTTGTCCATGACAGTAAAATCGAAGGAACATCCGCTCTCCTGTCGGTCCTGATTAATATGCTGGCCAGCTTTATGCATGGGCTGTATTACCGCCCGGAATGCGACGGAAGCCGGGATTTGTTTGAACTCAGGACTCGTAAAATACTGCTGGTTTCCAATGCGCTGGCCGCTTCTGGAAATATAGCGGTATCGTTTCTTGCAAAAAATGCAAAGCTGCTGGATATCGGGGGACTGCTTGTCACAGCTGCAGGGCTTTATCGGGATGCGCGCTTTCTGGCACGGGCCAAACAGAAATTTATCCAGGAAGCATCAGACCGGGAAATGCAGCAGATACTGTCTGATGCAGACCGGCTGTATGCTGTTTTCTGAGCAGTATACCTTCGTATCTAGAGAGCGGAGGTATACGCCCAGAGATTTTTAATCTGTCCGCGCAGCCGTTCAAACGTCCACGCCTGCTGGCTTCTGGCAATGCAGTTCGGGTCATTGACAAGAAATCCTTCTTCATTATAATCATATAGGAGTATAAAATGTCCCTGTGTCGTAAAATCCCCTGCACCCACGGTACAGATAATCGGTTCGCCCCGGTCCAGGGCAGCCTTCATAACCGATTCGTCTAACGACAGCTCCCGTGCGGACAGGCCGAGACGGGATGCGCCTTCTGTCATCAGTGACCAGGCAGTCCCGCTTCCTTCGACATAATAGCCGCTGGCTTCGCTGAAGCTGGCTACCTGGGCAGGAGTCTGGTCCGTCTGTCCGGTCAGGGATATGAGTACCATGGACAGGCAGGTCGGCCCGCACCCGGACAGTCCGATGATGCTTCCGCCATAAGACACGTAGCCCCACCGCTTGTCCCATTGCAGAAGCAGCGGAAATTCCTGCTGCTGTTCCTGTGCGGTCAGCCCTTCCGTGGCAGTACTCTGCGGAATGCCGGCATCCAGGTAGCCGGCGAGAAAATCTTCCATTTCCGGGTTGTTCAGATATGCAGACAGCAGGGTTTCCGGATATCTGTCCCGGTTTTCATAAATAATTTCTGCATTTTTGCTCATGCCTGCACTCTTTTTCAAATCCTTCTGAATCTGGGAACTGAATCGTTCCTCCGGCTTTTTTACGGTTACGGTAGAAGCTGCCTGAATGCGGCCATCTTCGCGGCCGAGCCTGCTGATTTGCAGATAATCTCCTGCTGTACGCAGCCCCGCAGCAATCACGGCCAGAAAGCCTGTCAGGACAGCCACGCGCAAAAGGGCGCGTCTTCTTTTGCGGCGCAGTTTTTTCCGGCGTATAATTTGTGTAGAGTTTGTCATTTTATTCTCCTCCATAGCTTTGTATATAGTATAAATGAATTATCTGGTTTAATCTTTTGTTTCTATATGCGGTTTTCTTGCAAAACTGCGTTATTTTTCCTGCAAAATTCTTAAGCCGCGGGCAGCGGACGGATGGACGGTGGAAAGCATCTGCCAGCCGCAGATTTCAAGATGGATTTTATTATAAGCTGGAAGGTAATCAAAATGGCATCTTACCCCGGAAAAATTTTAGGCGGCTTTTGACAAAAGGCTGTGCGTTATGTGCGGATATTCTCAATCACGTCCTTAAGCACCTGGGCGGATGATTTTAACTGTTCCTGTTCTTCTTCATTCAGGGTAATCGGCATCAGGCCTTCCACGCCCCTGGCACCAATCATGGCGGGCATGCTTAATACAATATCCGACAGCCCGTAAAAATCATCCAGCATGACGGAAACAGGAAGGATGGATTTTTCATCCCGGACAATGGCTTCGCAGATGCGCCGTACAGCCATGGCGATGCCGTAATAGGTTGCTTTTTTCTTTTCGATAATTTCATAGGCACTGTTTTTGACGGTCTGTGCGATTTCACGCATGGCAGCTTCGTGGTGGTAATAGCCGCGCATTTCGCAGACGTCATTTAACGGCACGCCGGAGACGTTGGCGCTGCTGAACGCGGCAATTTCGCTGTCGCCGTGCTCCCCGATAATAAAGGCGTGGATGCTGCGGCTGTCAACGTCCAGATGCTCGGCCAGCTCGCTTTTCAGGCGTCCGGTGTCCAGAACAGTCCCGGAACCAATCACGCGGTTTGCAGGAAGACCGGACAGCTTCAGTGCTTCATAGGTCAGAATATCGACGGGATTTGATACAATAAGAAGAATGCCTTCGCAGCCATAGCGCATAATTTCCTGAATAATGGAGTGCATAATTTTTGTATTGCGGCTGACAAGCTCCAGCCGGGATTCATCCGGCTTCTGGTTTGCGCCTGCGGTAATAATGATGACGGCAGCATCTGCGATATCCTGATACGTGCCGGCGTAGATTTTCATCGGCTTTGCAAAAGGGGTGCCATGGCTGATATCCAGTGCTTCCCCTTCTGCACGGTCCGTGTCTGCGTCGATTAAAATCATTTCTGAAAAAAGACTGCTCTGCATCAGTGCAAAGGCAATGGATGCCCCGACAAAGCCGCAGCCGATGACGGCGGCTTTTCTTAAATTTGTTTTGATACAATCTGAATTAGTCATGCTCGAATACCCTTTCTGGAATTTTTAGTTATTGTTTTCCATTTTGAGGGTATCTATACATGTGAAAGAAAAGAAGCCTGGTTTCGGCTGCTTATAGCCTGGCTTCACCGGATGCATGTATCAGGTGCAGGAAATGTTCATCCAGGCGGACCTGCAGCGGCACGCCGAATCCGCGCAGCACATTATCCAGCGCACCGAGCGTTTCTACCATATGGCTGATGGCTGCGTTTACGCCCATATGCCCGATGCGTATGACCCTGCCGGATAATACATCAAAAGAACCGGCAAGCAGAATGCGGTGTTTTTCTTTCATCTGTTCCAAAACATCGTTGACGCTGATATCTTCGGGAACGCAGAATACGGTTACCGTATTGGAAAAACCGCTTTTTAAATACAGATTTAATCCGGCGTCCTGCAGGGTTTTGCGCGTGGCATTCCCGATGGCTGCATGGCGGCTGAATATCCCAGGGTCTGCTGCAATATCATCAAGGGCGGCGCGGAGCATGTATATATCGCTGGCAGGCATCGTATAAGGAAACCATTTGTTTTCATAATAATGCTCAAATATGCTCAGGCTGGCATAGAAAGAAGCAATCGGCGATTTCCGGTTACGGATGGCAGCTTTTGCGTCAGGGCTCATTACAACAAACGCAAGTCCCGGGGGCGCAGAAACAGCTTTCTGGGAGCCGCCGCATAGAAGGTCTGCCTGAAATTCGTCTGCATTTACATATTCCCCAAACATTGCCGATACGGAATCCACAACTGTTAAAATTCCATGCTGTTTTAATAATGGACAGATTCTGCCGATATTATTGAGCATGCCGCTTGGCGTATCGCAGTGTACAAGCGTGGCATATTTATAACCGGAGTGGCAGGCCAGATACTGTGCAAGGTCACCGGCGTCCAGCTCCTTTTGATAGTCTGCATGGTACAGGTCAGGCACGCCGCCGTACATGCTTACGAAATCAGCGAAGCCTTTTCCGTAAACGCCGTTATCCAGAACCAGGACTCTGTCGCCAGGCTCTGTCAGGGAAGCGCAGCAGGCTTCCAGGCCAAGGATTCCTTCTCCGCCTAAAATCAGGGTTTCATTTTTGGTATGCAGCAGGGAGCTGATAAGCTCACAGGTTTCTTTGTAAAATTCGATAAATTCGGTGTCCAGGTCGGGATTGATACAGGCACGGCTTCCGGCCATTCTCAAGTACCTGTGTCGGGCCCGGGGTCATCATTTTATACATGGAATCTCCTTTTTGAAAATATAAAAATATGGTTTATGGGGTATCTGCCTGTTTTGTCAGGACAGGATCGTTTTGTCAGCGGCGGAGCGCAGCTTTTCAATGACTGCCAGTACGATTACGGCTGCTGTGGCGATTTGTATCAGATTTCCGGGTATCGAAGCTGCCGGAGTAATCCAGCTGCCGTAAAGGAGGGCTTCTGCAATATAATACCCGGCTATTTTAATTACGCATGCGGCCGAAACCGCCAGTATATTCCATTTCAGGCCGCGGTGATGCTGGGCAATGGCTCCGGCTGCATAACCCATAAGGGAGACGATGACAAGCGTAAAAGGCGCCCAGGCTGTCCAGCCGGAAAGAAGGTCGAACAGGGCCATTCCGATGCCGCCGGCAATGGCTCCGCATTTCTTCCCGAAAATAATGGCACAGATAAAAAGCGGCACATTTCCAAGATGAATCAGGCCGCCGGCTGCCGCTATGGGAAGGCGGATATTTACAAAAGCGGTAAATACATAAGTCAGCGCAGTGAAAACAGCGGTAATGGCAAGAAGCCTTGTATGGGAAAGGCCGTCCAGGCTGTTTGAAGGCTGGACGGCGGCATATGTTTTTGATAGCATGGGAAATCTCCTTTCTGTCTGCAGGTTTTACCGGCTGTGTATGGGAGCATTCCTGGAAAGATGCCGGCAATCTGACGGATGTCCCTTCCATATCCGGTTCCTGAATATCATAGGGCAGAATTGGATTTTTGAAAAACGCCAATATAGAAATAATTGACCATGCCAATTTGTGTCTGCCTTTTCCAATGGCATATGGCAGAATCCTGCGCCTGCTCCGGGCCATTCTGGCCCTGCCATGCATGAAATCCCATAAAATGGATATCCTGATAGAAACATGCCAGAAATAGGAAAAGGAGTGCCTGTCCTTATGCAGAAAGTCATTTATATGGAAGAAGCAGAGCAGTATGCAGAATACATTGCGCCAAAAGCAGGGGGCTATATCCGGGAAGGGCGGGTTGATACATTTGAAAGCTACAAAAATTATACGCTGTTTATATTTCTGATGTATCATACGGGCCAGACGGGCCGGGCTGCAAATCCGGTTATTGTATATCTTGACCACGAGGATCTGTTCCTGCTTTGTGAAACGCAGCGCGGTTATGAGCGGGTCAGCAGCCTGTTTGCAAAAGAAGAAACAAACGAACGCGCGCTGTGGAATTTTTTTCAGAATCTGCTGAAAAATGATATGGATAACCTGGAAGATTTGGAGTGTGAGGTAGCGGACGCGGAAATGGCAGCCATGGTGCGGTTTCAAAATGACTATATCCGCAAAATTATTGCATACCGCAAAGAGCTGCTGCGGCTGAAACGATACTATGAACAGCTGGATGCGATTATGGATAACCTGATTTTGAATGAAAACCGGCTGCTGACAGAAGAAGGCATCCGCCATTTTACGATTCTGGCCAGCCGCACGACGAGGTATCTGGGAAATGTGCTGAATCTGCGGGATTATGTAACGCAGATGCGGGAAGCTTACCAGGCGCAGATTGACATTGAGCAGAATAACCTGATGCGCCTGTTTACGGTAATTACGGCTGTCTTTATGCCGCTGACGCTGATGACGGGGTGGTACGGGATGAATTTTGTGAATATGCCGGAAATGGGCTGGAAGTATGCCTATCCGGTATTTGCAGCAGTCAGTGCGCTTGTATGCGCAGCGCTGCTGGCCCTGTTTAAGAAAAAAAGGTGGGTATAGATACAAATTGAATGGATTTTTTCAGGCGCTGTGTTATAATAAGTGCCAGAATATGTCTGGAAATGCACAATGGCCAGCACAATGACTATAGCAGAATTGACGATATGACCATAGGATGGAGAAGATGGAAGCATGAAAACAATTTCACAGAGCCTTATAAGGGAATGTGCCACAAATGATGCGGTTTATCAGAGAGGATACGAGCTGTTTGCGGACGAACGTGTCCAAAAGCTGAATATTGTCCACTGCCTGGATGATACTTATGAACTTAAGGCCAGGGTTGCCGGCAGCCAGGGCAGGTCCTATCAGGCGGGCGTGCAAATCTCCCTTTCTGAGGAGGGCGGAAAAATCGGGGAAAGCTCTTGCGAATGCCAGGCATTTTCGAATTATGCAGGCCTGTGCAAGCATGTGACAGCACTTTTATTTGAATTTAATTATCAGATAGAAGATGATGAATTTAATGAGTTTAAGAAGATTTATGAAAACAGCCCGGATTGTGACAGCAGCCCGTATGATGCGGATGATGACAGCAGCACAGAATACTGGCACGGGGGCAGCGGGCAGCCTTCTGGGAGCAGGAATGCTGCAGGGGCCTTTGGACAAACCCATGCTGGCAGCAGAAAAGCCAGTGACCGCCAGCTGCAAAACCTGCTGGATTATTATGTGTTAAAAGACCGCAGCCAGTTCTGCCAGGAGCATGGCAATGGCGATGTGAAATTAGTGCCCGTCCTGCATCTGGAAGCGGACCGCGAATCCCTCGAGCTTAAAATCGGGACGGCACAGATGTATGTCGTAAAGGATATCGGAGAGCTGGCTGCCAATATCAAGCACATGCGCTATGTCTCGTATGGAAAAAAGCTGGCCTTTACCCACAGCCAGAGCGCTTTTACAAGGGATTCTGCCAATATCGTCAAGCTGCTGCTGGAGCTGGATAACGAAAATGAGTTTTCCGGCCGCTATCAGGGCTGGGGCTATGCAAGCCCGCAGAGAAAGCGCTCGTGCACACTGTCCCCGCCGATGCTTGACCGCCTGATGGATTTGTATGCAGGGAAAAGCCTTTTTGTGGATGACCAGCTGCTGAAGGAAGAAGGGGATATTCCGGTGGTGCGTGAGAATCCAAGGCTGCCGCTTCGGATTACCGGCAGGGGGAGCAGCGGCGCAGATATCGAAATGGACCCGGTGCTGCTGGTGGAAGGCGGCAGGCAGTGGTATCTGCTCTGGAAGCGGTGCTTTTATATCTGTACGAGGGAATATTACGACCAGGTAAAAGGGTTTTTAAAGCTGATGGCAGAAACGCGGGAACGGCTGAAACGGAACAGCTATTATTACCGTTTTTCGCAGGAGCCTTTGGAAAAGCCGAGCTTTTACCTGAGCGAGCAGGATTACGGGGCATTTGCCAAAAATGTGCTGCCGGTTATTGACGGGGTGCTGGATGTACAGGCCAGCCAGGTGGACTTTGCAAAATATGAGCCGCAGGAAGCGGTTTTTTACAGCTATCTGGATAAAGTAGGCAGCCGTATCGAATGCAGGGCTAAGGCACGCTATGGGGATATGGAGTACGATGTGGCCAAAATACCCGCAAAGGAAGAAGCCGTCCGGGATATGCGCAGCGAATTCCAGGTGCGCAGTATTCTGGAACGCTATTTCGAGCTGGCTTCTGATCAGCAGACCTATTACAGCAGGGAAGAAGATTCGATGCTGGAATTTCTGGAAACAGGGCTTTCACAGCTGGAAGCCGTATCGGAAATATTTGCGACAGACCGGTTTAAAAACATTCATGTCATTTCGATGCCGCAGGTGACAGCCGGCATTTCCATGAAGGGAAACCTTCTGGATATCAGCTGGAATGTGGACGGCATGAGTGCCGGGGAAGTCATGGACATTCTGGCGGATTACAAAAAGAAAAAGAAGTACCACAAGCTGAAATCCGGCGAGTTTCTGCGGATGGATGACAATTCGCTGGCCGTGCTGGCCGAATTAAATGACGGGCTGCGCCTGACAAAGGAACAGCTCAAAGAGCGCAAGGCGCAGGTACCTTTGTACCGTTCCTTATATCTGGATTCATTAATGAAAGAAAATGCCGAATACATAAGGCTGGAACGGGATAAAAAATTTAAGACGGTTATCCGGGAAATGCGTGCGATGGAAGACGGGGAAGACGAGATTCCGCAGCAGATAAAAGCAGTCCTGCGCCCGTACCAGCAAATCGGGTTTCAGTGGCTCTGCTCGCTGGCAAAATTCGGGTTTGGCGGCATTCTGGCGGATGATATGGGGCTTGGGAAGACGCTGCAGGTGCTGGCGTTTCTGGCTGCACATCCGCACAGCAGCGCCCTGGTCGTCTGCCCGGCTTCCCTGGTCTATAACTGGGAAGAAGAATGCAGGCGTTTTTATCCGTCCGCACAGCTGACGGTTGCGGCCGGAAATGCGCATACGCGCCAGATGCAGATTCAGCAGTGGGATGGAACGGGTATTTTAATCACGTCGTATGATTTATTAAAACGAGATATAGATTTTTATGAAAATAAGAAATTTGACTATATGATTATTGATGAGGCGCAGTATGTGAAAAATACGGCTACCCAGGCAGCCAAGGCGGTAAAGTCCATTGCCTCGGGCTGCCGGTTTGCGCTGACGGGCACGCCGGTGGAAAACCGCCTGAGCGAGCTATGGAGCATTTTTGAATTTCTGATGCCCGGATATCTGTTCAGCTATAAACGCTTTAAGGAAGAACTGGAAAGCCCGGTTGCGGAATCCAGGGATGAAGCGGCCAGAACCCGGCTGTCACGCATGGTGCGCCCGTTTATTTTACGGCGGCTGAAAAAGGACGTATTAAAGGAACTGCCGGATAAAGTGGAAAATGTCATTTATGCCAGAATGGAGCAGGAACAGGACAGCCTGTACCGGGCACGGGAAAAGCAGCTGCTGATGATGCTTGCCAGCCAGACGGAATCCGAATTCAGGACGCAGAAGCTGCAGGTGCTGGCAGAGCTGACCGCGCTGCGCCAGATATGCTGTGACCCGTCGCTGGTGTATGAAAATTACGGGCATGGGTCTGCGAAGACGAAGACCTGCATCGAGGTTGTGGAAAATGCCGTCAGCGGCGGGCATAAAATCCTGCTGTTTTCGCAGTTTGCATCAATGCTGGAGCATCTGGCGCAAGTGTTTCGCGCGCAGGGGCTGCGTGCGTTTCTGCTGACCGGAAAGACGGGCAGGGAAGACAGGCGGCGGCTGGTGGCAGGATTTCAGGACGGGGAAGCAGATATTTTCCTGATTTCACTCAAAGCCGGCGGGACAGGCTTAAACCTGACCGCTGCCGATATGGTTATCCATTATGACCCATGGTGGAATCTGGCGGCCCAGAACCAGGCGACCGACCGTGCCTACCGTATCGGGCAGGACAATAAGGTCACGGTACTGCGGCTGATTATGAAGGGCACGATTGAAGAACGCATTCTGAAAATGCAGGAAGACAAGCAGAACCTGGCGGATGCGGTGATTTCACAGGACGGCGTATCGATAACCGGGCTGGATAAAGAACAGCTGTTATCGGTTCTGGAAGAAAAAAAGGATTGACAAACGCGAAATCGTGTGCTTTAATGTTCTCGTATATCAGATTTATAACTGAATATCCGTAAACCGATGAAGTGGAGATAAAAATAATTGTGCATATCCAGAGAGTCCGGGCAGGTGGGAGCCGGATTAAACGCAGGTTATTAAATGGACCACGGAGGGCGCAGTCAAAAGCATCCGCAGTGATTTGCGGAATATGCTGAGTATTCTGCGACGTGAGGCACACGTCAGATGCCGGAGATATGATGGTATCTCGCCAGAGTGTGCAGGAGCTCCTGCAAAGCAAGGTGGCACCGCGGATGACTGCGTAAATAAATATGCGGCACCCGTCCTTGATAATGTTATTTTTACATTTGTCATGGACTGGGTGTTTTTTGCATGCAGATGTATCAGAATAACAGCGTAACGGCAACATGTGAGAGGAAAGGAGTATCAATATGGAAAACCGGAAGGGAAGATATGGAAACCATGGCGGCCAGTATATACCCGAAATACTGATGCCTGCCATTTTAGAGCTGGAAGAAGCTTATGAGCACTATAAAAATGACGCGGAATTTAACCGCGGGCTGGAAGAATTATTCAATGATTACGCCGGAAGGCCGTCCAGGCTGTATTATGCGGCACATATGACAGAAAAGCTCGGCGGGGCAAAGATTTATTTAAAACGGGAAGATTTAAACCATACCGGCTCGCATAAAATCAACAACGTGCTCGGGCAGTGCCTGCTGGCAAAGAAAATGGGAAAGACAAGGATTATTGCGGAAACAGGAGCCGGGCAGCATGGCGTTGCGGCAGCAACCGCAGCAGCGCTGATGGGCATGGAATGCGAGGTCTATATGGGAGAGGAAGACACGAAGCGCCAGGCGCTGAACGTATACCGGATGCGGCTGCTCGGGGCACAGGTGCATGCAGTGACAACCGGCACCGGCACGCTCAAGGATGCGGTTTCAGAGGCGATGCAGGAATGGACAAAACGTATTGGCGATACCCATTACCTGCTCGGTTCCGTTGTCGGGCCGCATCCGTTCCCGATGATGGTACGGGATTTCCAGGCGGTCATTTCCAGGGAAATCAAACAGCAGATGCTGGAAAAAGAAGGAAGGCTGCCGGATGCAGTGATTGCATGCGTCGGGGGCGGTTCCAATGCGATGGGGGCGTTTTACCACTTTATTGAGGATAAGCAGGTGCGCCTGATTGGATGCGAAGCTGCCGGGCGCGGCATTCATACGGCGGAAACAGCCGCTACGTTTTCAACCGGCAGGGTGGGCATTTTCCATGGAATGAAGTCGTATTTCTGCCAGGATGAATATGGACAGATTGCGCCGGTGTATTCGATTTCTGCAGGGCTGGATTATCCGGGAGTCGGGCCGGAGCATTCGCAGCTGTTTGATGACGGGCGGGCTGAATATGTGGCAGTGACCGATGACGAAGCGGTAGATGCGTTTGAATACCTCTCGCGTACCGAGGGCATTATTCCGGCGATTGAAAGTGCGCATGCCGTGGCATATGTCATGAAGGAAGCGCCATCCATGAGTAAGGACAGTATTGTAGTTGTAAATATATCCGGGCGCGGGGACAAAGACTGCGCCGCAATTGCACGATACAGGGGGGAAAAAATCTATGAATAAAATAAAACAGGCATTTGAACATGGCAAAGCACTGATTCCGTTTATTACCTGCGGAGACCCTTCTCTGGAGCTGACCGAGCAGCTTGTGTATGCAATGGAGGAAGCCGGGGCGGATATGATGGAACTGGGCATTCCGTTTTCCGACCCGACCGCACAGGGCCCGGCCGTGCAGGCAGCGGATGCGCGGGCTTTAAAAAACGGGGTTACGACCGACCGGGTATTTGAGACGGTGGAAAAAATCCGCTGCAATTCGCAGATTCCGCTGGTACTGGTCACATATGCAAATGTAGTATTTTCCTATGGAGCGCAGCGGTTTGTGCAGAAAGCGGCTCAGATTGGCGTGGACGGCCTGATTGTGCCGGATATTCCGTATGAGGAGCAGGAAGAATTCGCTCCGGTATGCCAGAAGCACGGGCTTGCCCTGATTTCCATGGCAGCGCCGGCATCCCGGGAACGGGTTCAGATGATTGCAAAGCAGGCGCAGGGATTTCTGTGCTGCGTCTCTGCGCTGGGTGCGGCCGGGGATGAAGCCGGGGCTGTCGAAGGTATTGCACAGCTGAAAAAGCTGGCCGGGGAAGTGTCGGATATTCCATGTGCAGCCGGATTTGAAATTGCATCTCCTGCCCAGGCAGCAGCGGTGGCAGCCGTTTCGGACGGTGTGTTTGTGGATTCCGCAGCCGTGCAGCTGTGCGGGCAGTACGGTGAACAGTGCGTGCCGCATGTGGCAGGGCTGGTACGCAGCCTGAAGGATGCGGTGCGGGCAGGGCAGTAAGGAAATCAGCTGGTTTCGGTTATATGTGATACGGAAATTTTTACAAAGGACATTTCATCTTTTATCTGGGTGGATGTCCTTTTGGTGTTTTTAAAGAATATGAATGCTTTACCGCTCATGTTCATACGGATTCTGCCAGTCCGGGCACAGGCATGCCTCACTCCATGCCATCATGGCCTGCGGGACGGGGATGAAGCTCTCGCCGAATGCAGTCAGGGAAATATGGAGGCCGCCCTATGAAGCGCATTTTGTCATTATACAGGCAGCCTCCGGCTGTACCTGGAAAAAAAGCCGTTTCTGCTGCCTTTACAAAGACGAGTGTTTCCGCATGTCCCCAATGGAGGAGTTCGAGGAGAATTTAGAGGAGATAAAAAGCTGTCAGCCTTACTGTTTGCCATGAGTTATGAGAACTTGAAACTCCGTGCGCTGCTGGTGCGTGATTACCTCATCAAGTGCCAGGCAATGGCCATGTTTGCGGGCATCCGGGATATCCGGGACAAGGAAGTATGGCACCTGAAAAAGCTCCGTGCAATGGGGATAAACGGGCTGACCATCGGGACGGAGAGCGGGACGGTGACACGCTTGCCCTGGCGGGCAAAGGATATGCGGCGGCTGACTTGCTGGAGCAGTGCCGGAAAGAACCTGAAATCGTTGGGGTAACAGAATATACCGCAAGGTTCTGAAATTGTCAGGGTAACAGACGGTTATTAAGCTGGCAAGCCAGGTTTACTATTAACCACAATGCGTTGGATGATTGTCATGCAAAGCATACTGCTCTTTGCAATATTCCAAAGGCTGATTGTTGTGGAACAAAATATTTTATGATAAAATAAAGGCAGAATACAGCGCAAGGCATAGAACAGCAGAAAACGGAAAGGAAGAAGCCGATGGGCAGCAGGGCACAGGAAGCGCCAGATAATATGACGCCGGAGAAGAAAAAGGAACGGATAGCACAGCTTCGTGCGGAACTGAAGGAACTGCAGGCAGTGCCGCGCAGCGACTGGCATGCGGGGTTTGAGGCGCTTCTGCGGATAGACATGCACAGGTACGGGAGCCGGGTCCGGATAGAAACGGAAAAGATACTGGGGGAGGAGCCGCCGAGGGCGGACTATCTGGTCCTGAAAGGGGAAGCGGGGCTTGAGATGGAAGATGAGATATTCCGTGTTTTCCGCATGCACAATATCATAGAATACAAGAACCCGCATGACACCCTGAATGAGAGGACGCTGCGCAAGGCATGCGGTTATGCGAATTTTTATATAGCGGCAGCGGAGCATGAGGGGGACGTGCCGCCGGGAGAGGTGACCATATCCATTTTCCGTGCGGCAAAGAATGCGCAGCTGTTCCGGGAGATGGAAGCGCGCGGGAGGCTGGAAAGGGGCACCGCGCCGGGAATATACCGTGTGCTTGGGCTGAGCGACCTGCCATGGCAGATAGTGGTCACCGGGGAGCTGGAAGGGCCGGAGTATGCGGCATACCGTGCGCTGACGGACTGTGCGCGGGAACAGGATGTGGGGCAGGTCATCAGCAGGAGCGCGGGGGAAGCGGATTATGCCATGAGGCAGCATTACCGCGTGCTGCTGGACCTTATCGCGAAAAAGAACCCGGACGTGGTGGAAAGAATAAGGAGGGACAGGGATATGGCAGTTACATGGATGGATATTTTTAAGGATGATATTGATAAAAAAATAAGCATGGCAGAAGCTGTAAAAGAGCAGGAAACGAAAGCCTTTGCAATCAGGCGGATTATGGAGAACCTGAAGCTGCCGGCGGAACAGGCAATGGAAGTCCTGGAAATTCCAGAAAAGCAGCGCTCCATGTATGCGGGGCTTATCAATAAATAAAGCAGGCGGTGTTGGACGATTAATGAATATTATGTTGTAAATTTGAGCAAAACGGAATGTCCAGTACGAAAAATATTCTGATTTTATAGGGAATATTTATATTTTTTACAGGGAGGTAATTGATTTGCAGATAAAAACGAATGAATTTCAAAAAGAAATAAAAGAACATGGAAATTATTATTTTCCATTTCTTGTAAGCAGAGAAAAATTGTCTCAGTATGAACATGGTTCGTTTCTATGGCATTGGCATCCTGAGATAGAATTTACATTAGTTATAAAGGGGAAGATGCTATATAAGATAAATAATGAATCTTTTTTAATATGTCAGGGGCAGGCTCTTTTGGGAAATAGTAGTACCCTTCATGCGGGATATATGATAGAAAATCAAGATTGTGAATATTTTTCTATAAGGGGTACTTGCAGGAGGAGCAGAAGCATCTTTCCAATGAGTGGCTTGAGAACAGGTATTTCAATGGCGGAGTTTTTCTGATTCATAAATCTGCCAGAATGACAGCACGTTCCAATGGCCTGGAGCACTGTTTCAAACCATATGCATTATATGACCAGTCTGCCATGAACCGGCTGATTTACGAAAATAAGATTCCATTTACGCATCTTTCTTATAAATATAACGGGCTTTTTCATTTTTACAGCAATGAGCTGAAAGCAAAAGTAATAAAAAGAAGTTATTTTATCCATTTCTGCGGCCCTATGAAAAACCTGTATGCAGTACTGGAACAGGAATTTGGACATGGCTGGCAGAATCAGGATATCCCGGAGCATGAGATATGTGCGCTGCTTGACAGGCATGCCGAAATTATTTAATAACATTAAGGTGTATAAATATGGATTCAGCAAGAAAACGTGGAAATACTTACTGTCAAAATCAGGCTGTACTGTTCAATTCCGTTAACCAAATGATAACAAATACGATAACGGGAGATATTATGGTACTTTTTCTGACAGATGTTTTACGGTTTAGAACCCTTGATATTACTTTTATTATTTCCTTGTTACCTTTGATTTCTATTATCAGAATGCCAGTCATTATTTTTATGCGGGGAAAAAATTATGTTGCGGCGATTCAAACTGGTATTATTATAAAAATGCTTTTTGTAACCACAATTATATTTGTGCCTTTGGATTTTCTCGGGGTTTGCAGATATTCGGCACTTCTTGTAATTTATCAGACAGCTGTTGAATTTGGAGTAGGAGTATGCTGGCAGCCTTTGATGCGTGAAATAACAACTGTATATGATAGAGGTGTTTTTTTCGGGAGAATGCGTTTTATTTTTATGACGGTAAACAGTGTATATGTTTTTCTGATATCTTTATTTATCAAAGATTCTTTATCAGAACTGCAATATAAATTATTATTATGCATCTGTTTAGCTGGATTGATGATTCAATTTTATGCCATATGCAAAATGGGAAAAGCAAGAGAAGCGGCTCATCAGGGGGAGAAGAAAAACAGGCGGAGTATCAAAGAGCAGGTTATTAGTAATAAAATAATACTCTGGCCTTTGCTTTTAGATTTGGTGTTTTTGTGTGCAGGGGTGACCCTTAAAACAGATGAAATTGCAAGGCCGGAAATCCAAGAACAGATTTCTGGCCTTGTTTCTAGTGAAATCTGGATTATAAAGCAAAATACGCCTTGACTTTTTCTTCAGATTCCGCTAGTGTAGTGGGGAACAAAAAAAGCAGCAGTAAATCGTGAAACGGGATAGCGGCAGTATTATCCGGAAAGCTGCCATTGGAGAAAGGAGCAGATTATCAGATGGAAAAAATAGCGAGCTTTACAATCGACCATATCAGACTCCAGCCAGGGGTTTATGTTTCAAGAAAAGACCATATCGCAGACAGCGTGATTACGACGTTTGACCTGCGCATGACTTCCCCGAATGAGGAGCCGGTTATGAATACAGCAGAAATGCATACGATAGAACACCTTGCGGCTACATATCTGCGCAACCACCCGCAGTATCAGGACAAAACGGTATATTTCGGGCCGATGGGATGCCGGACCGGATTTTACCTGCTGCTGGCCGGGGATTATGAATCGAAGGACATTGTGGAACTGATGGTTTCGATGTTTGAGTTTATCCGTGATTTTAAAGGCGAGGTGCCGGGGGCAAGCCCGAAGGACTGCGGGAATTACCTGGACATGAATCTGGGCATGGCGAATTACCTTGCAAAAAAATATCTGGATGAGGTGCTGTACCATATCGAGGAATCACGCCTTGTATATCCGCAGTAAATATCCGGGACAGGCAGTGCCGGAGGGGAAAGGAGCATATCAGAATGAAAATCGGAATTATCGGTGCAATGGAATCCGAAGTGGCAGCATTAAAGGAAGCCATGAAAACAGAACAGGTTGTGACAAAGGCGGGCATGGATTTTTATGAGGGAACACTGGAAGGTGCATCCGTGGTCGTGGTTCAGTGCGGGGTCGGCAAGGTGAATGCAGCCATGTGCGTGCAGGTGCTGGCGGATTTATTTGCGATAACGCATGTGATGAATACAGGCGTTGCAGGTTCTTTGAATGCAAAGCTGGATATCGGCGATATTCTCGTATCGGAAAAGGCAATCCAGCACGATATGGATGTTACGCCGCTTGGTTATGAGCCGGGAAGGATTCCTGGCTTTGAAACACGGGAATTTACTGCGGATGCAGGAATGGCGGAGGCTGTGGCAGCGGCCTGCAGGCGCGCAAACCCGGATGTGAATGTGGCAAAAGGGTGCGTGCTCAGCGGCGACCAGTTTATTTCCAGTGCTCAGGTGAAAGAACGCCTGATTACAGAATTTCAGGGAGACTGTGCGGAAATGGAAGGCGCTTCCATTGCACAGGCAGCGGTATTGAACCAGCTTCCGTTTGTCATTATCCGGGCGATTTCGGATAAAGCGGACGGCTCTGCGCAGATGGATTATCCGGAATTTGAAATCCAGGCAGCAGGGCATTGCGCAAAAATGGTACTGGAATTTGTGAAAGCATTCCAGTAACTGCTTTGCAGCAGGTTCAGCCGGACTTTGCAGCGTCTGTTTCCAGCGAATGGAAAAAAGGCGCTGCAGGGTCTTTTTTTGTTACAGAATGTGCAGATGGAACAGAGTCTGCTGCATTATATGGAAGAAAGGAATGAGTGGCAAGTATGGAAAAAAGCATTAGCAAAGATATGACCAAAGGCTCGCCCATGAAACTGATTTTCGCATTTTTCCTGCCCCTGATGCTGGGAATGCTGTTTCAGCAGTTTTACAGCATGATGGACACGATTATTGTAGGGAAGTTTCTGGGCGTCAATGCACTGGCTGCGGTCGGCTCGACCGGCGCAGTCAATTTTATGGTAATTGGATTCTGCATGGGCATCTGCAACGGATTTGCGATTCCGGTGGCACAGATGTTCGGGGCAAAGGATTACCATTATCTGAGAAAATACGTGGCAAACGGCATCTGGCTGGCCTGCGGCTTTGCCGCTGTCATGACCGTTGCGGTCTGCCTGTTATGCAGCAATATCCTGCGCTGGATGGACACGCCGGCGGATATCCGGCAGGGAGCCTTTGATTACATATTTGTTATTTTCCTTGGCATTCCGGTCATATACCTGTATAACCTGCTTTCCGGCATTATCCGCTCGCTGGGCGACAGCAAAAGCCCCCTGATGTTTCTGGTGCTGTCGTCGTTATTAAATATCGGGCTCGACCTGGCGCTGATTTTAGTGTTTGATATGGGCGTGGCAGGCGCGGCATGGGCGACGGTAATTTCGCAGGGCATTTCGGGCGTGATGTGTCTTTTTTATATGAAGAAAAAGTATGAGGTGCTCAAAATCACGAAAGAAGAATGGCAGCCCGATAAAACCTGCATGGCAAAGCTGTGCAATATGGGAATTCCGATGGGGCTGCAGTATTCGATTACGGCAATTGGCAGCGTGATTCTGCAGGCTTCGGTCAATACGCTGGGCTCTATGGCCGTGGCTTCGGTTACGGCTTCGAACAAGGTCAGCATGTTTTTCTGCTGTGCCTTTGATGCGATGGGCTCTACGATGTCGACCTATGCAGGACAAAACCTGGGTGCGGGGGAATTAAAACGCATCACAAAGGGGCTGCTGTCCTGCTGCGTGATTGGGCTTGTATACTCGCTGCTGGCGTTTGGCATCCTGTATCTGTTCAGCTCGCAGATAGCGCTGCTGTTTCTGGATGCGGATGAAATCGACATTCTGGGAAATGTGCGTCTGATGCTGCTTATTAACAGTGCGTTTTATTTTCCGCTTGCACTGGTCGGCATCCTGCGCTTTACGATACAGGGGCTTGGGCACAGCAGGCTGGCGATTCTTGCAGGCGTGTGCGAAATGGCAGGAAGGGGCCTGGCAGGCATGTTCCTGATTCCGGCGGCCGGCTATATCGGGGTCTGCTTTGCAAGCCCGGCTGCGTGGATTCTGGCTGATTTGTTCCTGATACCGGCGTATATCTATGTGATGAAGGTGCTGAACCGGCAGAAAGAAGGGGCAAATCCAAAGACGGCCTGAGTACGGCATGCGCTCCTGGAGAGAAATTGTCATAAATGGGCATGGTTAATTGTGTCGCGTTTCTTAAGATATTACGGATTCTGGCCGATATAGATTATAATCAGGAAATATCTGGCATAAGGTGCGCCCGATTCTGCACCGGACAGGGCCTGACATGCAAACGGAATTGCATAATCATAGCATATTCTGTTATGAAAGAACACCAGTAAGTGGAAACCGTCGGGTTTCACATCATACGAACATGGAGGGATTCAGAATGAGCAGTGTAGCAGGATTAAATGTAACTTCGACAGCGTCAGCTTATATGACAGCAGGTACATCTAAGACAAACACAAAAGAAACGGACACAAAGAAAGAAACCGGAAAAGAAGAATCAGCTGGTGCCGTATATGACAAAACATCTTCTGACAGCGATAAGAAAGCAACGTATTCGATTAACAAGATGAGCGCTGAGAAGCGTGCAGAGCTGGTAAAACAGATGAAGGCAGACGAGGAAAAAAGACAGAACCAGCTTGTCAGCATCGTAAACAAAATGCTGACCGGACAGGCGACGAAATTCAAACAGGCGGATGATTCATTCTGGAGCACGCTTGCAAAAGGCGGCTTTTCCGTAGACGCAGCAGCAAAAAAAGAAGCACAGGAACTGATTTCAGAAGACGGCTACTATGGCGTGAAACAGACATCCGAAAGAATCTTCAATTTTGCAAGCGCACTTGCAGGGGATGACCCGAAAAAGATGGAAGAAATGCGCAAAGCCTTCGAAAAAGGCTTTAAACAGGCTACAAAGTCCTGGGGACAGGATCTGCCGAGCATTTCACAGGACACCTATAAGGCTGTTGAAAAAATGTTTGACGACTATGCAGACTCCAAGAAGGTTATTACGGAGACGGAAGAAGCATAAAAAACGCATGAAAACAGAGTTGCGGGCCGTATTTGCGGTGCAGCCCGGAAAAAGCACCATGGCAGGACAGAAGTTTTGCTGTGGTGCCTTTTTTGTTTTTGTATTTGCACATCAGGAAGCCTTGCGCATTGTTCCTGAAAATGGTAGTATTAAAATATCGTTAAACGATTAACAATAGTTTCCAGAAAAATACTATAATACAAGGAGGCCATTATGGGATACTCAGAAGAATACCAAAAGAAACTTGTATCAGCTGATGAAGCAGTCAAAGCCGTACACTCCGGTGACTGGGTGGACTACGGCTGGTGCAACGGCACCGCAGATGCCCTGGACAAGGCGCTTGCAAAACGTACCGACGAGCTGACAGACGTCAATGTACGCGGCGGAATTTTATTAAAGCTGCCGGCTATTTTTGAACGGGAAGATGCAGGAGAGCATTTTACATGGAATTCCTGGCATATGTCCGGCATTGAGCGCAGGCTTATCAGCAGGGGCTGCGCATATTATGCGCCAATCCGCTACTCAGAGCTGCCGCGCTACTACCGTGATTCCAAGACCAAAAATGCGGTTGCCATGTTCCAGGTTGCACCGATGGATAACCACGGGTTCTTTAACTTCGGGCCGAATGCTTCCCATCTTGCAGCCGTAGTTGAAACATCTGCGACTGTTATTGTAGAAGTAAACCAGAATATGCCGCGCTGCCTTGGGGGCACGGAAAACAACGTACATATTTCCGATGTTGATTTTATTGTTGAGGGCAGCAATCCGCCGATTGCAGAAATGGGTGCAGGCGGCCCGGCAAGCGAAGTGGATAAGGCCGTTGCAAAGCTGATTGTCAATGAGATTCCAGACGGCGCATGCCTGCAGCTTGGCATTGGCGGCATGCCGAATGCAGTCGGTTCCCTGATTGCAGAATCCGATTTAAAAGACCTCGGCGTGCATACGGAAATGTACGTGGATGCCTTTGTAGACATCGCAAAAGCAGGAAAGATTAACGGTTCCAGGAAAAACATTGACCGGTACCGCCAGGCATTTGCATTTGGCTGCGGAACAAAGAAAATGTATGATTACCTGGAC